>MDTC01032784.1_pt1 | contig 21781 bp, 14 predicted proteins | sample 811181 | NCBI WGS metagenome assembly MDTC01 (sample SAMN05326644, study PRJNA326480) | marine metagenome | isolation source: seawater | place: Pacific Ocean: North | collected 2011 | reverse complement strand
CTCTCACCGACTGGTGATGTGCCGCTTCTTCAGGTTAGCCTGCTTGATGTAGACTCGGCCTCTGTTCAAGAGCATGTAAAGGGAACCAAGGAGGACGAGGTCTGCTCTGGTCGGGGGCTCTGCGACCAAACAACTGGTTCCTGTACTTGCTTCTCTGGCTTTGGTTCCAGCGACGGGCAGGGACAGAAGGGTACACTTGATGATTGTGGCTTCGTCGTCCCAATATTTCGCTGTGAGGATGGTTCATTGGATTGTTGAGACTATCATAGAAACGTGCAATCAATCTTCTATTATCATTGTGAGTATCTTAGCGGCCACTGTGACACGGTCACCATTGTTCGGTGTGGCTAACTCACTGGCAGTGGTAAGACCGCGGCTTCGAGTTAACCCGGGGACCATGGCTTGAGCTATCATGTTAGTACTATGAGGCCGGGCTGAGTCGCCGGACGCAATGATGATTTGCCAGTGACTCAGCCTGCCGACTCAGCCCGACTCGCCGGCCAGGGAATCACGATTCTGAGTCAAGCTCCCGGCCTCCCCCCCCCCTGTCCTCTGGGGGTTGGCCGCGATTTCGACAGCGACCGAGATTTCGCGTCGCAACCGGGTCACGCGGCCCGACTCGGAGTCCGCGTCGTGGACCGTGGCGGTCACGGTCCCGTAAACTCGCGAATCTGTGGTCCTTTTGCTCTGGGCGGCGGCCCGGCATAACTGGGGTGATTTTGTACCAGTCCCACTCGTGACTCGTCCCACTTAGCCCAGCCGCCTGGCGCACGTCCGGAGGTCCTAGGTAGGAACTCATCCGCATAGTGCTTGCGCGTCGAAAGGTGGCCGTCTCGGCGGCCTGAGAGTGCCTCAAGCTGCTGCCCTCCCGAGGTCCTAAACTGTCCAAGCGCAGAGTGATGCACCTCAAGCAGTCCACCAATTTTCCGTTGCCACATGTCAACCAGGCGGCCGGTCGGGAGAGCATATTCGGTAGATGTCGATGGCGCGCAACCTGGGCCAATCTCGACAAAAGTTGACCAATGCGCGCCGCGGACGTTGGAATGACGCGCTGCGCAAAGACACGGACTTAGAAGCCGCCGCCGCCGACAGCGGGAGGCCGGACTCGTCCGAGAGCGGCGTTTAGGACGCTAAGCGCACTATCCAAGGCCTCGTTTATTCTAGTTATTTCAATTATATCTTGAATACCGGATAAAGTACTGGTAGGTCTAGTGAATACCTACGGTACCAATAGGTAGTTACCCGTACCTCGGTAGGCATTACCGCAGTACCGCAGTAGTTTTTGAATGGGCCTTTTTGATTAAGGCGGGTGACGTCGCGAATTTAGCCTCAGCCGCATCAGCCTAAAGGGATATACGGTACAGGTACCGGTTCAATGCCTGACGCGGACGAATGTGTCAAAGTTGTGGTGCGCGTTCGCCCGTTGTCGCGCAAGGAGCAACAAGATGGGCATGCTGCTACGACTGTCGCAGACGAAGCAACGGGTACAATCACTAGTAGCAACCCAAAGGCCGATGCCTCAGACCCACCAAAGTCTTTCACCTTTGATGCCGTCTTTGCTGCTGAGTGTAAGCAGAAATCAATCTATGAGAAGTGTGGAGCAACAGTCGTCGAGGCAGTGCTAAACGGCTATAACGGAACCATATTCGCATATGGTCAGACAGGGGCTGGTAAGACATTCACCATGGAAGGTGTTGCAGACCCCCCTAGCTTACGTGGTATCATTCCGAATGCGTTCCAGCATATCTTTGATAAAGTTGCGGTGGCTGAGGAACGCCAACACTTCTTAGTACGTGCATCCTACCTTGAAATATACAACGAAGAAATTCGTGATTTATTGTGCGGCACAATGTCCGAGAATATCTCTCGAGTCAACGAGCTGGTTAATCCTCATATTTTTAGGTCAAAGGAGCCAAAGAATCGGTTGGACCTCAAGGAAAATGTAGACTCGGGGGTTTACGTCAAGAATCTCACTTCTTTTGTTGTGAAGTCTTCCCATGAAATCGACCAGGTCATGCAGGCGGGAAAGAAAAATAGATCTGTTGGTGCCACTCTGATGAACAGTGGGTCATCACGATCTCACGCTATATTTACGATTATCGTGGAATGTGCTGAGGTAGATGAGCTACGCGGTGAGCACATTCGTGTAGGTAAATTAAATCTCGTTGATTTAGCCGGGTCAGAGCGACAAGCGAAGACAGGCGCGACGGGTGACCGACTCAAGGAGGCAACTAAGATTAATCTCTCTCTATCTGCACTTGGAAATGTTATCTCGGCTCTTGTTGATGGCAAGTCTCAGCACATCCCATATCGCGACTCAAAATTAACTCGATTGCTACAAGATTCTCTAGGTGGCAATACGAAGACAGTGATGTGTGCCAATTGTGGTCCTGCCGGCTATAACTTTGACGAAACCATCTCAACATTGCGTTATGCTAACCGAGCCAAAAACATAAAGAATAAGCCAAAGATTAATGAAGACCCTAAGGACGCAATGCTGCGTGAGTTTCAGGATGAAATTAAGCGCCTCAAACAGCAGCTTCTTGGCCAGGGTAATCAAGGAGGCAGGTACTCCGGCGATGGAATAGTGGTCATGGAAGAGCGTGTCATAGAGAAAGTCGTCGAGGTGGAAAAAATAGTCAAAGTACAGGGTGCAGCAACAGCAAAAGAACTCGCTGATCTAAAAGCGGCAGCTGATGAAGAGACAGAAAAAATGCGTCGGCAGGCAGAAGCCGAGATGAAGGAGGTCCTGGACTCCCAGACACGTACAACAAAAGAACAAGAAAAACTACGTCAGAGACTTGGTGCAGAAGCGAACCGTGCCGCGCAGTCTGAAAAACAGCGTTGTGTGTTGGAGGAAAAACTCAAATCAATGCAGGAAAAATTGATGCGGGGTGGAAAACTTCTTGACAGGGCCGCAAAACAAGAGGCCATGCTCCGACGTGCCCAACTTGAGCTTCAGGAGCGCAATGAACAGGAACAGGCACTCTCACGGCAGATTCGCATGAGAGAAGAGGGTATATGTGCGCTTGAGGAGAAATATGCAAGTAAGCAGGATGAAGCAGATGATAAGACTCGTAAACTCAAGAAGCTTTGGCTCCGGCTTCAAACTTGTCAATCAGAGGCTCACGATTTGCAGGAAGAGTTCCAACGCGAGCGAGAGGATATGCTTGATACCATTCGCAAGCTGTCTAGACAGCTAAAATTGAAGGAGCTCATGATATTGAACTTCGTGCCGTCAGAGGAGGAGAGAAGATTAGAGCATCAAGCTTCTTGGAATAGTGAAGAAGACGATTGGGTCATCCCCGACATAGACCTTGGAGGTAATTCTTGCCAAGGGGGAAATATGTCCGACGGGACGCAATGGAACGCGTCAGAGGGTGCTATCAGTACGATGTGCGGCCTTACATCCGCACCCTGTCCCTTTCAGCATTATACAGATGGAGAGGGAGAGGGCGGCAAAAATAAAGCAAGGCAAAAGTCGGGCCATCCAAATAAAGCAAGACAACCAAGGGGCCAACATTAACAAGACCTCCAAGCGCAACACTAAATTGATATTTCCTTGGTGTGTAATATGTATGCATGCAGCTACGGCCACTGTGTTTATCGGGCCGAGACTATGCCTGAAAACGCTGCATTGAATCTGGCGATATGGTGTCAAGCTAGTAGCCCTCGGATTCGCAAACCCGGGCACGGCAATCCCCGCCACGTGCTATTCAGGCTCCCCGCCACGTGCCTGACTCCGTGCTACGACAGCGACAGTTGGCTAGGGCAGTGCACAGTGGCTGGGAAGGGTCGCGAAATTTCGCAGGGGCTTCCCTTCCCAGCCATTACCGCGGGCATATGAAACGTTTTGATGCGCATTTCAAACTGGCGCCTCGGCAGCCCAGAGCCGCTTAAATCATGGGGTGACCGTGCGATGACCACAAAAAGCAGTGAGTGCGCAGCCATTTACGCCGCCACCGGCCAACGCGAGAACCGCCCTTCGCCCTCCTAGTCATCGCGTAATTAAGTCACGGTAGATCGCGCAATTCGCCAACTAGCCGCCGTCACGGTGGCCAAAATTACTGCGAGTCCAAGCTGCCAGTGCCGTTCAATTTTACGCCGTGACTTCCGAATGCCCGGGCCCAGGCTTCACGTTGAACTTCAAGTTGGCATATATAGCTCCGGGCCCGGGATTCGTCGGTGTGCCCCAGGAGCTATGTTCATGTTAGCTAAATTAGTCATGTTATTTTTTATGACGGAATGCTCGTATTTTAGCCTCTGACAGATATCAGATATAAAAATGATGTGATAATAACTTTAAGTTACACGACAACGACGAATGACTATGACCTACTAGCCTAATTTGGGACGCCGCTGCGCTGGTACTTGGGACGGGCTCGTGTGGCCGCGCACCTGAGGGCAGCCAGGCCCCAAGCGCGCGGCCACAGCTAGCTCTACCGGTAAGCTCCTCGTGCCCTCAGGTGCGCCACACGCGGCCTTCATCATCCCAAGTACCTATTGGCTAGTAGCTTCCCTAATCTAGTAGCTGGATATACTCGAGTCGACGTTAATTGTAACCAACGAGCACGACGATACCCAACAAGATCACGTCGACAAAAATACTTCATGCCCCGATCTGCTATAAACCCTCTAAATCGTGTTGCCGATGCTCCGGCGGTCTCTGCTAACCCGAAGGTGAATGCCACCCTGTTTCCAGAGTGGGACCTGGATACTCTTGTGGATGAGGACTGGCACGACTCAGATGATGCATTTATTGACGAAGAGTTTACTTTCCAGATGCTGCCGTGTTGGTTGTCTGCTAAGACGACTCAATTGGTCCGGGCACATGAGCTGTTAGTGGTCGAGGGACAAGCCGAGATTGTTGACAAAGGCGACGAAAAAGAGACGCAGGAATCGTTAGGTACACAGGACAAGGTTCTTCCGGAAATAGTCGTTTTACCCTCGGGAGAAGATTGGCCACCTAGCCGTTCATTTCCACTGGATCGCGGTTTCGCTAAGGTGATTAAACCTCATGCTGAGGAAGGAGTCGATCAAGAACGCCTGGACGAGAATATAGCAGAGGAAGATGTGATTGGGGCATCAATACTCCGCCTCATAGCAGCATACGCTTCATCAAGCAAAGAGTTGGAAGATAACCCGTTCCTCTGGGAAGCCATATACCCCCAAGATGAATTAGGTCGCCCATGCTATAACCCAGGTGGTAAATATGCTGTTAAAATTTATGTTTGTGGAGTTTGGCGCAAGGTGATTGTTGACGACCGTATTCCAGTGGACATAAATCAGCGTGCAACCATTGTTTCATCTCAGGAGCGCCGTGAGATGTGGCCAATGATTCTTCTCAAGGCAGCATATAAATCTATTCATTTAATGGGCTCTCCAGTGCTCCAGTCTGAAAATGACTCCCCAGTGGTTGTGATGGAAATTATTGCACTTGTCCTGTCTGTGTTGACTGGCTGGTTGCCATCGTCAATCCGTGCACCGCCCCGTCTTGGATCACAATGGCGAACAGAAACCATCACTGCACTCGTATCTCGTGTCCAAGCAGGGGGGACACCTGTCATTCCGGCAGATGAAATTTCACTGGTTGCAACAGTAGCAGATTTTCCAAGTTCTTGCCCCAAACGTCGAACGAGGCCCGGTTACCGCCAGCGAGGAGGACGCTCCCGTGAACCTACAGAGGCAATGCTTAATCACGCAGCGCATACGAGAAATCTTGCAGCTGCCGCTCTACGAGCTAGATTTGCACGTGCACGTGATGAGCTTGTTCTTGTTGTAGACTTCCACTGCGCTTCCCTTGCCCATATAAGACCAATTCTGGCAATTTCTACTAGAAGGATTCCTGGGGAGGCCAATAATGATCAAAATACCAACCTGGTAGAAGCACTTCTAGAGTGGTCTTGTGCTACAGTTGAACCTTCAAGTTTCAAATCGGCGGATGCCATGCCATCTGCAAGAATGCTCACCATGCCCATTACCACCCTTCTCAATTGCGCCAGTCACGGTTTTGTGCTTGCATTTTCAACACGCCGCAACTTGCCTTTCATCACACAAGACAGCCGGCATTGGCTTTCTGCTGATAGCAATGGTTTAAGGCCACTGCCCAACATTGTACCCAGGGCCCTCTACGTGGATACAATAAAAGAGCAAGCTACTCTGCTAATAAACTTCGAGGCAGATCTTCTTGTACCATCATGTTCTCCCAGTGTCGACCCATCAAAATTAAACAGCAACAGCTGCTGTCCTGGGTCTATTCAACCAAAGACGGTCGGTGAACATGCAAAACGTAGCGTTGTTTTGGTATTGCAAGAGCTTGCAACACCCAAAACGCGGATGCGGCAGAGGACGTCCTCTACAATGCAGGAAGCTAATACTGAGCCGCCTGGCTGCCGCGTCACCCCAACTCCATCGATTCCGTCTCGTATGATGCGGTTGGCTTTGCCAATAGATGGGCTAGCACCAAATATGGTCGCGACTATGGTTGTGCCTCGGGCACCACAAGGTAAACTATATAGCATTTGTATCGAGGCGCCACTTGGAGCTACAGCCACGTTTTACTGCAGCTCTCCTGTTATGTGTGGTGATTTACCGACAGTGTATGAGCAGCAAGGAGGCTTGGCAACAAAGTGCACGGGGACTTTCTGTGCAATCCATAACAACGCTGAATTTGTCCTCTTTCGTCGCATGATTTTACCCCCGGATGATCTGAGCACTAAGGGGGAGGTGGGAAATCCACACCAGACCCAAAGCTCCTGTGAAGAGGTTTCCACTTCATCTCCGAGTTTTGTTGACTTGGGCCTTGAGCTATATTTCTCTGACCTAACCACTGCTGACCATGTGACCATGCATTCATACGATATGACTACGGGTGTGACCAAATCTTACCCTCTCATGCAATTGCGTCAAATAAGAATGATGCGTGGGGGAAATGGCATACTCATCACAGCCATGCTTCGTACATCTCGTCTTGTGCCAATTTTAGCTGGCACTTGGTCGCTCTTTGTTTTGTCTCAGTCATACTGTGCTAAAGCACTCTCACTGCAGCTTCGAGAAAATGATGGCAACGGGCCTTTCGGCCGATCCTACATGCACTGTTTTCGTGGAATTTACACACCAAATAAGAATCTTTGTCTGTTCTGCGACCTCGTCGAGTTGTCAAGCTCTAGCTTCCCACTCTATGTCAAGCTCGATGTGAAATACATGCATGAGCAACGCTCCCAAATTCCAATTCGTTTGCGCATTGCTCAAGTTGCGGATGATGGCTGCCAAACTCGGATTGAACAGACTGGGACCGGCTCTATTTGTTTACCATGCTTCTGGCCCGGGCAGAGGACTGGTTTAATGGAGACAAATAATGCGGCCATTCAGCCTAATACTCTACTTGTACTTGAGGCGGAACTGGACTCCAACATGTTTCAGTTGGCCGCAGGAATGCAATCTTCGCAGCCATACGTTCATAATGCTAAGACTGGCTTAGAAGTGATGTTGCCTGCAGAAGGTGGCATCCAGTGGATTTTATCCCTACACTTGGCTACGGATCATGTGCAGCTACGTCATAACAGAGAGAGTGAACGGTCAATGAGAAAATTACAGCAGAGCTGGGAATTACCTGAACTTGGACGAGCTCAGCGCGCAGCTGTCTTGCGGACGCAAGCCTTACACAACTGGTCGCAGAAGTTTAAAAATAATAAGCCCAACGCTGTAGCTGATGACAAGGGGTTACGCACCAAAGTATCCGCATTGCCCTTGACCAGCGTAATTACAGAGGATGACGCCAAAATCTACCTTATGCCGATTTCAAACTCTATCAACAAAGTTGCTGCAAGATTGCGCTGCCAGGAGAGGGATGTAACCGTCCGCTTGTCTAGTGGCAGATGCTTATCTATGAATCATCTACTTGTCTGGCGCAGAAGCCTTATCGAGGGCACTATAGGTCGTTTGAGAATGCGCAGGCAGTACCAACGGGCAAATTGCCCAGGTCCTTCGTCAGCACGAATTGCACTCGGCGAGTGAAGAGTATATCCAGGCTGGACACTACCAAAGAGCTACTCTATAAACCTCAGCGCGGAGACCGCCGCTCCAGGTGAAAGTAATCTATACAATTGCATTTTCTGACACGGCCGTTGGCAGTCGGTGAAGAATGCTGTGCACGTTCATTCTGACGCGGCGAAGAATGCTGTGCACACCAGGCTTCATCTGCTAGCACGATGATCAGCTGATTTTATTGCGGTGGCGATGGTGGCCATAAGTGTGATAATCGGCGTCATCTCGATCGCGACATGGAGAAGGCGTTGCTGCTGCGTGGAGGGTAGATCAAACCTGCCGATTGGTGCCATCCCTGTCTTTATCGGGATAGTTGTTCTTTTGAGAGTTTCGCATGATGGCATGGGTGCGGCACGCTCTCACTTGTCTCTTTTTTTATTTTGCGGACGCGCCCGTGGGGGAGGGGAAGTTACTCGGATTAAAAGCACGGAGCAGTAGGCTCCCGGGCCATTGACTTGAGTGAGACCGAGTCGCTCTGAATAGTACTCCGAGTCTGAATGCTCTTCCGTGAGTCTACCGTGACCCTTCAGGTCTTTCTCCAGCGGTAACCAGGCTAGTACTAAGTACTAGTATAGTCACGACCTTTCGAATTGCTCTCGAGATTGTACTCGATTCGTCCACATACCCTTCCTATACCGTCACGGCACACTTACATCACCCTTCAACACAAAACGCGTAATAAACACCGTTAAAGTAAAACTACTTAGTGTATTTTAAGGTAGCTCCGCGGCAGACTATCTCAGCCGCCGTACTCCCAAAGGTGCGTATTCCTTTGGTCTTGCATTATTCGCGGGCCCTGGCCCGGCGGTGGACCAGGTACTGGTATACTAGTAGTATATCGTTCAAGTTACTACCTTCAATTTCCCGCTATTCCGAGGCTCCGGTTGGACATCCTGACCGAGCAGGGAGGATGGCTTTAGGAGCTCGTTCCTTATTTTAGGTTTTCCTCCGTACAACCCGCCAGACCACTTGTTCACTACCTCCCATACATAAAAACTTATGATGTCCGGAAAGCGTCATAGCCCCCCCCCAGCCGCTGAGCCGCTATTACTAGTAAACTTCTTAGAACCCTCTGTATGATTCGATATTTTCTTCCCCCGCAAACCGCGTCTCCAACGGACTCCACGGCTGAGCTTATAAAACCCGTCTAGTGACTTTAGCAAGCAAACCCGCTGTTTATACGGGCTATAACAGTACGTTAGGCAAGAGGGTTCGCCCTGGGTATGCTCAAGCCGCGCGGGTTCGTGCCCTGGGGCCTTCTAGGGCCAACCCGTGGGCGCCGCGACGCCGCCGCGTCACGGTTAGCCTCGAAAACGAAGGGGACTCAGGCCTGGGCTGCTCGGATCATCATGATGGGGGGGGGGGGTCGGGGTCCGAGTCGGACCCACAGATTTTACGTCTCCCTTTCCTATGCAGCACTCCGGACGAAACGGACCCCTGGTAGGGGGGTTAATAAGCAGCATCATATTTTTTATGCATGGAGAGGTACCTACCGTAGGTACGGTACCGTAGGTAAGTACCGTAGGTACCTACGGTAAGCAAGACCGGCACTGATACAGTCTGATTTAAATCAAACATTGGCCGAGATAATGCAGTTGCGCCATCTTTGCTCGCTGCTTCCAGCAAGCGGCAGCAGCGCCGGCAACGGAGTCGTCCACGACGACAAGATTACTGCCGTATGCTATTCACCCAACAATCGGAAATTGGCAGTTTGCAGCACAGATCGTGTTGTGAGACTTTTTAACGACCAAGGCGAACAAGCAGACAAATTCTCTACGAAGCCAGCAGACAAAGGGCCGAAAACATACACTGTCAAAGCCATGCAATTCTCACCGGATTCAACGAAACTAGCCATAGCTCAAAGCGACAATATTGTATTTGTGTACAAACTTGGTTTGGAGTGGGGCGATAAGAAATCCATATGCAATAAGTTTCTTCAAGCATCAACCGTCACTGGACTGACCTGGCCTCATGGTAGGCCAAACGAACTCGTGTATATACGCTCTGTGTGGCTTGTTGTCATATGACATCGATTTCTCGTCAGGTACGGCCTGGCGGAAGGTAAGGTTAAAGTTGGACAGCTACGATCAAATAAGCCTGCAACTCTTTACAACACAGAATCCTGCGTATGTGCCGTGGCAAGCTCAACTAATGGACATGGAATCTGCTCGTCACACCTTGACGGTTCAATACACAGATTCTTCTTTCACCAGGTCTGCTGCTATGCGCAATCCACTGGAAACCAGGGACATTCTTTCCTTCTAGGCAAATAGTGGATACATTAACACAAAAATTACCTGCCATTCGTAAAAAAGCAATCAGTGTCGATGTGTACATTTGAATTAGTCCTAAAGACATAGGTGCGTACCATATGCCCTAGCTTGGGGTCGCTCGATTGTTGTTGGAGGCAATGATGGCTTTGTTGTGTTCTACGACGAAAAAGGCAGTGTTGAGAAGAAGTTCAGTTGCTTCAGTTCACCACCGAGCCTGAATTCAGAAAGCGCATGCAAGAATCAGTTTCTGCCTTACGGTGAGTTTACTATCGCAGCATTTAACCCAACTGGTGAAACCGTCGTGCTTGGGAATTGGGACTATGTTTCCACATATACATACAAGCAGCACGTGCGCTCTTGGGAAGAGATTGGACCAACAAAACTAAAGAATTTGTACGCGATCACATCATTGGCTTGGAAGAGTGACGGCACACATCTCGCCGTCGGCTCTTTATTTGGCTCTCTGGATTTGTTTGATGCGTGCATCAAGCGATATCAGTACAAAGGAAAGTTTGAATTCACATACTCGTCACTTTCGCAAGTCGTTGTGAAACGTCTAGAAACTGGAGCTCATATCGTGCTTAAGTCTGTCTACGGTTGCGAGATCATAAAGATTAACATTTTCCAGGATCGATATGTTGTTGCAAACACCGTTGATCACAGCTCGTCAACGGAGACACTGCTTCTTGGTGACTTAACAACCTACAGGCTATCTGAAATATCGTGGTCTAACGGTGGTAGCGAAAAATTTGTATTTGACAATCCAGCATGCTGCATTATTTCCCATGCTGGAGAATTGACGCTAGTCGAATACGGATGCAACGAGATACTAGGGACTGTCCGAACGGATCACATCTCAGGACATCTCCTCTCAGTCAGAATATGTGAAGGTCCCAGCCCCTCAGGTGCGGACAGTTTGAATTGGCCTCGGAGCAAAATGATTGCACACTTGCTTGATGCCCAGACGATCAACATTAAAGATCTCGTGAATGGCGGTTCGGTAACAGTGTCACAAGATTCCAAAATTGACTGGCTGGAATTGAACGCACGTGCAAGCTTCCTGCTGTTTAGAGATCGACGTCGTCAGCTACATTTATATGATATAAAGACGCAAACACGCACCACGCTGCTGAACTACTGTACTTATGTCCAATGGGTTCCAGATTCTGATGTTGTTGTCGCACAAAATCGAGGTAATTTGTGTGTGTGGTATAACATCCACACGCCAGATCAAGTTTCTGTTCACCAAATTAAAGGTGATGTTGAGGATATAGAGCGTGCAGATGGACGCACCGAGGTGATTGTTGATGAGCAACTTTCAACAGCATCTTATCTTCTCGATGAGGCTCTTATTGAATTTGGTACTGCAATCGATGATTGTGCATATGGTCGTGCAGCTGACATTTTGGAAACTTTGGTGTTATCTTCAGAGGCGGAAGGCATGTGGAAGATACTTGAGGAAAAGGCGTTTTCTGGCGGAAACCTAGTGATTGCAGAGCGCTGCGCTGCTGCTTTAGGAAATGTTGGTAGAGTCCGGTACCTGCACAAACTGAACAAAATAATTATCGACGACAAAATGGGATCAGAGCATTTTTTGGTCCGAACAAGGTGCGCTCTCCTACGGAGAGAAAGAAAGTCGGCGGAAACTATTCTCTTAGTTCAAAACAAAATCAATGAGGCTATTCAGATGCACCAAGAATTACACAATTTCGCTCGATCTTTACTCATCGCTGAGGAAAAATCCCACGAAGCTACCAAGACTATGCGGCAAGAGTACTTTCAGTACTTGTTGGACTCAAATCAGGTGCACACTGCCGCTCGCATGAAGGAAAATGAAGGTGACCTCCTCCACGCAGTAGAGCTGTACCTTCGTGGTGGTTTGCCAGGTTGTGCCGCAAGTTTAATTAAACGGCACAGCATCAAGAGCCCGACGTCCATCCTAGAACGAGTTGCAGATTTGCTTATATCTGGAGGGCTACACGAGCAGGCAGGCGAGTTTTACGAACGCATGGATCAGCTCCAACGCGCAATGGATGCCTACCTCGAGGGCGCATCCTTCCGCAGGGCTGTTGAACTCGCAAGGAAACATTTCCCCGCCCGCGTGGTGGACCTTCAACGTTTGTGGGGCGACTATCTTTTTGAACACAATCAAGTAGAAATGGCCATCAATCATTACATAGAAGCATCAATGTCCATGAAAGCCATAGAATCTGCTCTTGCTGCTAGGCAGTGGGCGAAGGCAGCTCAGTTACTCGAAAACATTGCTTGCGACGCGGCACAACCTTTTTTGCTACGTATGGCTCGTCACTCTGAAGATATCAATGATATGAGTGAGGCTGAGCGCTTTTACGTGGCCGCTGGCGCGCCTGAAAAGGCAGTGCAGATGTACACACATGCAAATTTGTGGGATAAAGCGCACACTATAGCCTCGTCGTATATGGAATCCGGGGAGGTTAGCCTCCTGTACATATCTCAGGCCCAAAAAATGGAAACCGAAGGCAAACTTGTTGATGCCGAAAAACTCTATTTAACTGTTGGTGAACCAGATCTCGCCATCAATATGTACAAAAAGCAACACAAATATGGTGCGATGGTACAACTGGTCGAGGCACATAGACCAGAGCTCCTTAAGGAAACACATCAGTACCTCGCACAGCATCTTGAGTCGGAAGGGAATCTTCGAGACGCCGAGCATCACTATTGTGAAGCGTCTGAGTGGCTCTCCGCTGTGAACATGTATCGCACAAACGACATGTGGGAAGATGCGATGAGAGTGGCTAAACATCAGGATGGAATCAACGCTGCAAAGCGGGTTGCCTATGCTTGGGCGCTGTCCCTGGGGGGAGATGCTGGAGCTAAACTGCTCACAAAGCAGGGGCTCATTGAGCCCGCCATTGATTATGCTATAGAATCTGGGGCGTTCGACCATGCATTTGAGCTGGCTCGATCTGCCTGTCCTGGAAAATTGCTTGATGTCCATCTTAAACACGCGCTATACCTGGAAGATGAAGAGCGGTACAAGGAAGCTGAACTGGAATTCATTGAAGCAAATAAGCCACGGGAAGCCATCGATATGTACATTCATCAGCAGGCATGGGCTGAAGCGCTTGAAGTGGCAAATAGGTATGATCCCACCGCCTCTCGAGATGTCTACGTGTCACATGCGCGTGCCGAGGCAGATGCAGGCCGGCACCAGCACGCGGAAGAATTGTTTGCGTTGGCAGGGAAGCCAGAGCTTGCGTTGTCCATGTATCGAGAAGCTGGGATGTGGCCTGAAGCTCTCTCTCTTGCTCAACGGCAATTACCACATTGTGTTGCAGAGCTATCTCTCGCATGCTCACAGGCAAAAGCTCGGCGTGGAATCGGCGGTTCAAAGGAAGATTTTCTCAGTGCGGGACATCACTGGGAACAAAAACAGCAATGGAGTCGAGCAATCGAGGCGTATTTGAATGCCCGGCCAGATATCATTGAAGATCCCAAGTCACTTGAAGAAATTTGGGACTGTGCGGTTGACGTTGCTCGGCGACATCTAGCACCAGAAGAATGTCGTGAACTAGTTATCAATGTAACGAACAAACTCAGAAGTATCAACCGTCATGAGTCTGCAGCTGAATTACTGCGTGAACTCAACGACTTGCAAGGAGCAGTGGAATGTGCCATGGATGGTCGCTGCTGGAAAAAGGCGCGTGAACTTGCCATGGGGTCAAATATCCTGGAGTCCGAAGTAGATTCGGCGTACCAAAGTGCTCTTCGGTCTGCAGCAGACACGGATAGTTTGCTTGAGCTTGGTCATCGGACAGCTGCGTTAGATTTGCTGGTGGAACAGAGAGAGTGGTCAAGGCTGTGGCAGATGATAGACCGCGAGCAGTTGCAGAGTTCGGTTGGTGCAAAGTATGCAGGACTCCAGGCTGCACAGATCACAGCAGAGAACGGAGATTTCTCCTTGGCCATACGTACATTAAGGAATTATGGAGCCCCTCCGCATGAACAAAATCTTGAAATGTATCGTAAGCTGGTGGTCGGTGTACTGGCCTTGGATCATTCTCGGACTCAAGTTGACCAGCATGACACTTTGTTGTCTGATTTGCGTCAATTGCTATACAGCCTGGCGGCATCTGGAAATTCCTCACATCGCGATCTTCTTGCTCATCATAGTAAGAGTGGATTTGAGCAGCTTTTGATGACGACTCACTACTATAACTTGTATCTCATTTGCCTGCAACATGGCTTGAAAGACATTGCGCTCAAAATATGTATCACTTTGATTCGATATTCCGGAATAATTCCTATTGACAAGGCATTCTATCTCGCAGGAACAGCAGCACGTGACCAGGGACTTGACAATCTAGCTTTTCTGCTACTTAATCGCTATATTGATCTCACAGAGGCAATTGAAGAAGGAACCATTGATAGCATTGATAACACGGATTTTGCAGATGCGACAAACGTGCCTTTCCCATTCGAATTACCAGAGCAACAGTACCTTGCTGAAGAAGATGACCGTGAAGAGATTCGAGACTGGGTATTGACAATATGCATGGACAAATCTGTTGATCAGCAACTTCCCACAAAAGAAATGGCTCTTGGAACAATGTATGCAGGGCTATATGCCACAGATTTACCAACATGTGTTGTAACCGGATGTCCGGTACAGAAATGGGAACTTCTCCAAGTGAACAATTCACTTGCTAATAAGGTGACATCTTTTTAGTAATGAGGAAGGTAACCAAAATGCACAGGCGGATTGGAATAAATTTGTCCGCAAAGTCAAGAAGTGCCCCTGGACCAATATCGATCAAGGGCCTCTCTATTGACCAATCGAAAAGAATATGTTGTAGCAATGCTCTGACTTCATAGTTTCCGGTCGATGCGCCATTATGATGCTCATTTATGATTATTCTATTATTATTATTATTTGGACAAGCCACGATGCAGTTATCCACAATATCACTTTGAGATACCATGCAGAAGTTAGGGAGGCGCCTTCTATTGTGAGTTATGCTCACTATTCACTAGCTAGCACTGCCCCTGGGAGGCTTGATGCTCTTGTCTGCTCCGTTATCATGGTCCCTGGGTGGAGGCCAAGGCGGGTTAGACTAGTACGTTCCCCGGCAGCGGCGGGCGCCCTATTAATAGTAACTTGACGAACTTAAGCTGGTGCCGTGACGAATTTAAGCTGGGACAGGCAAGTTAAGCTCGCTTTTCAAGTTCACGGTACTTCTAGTCCATTTTTCTGCGATGCAGGGGGAAATAGAGTGCGGAATTCCGGACTTCCCCGGCAGCGTAGTGTAGTCGTCTGACGAATAGTTTCTCCCATGTTTGATGGGATTTGCGACGGGAAAAACGTCCGTCAATAAAAGTGACTCAGGATGATATAATAGTTAGGAATGACTCGGAGACGCGACTCCCCCCTACTAAGGGGATATCGGAGTACTACAAGTGCGGGTTGTGCTTGGATACGTCTCAGTTGAACCTTGGGATCCTACTAGACTTGCATTTCCATTGCAGTCCCCCATTGTCGTGATCGTAATAAGATTGCGATAGTCATGAAATCGTGGCAAGGAGCCTGAGGATAACATATAAAATTAATGGTCTATTTGAGCTTCTAGCGGCTCCTCAATCATTGTGTTGCAACTTCCGAGTCTCAGGGTGCTCATCAAGTCACTGGCAGGCGGCTAGTTGGTTTAGTTATCATGATTACCACTAGCCTGAGTATCATCATCGCCGGATTATTCGCCGCAATGTTATTATTATCAATTACGAGTGTTACTTGAACCGGGACTAAAACTCAGATTTTGCCAGTATCGGGCCCCACCCCCCCTGTTCGCGTAAAGTCCCCAAAAGACGCAGCACAATCAATACGTGCAATGGCAGCTCAAGCCGCGAAGAAAGAGGGCAACAAGCTATTTACAAGTGGGAATCACCAAGCGGTGCGCTTAGTACATCGCGGCGCATGCGCAGAAATTTTATGAGATCCTCAGGCCATCATCAAGTATACGGAGGCGATCGAACTGGATCCATCTGATGTGACCTTTTTCAGCAACCGATCCGCAGCGTGCGTCAAGCGTCGGAAAAATACGAACTGCGCATCGCCTTATTCACTCAATAGGTATGCTGCGTTGGAGAAATGGGAGGAGGCAGCCGAGGATGGTACATTCCTATTCCAAAGCAAGTTTATTAGCTAATTATAGGCCGTTCGTGCATCAAAGTAAATAGAAATTTCATCAAGGGTTATTTTCGCCTAGCAGTAGCATTACGCTCGGCAGGAAAGTACAAGGAGGCAATTGACAACATTAAGATGGGACTTGCGGTGGATCCGGGGAACTCGGATTTAAAGAAGCAGGCGTCTGAGATGGAAGAGCTGGTGCGCAAGGATCGAGTGCTTGTACTGATTAGTAAGGCCAAGGAGCAGATGCAGGCTGGTGATCTTAAAGATTGCCTGACTACCTGTGATCGTGCCCTTGCACTCGATGCCGGTAACGCAGAGGTAGTTCGCATCAAGAAATCCGTCGAGCCGAAGTTTCAGGCGGCGGAGAAGCGTCGCATCGAATCACTCCCAAAAGCTGCACGTGACAAGGAGAGAGGTGACAAATGTTATAGAGATGCCAACTTTGAGGGCGCAATTGAAGCATACACGAAATGCATTGATGCAACTTCCGACAAGGCCTCTGATGTGTGCCTAAAGGCTTACTCAAATCGTTCCGCTTGCTACAAGCAACTTTCAAACTTCGACGGGACCATCGCAGATTGTACTGCTGTCCTTGACACTGATCCCAATAATGTAAAGTCGCTTGTCCGCAGGGCCCAAGCCTTCGAGGCAGTTGAGCGCTACAAATCTGCGCTCCAAGACGTAAAATATGTCCTCAGCATGCCCCAGGCTGCTGTTGGGCAAGCAAATTGGTTTCTGTCATACAGTGTCATGAGGAAATTGAAGTACATCCGGCGAAATTCCTCGCTCTAGGTCACTTTGCAACATGATGAAAGAAAGGCTCAACAGAGTCGTCCAGCAACTCAAGGCTGGGTTGTAACATCATATGCTATTCATTCCTTTATACTTCATAAGTAAATACTACCAGGGATATTCCCTCTCGCTCTTTGCAGAAGGTACACGGCCTTGGCCCAGAAGAGTTCATCAAGGTTACTCTTGTGCTGTCAACTCGGTGCCAGTGCCTACGAGACGCTCTGCACGGGGCGACAGAAATACCACAACCCTGATGGTGTTAAGTCCTGCAAAAACGGGCCCCATCGTTATAATCACACACCTTGCACGCCATAGATAATTCGACTGCGTCCTTTCAGCCCGTTGTGCGCCAGTCAAAAGTGGATGATGGGCAGCTCCCGGTCTCACTGTGTCAAATCAAGCCGACTTGTCCATGGCAAATCATGGTTGAGCGTCTTGGCGCAGCAAACACGGTCCATTGGGACCGTGTGCAGCTCGTGGGATCGCGATGCGGCTTCGAAAACGTCGGGCCCATTTAGGAAGCATTCTGCAAGCACGGTTAGAAGCACGACTGCCGCAGACGAGGACTGTTTGCCCCAGGTTAGTAACTTGAAGTGTCCTAGTGAACCTAGGCTACTAGACTCGGAGGTGGGAGATGCTCAAGGCGGGGCTGTATTACCGTTTTTTGTATGCAGCCTCCGAGAGGGGGTCGTTATCCCCCCCGGCCAGGGGCTGTAGCGAGGACGTTCCCTGGCGGACTGCAGCTGTGCATGTACTACTCAGAAAGGCGCTCCAACGGTCTTCAAGGTGCTGCAGCAAAGGTTGACTTAGTGGCGGCTTTGGACGCCATTCGGGCCGAAGAGGGCTGATCAAAACCGATCCTGCGGGTATCTTTGTAGTCATCGGTCTTCCAAAATGCCAAATCAGACCCCCGGGCCACCCCAGAATTGAGCCTCAGACTTCTTTGACCTTCGTTTTAGAAAACTCTGCGCTATGCAGCAACCCTGGCTTCCCGGGTCCCCCCGCTGCAGGTGAATCCACTGGCAGTAATATGGACTACTAGTGACGCGCGACAGCCCCACCCGCCCTACAAGTCGTGCCAGTCACGGTGGCAAAAATGGATAGTCACCCCAAATGACAACAAGGATCTTCTTGGTTTCCTGCACACGCGATACCAACACGATAACCCCAGGTTTCTACCCCTGTCTCCGGCCCCGTTCCTCAGTGAAAGCGGCCATGTGACTAGCCTTCTTTGTCTGGTGAAGCTTCAGGTTTGAAAGGGGGCTGACTGTTTCGCCTAAAAAAAAAATTATCACGTGAGCGATAGACGGACATCGGTTGCTTGCGCATAAAGTTGCTCAAAATCAATCAGACGGAAAAATTCATGTGCTTTAATCTCATGGGCACCGTTTGTGCCAAGTCGAACAGAAGGGTCTTTTTTTAGCAGCTCGCATAGAATTGCTTTGCTGGACAACGTGAAATAAGGCGGAAATTTTGGATTTGAATGAATTATTTCAGAAAACATTTCCTTGCGACTGATATTATAAAATGGCGTCCGTGATCCAATCATCTCGTACAGCAGTATACCAAAGGACCACCAGTCAGCGGCCGCTCCATACTTCTGGGCCCTGAGAAGCTCAGGTGCAATGTACTCTGCAGTGCCACAGAACGTCGTGAGTTGTGAATTGAAGACCTGTAAGTATCGTTTATCGTTTATTGCCCTTCAGCAAAAATTGGCTACAACGCTACGTTGAACGTTTCTCACATTTTCTTTAGAGAGACCAAAGTCTGTGAGCGCAATATGGCCACTTTGATCCATCAAGATGTTCTCTAATTTCAAGTCCCTATAAATAATCCCTGAATTGTGAAGGTGATCAAGCGCCAGCATCAATTCTGCCTGTAAAAAATGAATTGGTGAAGGAGGTGCAGGGGACATTTTACAGCATAAAATCTGGCGCGAATTTCAGAAAAGCCATGGCTTTTTTGGAGATGACAAAATAGCGAACCGCCAGTGTAGTAATCAGTGACAAGATACAGATTTACATCTGACTGAAACGCATAACGCAGTCTAACAATAAAAGGGTGTCGAATTTCGCAGAGGATGGAACGTTCTGAACGAGTATGTTCAATTTGCCCTTTGGCAGCAACAACTGACTTTTTTAGCACCTTCATTGCAAATACGCGAGAACTATCCTGTGTGAGTGATGTATGAACAATGACAATGCGTCGATCGATAAAACACAGACTACACATGCCCATGCTTTTTTCGGACTAGCAAGACTCTCCCAAAAGCACCCTTGCCAATGACACGCAGCAGATCAAAGTCCGAAACTGACAGATATTTAGATAAGACGTGCTGCTCCACACTCGATTTCTTCACGAGAGGGGTGAAGAGGTGAGCTAGTCTAAACAAAAATCGCTTTAGAAAGGCACTAGAGCCGTTATAACGGCTTGTCTCCGGCGAATTTGTGATCAGGCTTTGTGACTTTCGGCCCTTGGTACTAGAAATTGTGTTTACCCCGGCGACTTCGGCTTCTGCAACAGAAAATGCCTCGCCTAGCTCATTAGCAGAGGATGGCGGATTTTTTGAAAATTCAAAAAACCGCATCGCACTCTCAAAAGCACGTCCTATAGATGATGCTGTGTTTACATCAAATCGGTCTGAGGTTCCTTGGGACCCCAGTGAGAGGCAGGTACATCCCAGTTTCTCTTCGGCACCCTTCAATCGAGTGGGATACGGAATTTGGCTGACCTCGTATGCCAGCGCGAGTGAGCGCAAGGCCGCTTTGGTAGCTGCGTCCTGCGCGCGCACATAAAGCTAGACGGCAACTTCTCATCCTGTTAAATATTAAAAGATTGAAATCGTGCGTTTCGCTGGTTGGTTCAGTGTCGTCAATCGAGTCTCGTTGATTAATAAGTTGCGATGGTTCAACACATGCAATGGCGCAAATGCGCGGTCCTGCACTATGTTTAGTTTTTCGGACCATCTCCCGTTGTACCTATGCACGGTAGCCTTCCCTCGACGCAGGGGGTAAGATTTGTGCGCAGCGTGATAAAAGACCAAATCAACAGCAAGAGATGAACCATTGCCAGTAGTAAACATATATATTGCAGAAACATTTGATGTTGCAATGAAGGTCTCCCATACAAAGAGGACATGTTCCTCCGGCGAAGCCGAGTTGGCAATTGGAATGCGCTTTTGACCCCTGGTCGGTGCAACCTTAGGATCCCAAATCGCATATTTACAAACAAAGTTGAACACTGAAAAACCAAACTGAGTTTGCATTCGGATTCAGGATAGCAACTCCATACCCCTCCGAAATTGCCTTCTCTACGGCCTTAAGCATGCTACCAGTTTGCAGACCCTTTTTCAAGCACAAGGAACGGCTCCAAAGTCCTGGTTTTGAGCCAACCTACAGCTTGGACGATTTATGTGATCTGGGAGGAATGCTCTACCTGATTCTGTAGGATAATCAGCAGCTTGGTACAAACTGTGAGATTGCTGATGAAAATATTACATCGAGCACTAGCCGCCTCGTCTGGAATCCAGTGCTCCACTAAACCAAGTGCTACGATTCTGGTTTGCACATGTACTGTTAGCGCCTTCAAAACACTCTTGTATTCCGCGTCTTCCTCTTCGGCTGAACAGGGTGCTTCGAGTCCAGCTTTTCGACATATCATGCCGGTGCCCTCGTTCAAACAAAAAGTATTATGGTGAAATTTTGCCATCCGGCCTCGACGTTATAACACACAAAGGGCAGCCTCGAAGACCAAACCTTGTCAGGGTAGTAGCAAGTCCCAACCACGAAACCCGGCAGTCCCAGCTCGGTCAAGGGGTACTGCGGTACCCCTTGTCAGGCTCGAGCGCTCGGATAGCCCGTACTCCGTGAATGTGATCTCCTGGCGCCGCGTCACGCGGTCCCACTGGGTCGTGCGCGGGTGCTGCCACAGAGCCGACGTTCGTGCGTACGTTAACGGCTTGCACAAGGCCGAAATGTAGGTCGAGGAAAAAGGGGGATGTGCTCGACACGGTGTGGCATCTCGGCTGCCCCGAGGCCATTCCGGGCGTCGTGATGATGGTTCATCGTGCGTGCTCTGAGCGTTTCCGACGTGCATGTGCGCCGCGCACACGTTTCGATGACAGGGCGCTCTGGTGCCACCAACGGGTTGTACGACCAGTTCGAAGGGCGTGCTGCCGTTGGCACCTCGAGGGTCGATGGGACGAGACGTCTTTTGTCCGGAGGCGCGGTGGAAGCCTTCGTGCGGCACTGCATGTCGAGAGTGCTATTTTTGAAATAGCTCTATTGACGCCGCACGGGCACCGACGCTAGAGATCTTTGAGCTCCATGGTCACACGGAACCTAAAATGGATGTAATGCAGCCCAAATTCACGGGGCGCTGATCTGGAGGCCATTCGAACACGTTTTCGCGATGGCTCGCGGAGACGCCATCGAGAACGAGATCACGGGCTCTACGACCTAGTCTGCCTCTCGTCGCCCATCGGCGGGGACCTCCTTTGATG
>MDTC01186730.1_pt1 | contig 21785 bp, 19 predicted proteins | sample 811181 | NCBI WGS metagenome assembly MDTC01 (sample SAMN05326644, study PRJNA326480) | marine metagenome | isolation source: seawater | place: Pacific Ocean: North | collected 2011 | reverse complement strand
GCGCACCTAGTGCAACTACAAACTCGCCGACTTTCATTTGTTCGGAGTCTCCCAAATGGAGCTGATTAAGCCCGGAGCGATCAAAATCGCTATCCTGAACTTCCACCACGGCAACATCAGTATTTTTATCTCTACCTAAGACTTTGCCATTGTAAGTTTTTCCATTTGCTAACTTGAGCTTGAGCTCATCAGCTCCTTCAATCACGTGATTGTTAGTTATTATATAGCCTTTGTCCAAATCTACGATAAAGCCAGAGCCTAGACCTGATTGTTTTCTCTCAGGTCTTTGTTGTCGATACTGGGGGCCAAAGAAGAACTCGAAAGGGTCGATTTGTCCGTAACGACTGCTAGGAATGTTTTTTGAAATAGAAACGAATACTATAGACTTACTTGCCTGGCTAGCGAGTTCAGTTATACCTTGTGAGATAGCTTTTAGGGCCTTTAAGTTTCCGGAAATGTTGGTAGGCGGTTGCTTATTCGCCAATTCGTAGCCGAAAGCTGCGGAGGCTAGGCAGGTGCTCAAGGCTATGTGTGAGATAAGTCGAATTAGACCAGTCATTTCAATCCTCTTTCTTGGGTTAACGTAGGTGAGGTTAATTATGCCAAAAAGAATATGAAAAGCAATTAAGTGGAAGAACTTTAGCTGCTATTAAAAGAATGTACCCCAGCGGAAACCGAAGTAAGTACTTGTAATTTCATCTTTGTATGCGGTATCGGTAGTGATTGTCACTGTTCTTTGCTTATACCCGATCATATAGTCAAAGGCTTTCTTAGTGAGATCTATAGTGGCGCCTAGGTCTATGTCCTGTCTTGCTCCGATTGATGTTTCTTGCGTCAGACTATTTCGGGTTTTTGAAATCGTTACACTTGCAATATCTAGAAAGAATATCGCTCTTTTGGAAACAGGTATAAGAAAGCCTATTCCACCTCCCATTCCTGCTCCACCCGCATCGACAAGGTCAGTTCCAGTAACATTTATGAGGGCATCAACCGTAGAGGTAATGATACCGATATAAAAATAGCTTAGGCGATACATTATCCCACTGTCCTGCCATGAAATTTTCATGCTTGAATTATTAAGTGCGAAATTCGTACTCATAGAATCTGACCTAATAAAGAATCCGAGGTTTCTTGAGGATCCAGCAGAGCCACTCAGGCTATAACCTGAGCTGGTTGTGGTGTCATTGCTGGCTGCTATTTTGGATTTGTGTGTGGTAAGGCCTGCAAAAATACTCAGTGAAAATGTCGGAGTTTTTGTGCCGAGATCGGAGCTTGCGAACAGTGGTTGTCCGTTTTGCAATAAGCTACTAGCAATCAATATAAATAATATACTGCGGTACCAGGTTTGCACTTATATTAGCCCTTTTGATTACAAATTGCTGTAGATAAGCCAAGATCTTGTCGGTATTAATCAAAAAAAATCAATGATGTGGTTTGGCGGAGTGTCTTTGGTATAATGATATCTTAATGGAAACACTAACCTTTAAGCTGACTTTAGTTTTATTTGCCAATAGTTGTTCAGGTGAGGGCCCTTTGTTATCTGATACTTTGTCGAAGGTAATGGTCCATGATGGTTAAGACAGCCATAGCCTCAACCATGGGAACTGCTCTTGGCAGCACGCAGGGGTCGTGCCTTCCTTGTCTGGGTTTCATGTTGACCTCTTGCCGGTTAACAGTCACGGTATCTTGACTCTGAAATATTGTCGCAACTGGTTTAAAGGCTGTACGGAAATAGATAAACTCCCCGTTTGATATGCCGCCTTGTATACCACCACTGCGATTGGATTTTGTGCGTACTTCTTCCGTTTTTTTATCCAGGTAGAAAGCGTCATTGTGCTCTGAACCATACATTGTCGTGCCAAGAAATCCAGAGCCAATCTCGAAACCCTTGCTAGCCGGTAGGCTGAGCACAGCTTTTGCCAGGTCTGCTTCTAGCTTATCAAATACTGGTTCCCCTAAGCCAACGGGGCAGCCTTTAATTCCACAAAAAATAACACCCCCGACTGAGTCCCCCTTTTTTTTAGCTTTAAGGATCTCTTTTTCAAGGGCTGGGGCATCCTCTAAGCTAGGGCAGCGGAGAGGGTTTTTATCAACCATCTGTCTTGTAATTGATTGAGGATTTTCGCAGCGGGCTTTGATGCCTTTAACTTCTTCGACCCAAGCCACTACTTCTAGGTCGGGGACAAATTTTTCTAACGCTTGCTCTGCCACAGCGGCTGCTGCAACTCGACCAATCGTTTCCCTGGCAGAAGCTCTGCCACCTCCAGAAGCAGGCCGGATTCCAAACTTTTCTTCTGTTGTATAGTCGGCATGAGATGGTCGGTAAACTTGCTCCAAATCTTTGTAGTGACTTTCCTTCTTATCTTTATTATGAACGAGCATTGAGATGGGGGTGCCGAGTGTTTTGTTGCCGCTAAGACCACTGAGTATCTCAACTTTATCGAGTTCCGCTCTGGGGCTAGAGAGATGGCTTTGCCCTGGTCTGCGTCGATCTAAAGAATGTTGAATTTTTTGGACATCTATTGTGATTCCTGCTGGACAGCCATCGATGACAACACCCACAGCCTTGCCGTGGGACTCCCCAAAAGTTGATATTTTAAAAATTGTTCCGAATAAATTACCCATTTGTAGGCCTCTAAGTTGTATCTATGTCAACGATGGTATCGAAACCGAATAAGAAGTAAGTGTCATAATTATAACCTGTCACCTGACCGATACCAATGCCAACATTTAGGTTAACACCTTTGATGTCTGCTTGAAGATCCAGGTTATAACCGTGTGCAGTTATCAGAATATCTTTATCAAACCCTGACCCATTCCAGGCTCCACCGTAATTGAAGAATGCAGTGAAGTCCAGTCTTTGTAAATAGACAATGCCAATGAGTTTCTCTAGATCTGGAACTATTGGCAGTGTCCAAGAGAGCTTGGTTCGCGCCTTTGTGTCGCCTGTTTGGGCAGCTGTAAGTGCTCGTGGACCTCTTAGAGGGAAATTTACGCCATTTAATCCTCCACCGCTTCCTGGGACAAAGGTTTTTAATGGCCGGTATTCTTCTTTTAGATATTTCCTTTTCCTACCACGGGTGCCGCTTGCTGAAATGCCAAGGCCCAATGTTGAAAGTCGCCATGATCCCAGCGTTATCGGGATCGAAATTTGCGAACTTGCGAAGACCTTGTTGTAATCCCAAGTCTTGTTGGCGAATTGTGGAACTATAGTGGATCCTAGACTGTGACTCCAGGAAAAATTTCTGAAAGATATCGACTTTGAGATAGAGAAACGGAACTTATTTTCTTGGCCCGCTATTCGAAAGTTTTCCGGCCCGATAATTGGTTGAAAGTAGGCTGAGTTCGCGCCGTAGGCTATACTGAAATCTGAAATGGGGAAGTATCTTCTGAACGTCACGCTACCGCCGGTTTCTCTATAGTAGAGAATACTGCCAGCAGCCGCACCATTGTAGGTTTGCTGGTTGTAGAGTTTGGTATTCAGATACGTTTTATATCTGTTAGAGTCGAGGTTAAGTATCAGGGTTGGAAAACTGCTTTGGAGGCCATAGAGAGCTACAAGTTGTAGAGTTTCATTTTGCATCTCATCCATAAGCGGTACTGATTGAGTACCAAAATTTAAGCCTCCCGCATCAGCCCCTAGCCAAGGAAAGGCGAATTGGGTTCTTCCTCGCCATTTAGCGGGACCATATTTCATATTACGACTAGCCGCCACTTGGCTTTTATCAGTACTTATAGCTGTTTTAAGTCGAGACGTCAGCTTTTTGAGTAAATCTTCGTTTAAAGGTTTTCTGGGTGAGGTCATGCTTATGGCCTCATTTAAATCAGCTCCTTTTACGAGTGAAGCGTACATTAGAGGTGAAAGAAATGGACCATGATCTTTACAGGTTTCTCCTAAGAAATTTTTGCGAGAAGATTTGATTACACGGTATCCATTGCCTGTATAGCTGGCCAAGTATATGGACGTTTCATCAACTAGAATGCGCTTGGTTTGCAGGGGAAGAGTTTTTGCTTTTATACATTTTCCGTGGTTGTCAATTTGCTCAATTACATAGTCTTTGTGTGATTCTGACAATAAGAATAAATTGTTTGTTGAGAAAGAAATAGAAATGGGAATGGTTGTATGTTGAAGTTTAATCGTTCTAACGTAGTTTGTGGCAAGATCTATGGATATAACTTTATGTCTTGAGCCTATAAAGGTTTCTTCAGTATGGCGTAGCCAGACCTCTTTGGCGTAATTAGAAGCTTTTTTTACACCTAAAAACTTCAGGGATCGTGGTTGAGACACAGTTATCGGGCAAGAAATTTTTCCGGATATTTTTTGAGAACTTTTGAAGCACAGTAGCGACTTGTCATCCCGGAATTCTAACCAGTAGATACGGTTTTTTGCTACAAAAATATTTGCTATAGCTCCACGATTTTGAACCCATTTTTTTCCTAAAACATCGCTTTTACGGTTAAAACGGATTGCGTAAGTTCTTTCTAGAGAGTCAAGTACTTTGGAAGTTACCAAATAGTTTCCTGATGGATGCAGAGCAAATGTGTTGGTAAGTTTATCGCTGTTTGGGAGATCATATTTTAGGTCATGACGATACTTTTTTTCATAGTTTCCATTTAAGTCGAAAAACTTTAATTTTTCTGTCCAGCTTTTATCGCCCAGTACTGAGATATAAACAGAATTATTTTTTAAGTATAGGTTTTTGGTATTATATATACCCGGTGTATTATGCGTTGCTGTGATCAGCTTTTGATCATCTGAAGTTGTTTGCGAAGACCAATAAACATTCGCATAATTTTTATATTCGTCCCATAGCTGAGGCCCAGTCTTTCCCGTCCATCGTTTTAGAGCCATGTCCATCGGTAGGGTATCAGCAAAGGGCACTATGGCAACAGGCCACCAGTGCGGGAGTGAATAGTCGTAAAAGTCTTCTAGAATTTTCGGTAACTGATTTGCATCGTATTTATCTAGTAAGTAGCGCACAAAACTTCCACTAATACCATAGCCTATGCTTGCGAAGCTGGAGTTGCCATATAAGTTGTGCAACCTGGCGTAGCTAGGCCATTTTTTTGTGATAGCAAACCGTCTTTCTATATCAATTTGGTAAGCGGTATGAGCCGATACGGATAAGGCTTCAGCTAGACCTTCTATCCACCAGGTAGGCATCCAGACTAGGTGGAAGATTGAGCCGGCGTGACCGAAGATATTATTGAAATGGTTATACATCGTAGCATGCACTTGTTCATGCCACGCAAGGTCTCTTCCACCAAATCCACCGGTTTGTATTTCAATGGCATCTGTAAGGAAGTTAGCGAAACTTGCGTTTGTGGTGGTGGATGACATGATGATGGGCATGGTGTTTGTTCTATATGTGCCAAGCCATCTTTCCAAAGTTGGTTTTGTTGCTTCAAGAGAATTTATCACTCCTCTGGCTTCATGTCTTGTTTTCGTATCGTGATAAAGATGGAAATTTTTTGATATAATTTCAGAGTATTTTCTTGGTTCTTGGGGGCGACCAAAGTTAATGGGCAAGGCTAAGCCAATAGTTGGTAATGTTATAAATATCGCTGTAAGCACATGAAAAATCATACTTTATCCTGGAAGTTGTTTTTTTTACGCTACTTTGGCTTCTTCTTGGCTCTCTTGCTTAGGTGTTTGGTTCGCTGCTATTATTAATATATCCTAGCAATAACGGATTTCTTAACCCTTTTATTAGGAAGGTTGGAATGAGTCAGGTAAACCCAGAAGGATCGTATAATGAAAGCTTCGTGCTATTTTTTGAAGGCGAGATAGTTGGGGAAGCTGATGTCATTTATCGATTAGCACATGCTTATACTCTCAATAAGGAAGCTGCCTTTCAAGTTGTACAACAAACTTTACAAGGTCTTATTAAGGACTTACCGGAACTGGTGGTGTCAGATTCTATTGGTGTACGAAAGCGGATGTTTCGAGACTGTTTGCAGCAGCTTCAGGGTGTGACGGGAAGTGATACAGATAGCTCAAATATAGCGACTTTTATGAAGCAGTTTTCTGCCGAAGAGCGTGCAGCCCTTGTTATGGTTGAACTCTCTGGTATTACAGTCGATGAGTGTGCGTCACTTCTTGAGAAGGAGGTCTCTTGGGTGAGGAAATCAATGGCTAAAGTCAGACAACAGTTGGTTCGGTTTGCCGGTTAAGGTTAATAAGTTTTGGGGTAGCTATGAGTGAGCAGACTTCCGAGGTACAAGATAGTGAGTTTCTCTACAGCCATCTGAGTGAATATCAAGATGACATTTTGGATGTAGATCAGAAAAAACGCTTCGAAGCCGCACTAGATGAGGTCGGTAAGGAGATTCCAGGTAAATATGCCGAGGCTCTTGGGCATTTTCAGGCAGCTTATCAGAAATACTCATTAACGGAAGTTCAGCTTCATGAACTCAGAAGCTTGGTTGAGGATGATGTGTCTAGGGCAGATCACGAAGCTGGTAACATCAAAGAACTGGGCTCTACCGAGTTGCGAGGCAATACGGTTCGGGCAGTGACTCTTCTTGCTATGATTTTTGGTGTTTTCTTGGTTTCTTACTATTTTTTGGCGCCCCCGTCGAAGGTTAGCTTTGATGCTTTAGGAACGCTTGTCTACGAAGCGACAGCGATGTCTGATGATAATGATCGGTTGAACTACCCTACGACTGACATCAGTGAAGTTCGCAGTTATTTGCAGAAGTACCCGAGGCCTGGGTTTACCCCTGTCTTGTTTGGTGATCTGGAAAGTGACTGGGCAGTAGAAGGTGCAACGGTCATAGATTATGAGTTTGTTAAAATTTTTGCCGTACAGTTTAATAATGAGGTTTTGGGTGAGAAGTTATTCTGGTTTCAATTTCCTGGTGGGCTTGAGGATATGCCTGCGGCGGAAATCGGCAAGTATAACGATTTGACGTATCAAACCTACGAGGACCAGAACTACAATATCATAGTTTTCCCCATGAGTGACGGTGTGTTAGGAATGATGGTGGGCCGCAGAGGGGATCCGGAGATGGCCAAGCTCGCCTTTTCATCCATGGCAACTGATAAACAATAATTATTTGAATTTAAATTTGCTTTTTTCTCGCTTCTTTAGAATGTAGAGTCTCACTCCCTGTTTTTATGTAAGCGAGGCAAACTATGAAGCGGATTTTGCTTATTCAATTGAGGCAGCTTGGCGACATTCTGCTAACAACTCCTGCGATTAAGGCTGTCAAGGCCGCTTACCCGGATAGTACTCTCGCCTTCTTAACTCACCCTATGGGGCGTATGGTGCTTGAAGGCAATCCCTTGCTTGATGAGCTTCTGGTATATGATCCGAAATCATTTATAAACGAGATTAAGATGGTTAAACGGATCAGAAGTCGAAAATTCGACTTGGTTGTGGATTTTATGAATAACCCCAGAAGTGCGTTTTACACTCTACTTTCAAAAGGACAAGTGACTTGTGGTTTCGATTCGAGAAGGAGGTTTGCCTATAAAAAGCTTGTGCCGAGGTATACATCTCCAGACTACATAGTAAGGGAAAAGTTTACGCTGTTATCGGCTGTTGGTATTGACGGTGTCGATGAGTCATTGACTTTGCCCTGGGCAGTAAGTGATTTGGCAGGGGTTAGGGCAATGGTCAAGCACTCAGGTTGGAAAAACTCTAAAATGCGGGTGATCTTGGCACCGACACATCGTCGTGAGCGCCGCCGCTGGCCCATGGCTTGCTTTGCTCAATTGGCAGATAAGTTGGTTCAGGAGTGGCAAGCTTCAGTTCTGTGGATTTGGGGGCCTGGTGAAGAGCAGTACATTGATAGTGTGATGGAGCTTTGTAAGCAGCCCAGCATCAAGGCACCAGCGACTAGATTTCGAGAGATGGCCGCCCTAATGGCGTATTCGGATCTCTTTGTGGGTAACTCAAACGGGCCAAGTCATGTGGCGGTCTCGGTTGATTTGCCATCTCTACAACTCCACGGTCATACTTTGGCAAGGGCTTGGTGTCCGCTAAACGATCACCATCAGGCAATACAGGCGGAGGGGCAAGCAAGGTCTGGAGCCAGTGAAATGGAAAATATTTCTTTGAAAGCTGTGTGGTCGAAACTTGCAGATATGGAAATCTACCTACGAAAAAGAGCAGCGCAACTGTTAGAAAATGGTGATAGGATGCCTTAGGCGCAATCTGTAATGATATGAAAGGTGGGTTATGATTCATTTGTTTAATATCGAAAAAACTAGATTAACGCGAACCCGTAAACTACCTTTGTTGCCGAGATTTGGGTTTGTGATTGATTTTGCAGGTAGGAAGCTAAGCTTTAAGCAAGCCCCTTTGTTTGAGGCCGTAGTCAACTTATTGGAGCGAGGCTTAACTCTTTCTAACCTGCAGAACATAACAAAAGAGCAGCTAGAGGAGATTCAATTTCCTTTTGAAAAGAAAGTTGTAACGGTCAATGTACAGTCGCGCACAGTTGCAAAAAGATAGGAGGAGTGATGGTTCCATTTAGGGTTTTTGATCGGAATAAGAAGCAGACCTGGCAGGTCATTAATTACCAGCCAGGCGCCGAAGGTGGTTTCTATCTGGTAGCAAGGGAAGATGAATCTGAAATAGATGGTGACATGAGCCTTCTGCCAGCTTCTGAGATCGTCGAATTTAAGTTTGAAGGTTTCATCGAGGAGGAAGAGGCGGAAATTTACAAATGACCTCTTGTTTTTTATGTGAGCTGGCTTGCTTTACTCTAGGCTAATCGACTGTTATTACTTGACTATAATTTCTGGCAATTTTTTCGTATTGTCCTGAGCAGTGATTTTGAGTAGTAAGGTGGTGATCATGCCTAGGAGGGTTTCATTTGAGGTTGTTCTTTAAATTTGGAGCAGATTTGGTTGAGTCGCTTCTTGTTTTTCTAGCATGCACTCTATCTGTTCCAGTTGCTGTTTTTCGAAAAATCCCGAATGGCCACGACGTGGTTAGTTTTGGCCGTGTCCTTTCACGTGCGGGTTTAGTTCCTGTTTATATGCGTGTCATATTGGATAGTCTTCTCGATAATAAGGAGCACGCTTCTACTCTTTTAGAGCAGATAATAGGAAAGCTTGTTGCGGATGGTGAGTTACAAAAGCCGGACACTAAGGTGGTTCTTATCGCTCTTTATGAAAAGTTGGCGATGGTGTTATTAACGACGGGCGAAATTGAAGCGGCGATAACTGTACTTATAGATGCTCATAAGGCAGCCGGGGTGTCTTCCTTGGATAGTTTTCCAGGAATGTCGATTCAACAGGCGCAGATTATTAAGGCTGGTATGACGGCCGGTCGGCTTCTGGAGGAGGAAGGGTTTAGAGATCTAGTAGAGACTGGGAAGCCTATTATTGTTAGGGCGACCTCAGGCAAAGTCCAGGATACGCCCTCGCCGGAGCCTGAGCCTGAGCGGCCAGGGTCTTTTGGTAAGCTCTTACCCTTTGTGAGGCCGGAAACTCTGCCTGAGACCTGAGCGGCTGAGTATTTTAATTATAATCAGAATTGATCCTTGCACGACTATTGGTTAGTGTGGCGGATAGAAAAAAGAACTGTTGATCAAGAGGAGTTGTTGTGTACCAGGGATTCGTTGACGATATAAAAAAGTTTAACTCAATTTACAAGTTACCGAACCATGATAAGCTTGAGCCTCCCTCTAAGGAGCGTATTCAGAACTTTATGGATATTCTGCAGGAAGAGGTTGAGGAAGGTCACGATATCGTGCGACTTATTGGTGAGAGTGATAATGACGAGAAAAAGCTTGAAGTAATGACCGCTCTCGGTGACTGGTTGGGTGATATCATCGTTTATGCAGCTAGTGAAGGCCGGCGTGCAGGTTTGCCGTTAGATCGGATTCTGTCTGTAATTATGCAGTCAAATTTCTCAAAATTGGGTGATGATGGTCAGCCAATTTATGATGATCGGGGAAAAGTTCTAAAAGGCCCAAATTATTGGGCGCCAGAAGCTAAGATATCTACCTTGCTAGAAGATGCGTAAGTGGTAGTGCCTAGAAATACGAGTAGTGCCTGATTCTGTATGAGTATTATTTGTCTAGAGTAGAGGGGGGCGATAGGCGCATCCAGTTTATTGATTGTAGAATGGTTTGTAGCCCCTTACTTCATCTCGCCACTCGCTGTAGGTATTATCATTACTAACAAGCCTTTTTACAATACTGTAATCTTTCGCAGCCATCCTGGCAATTGACTTGAGTGCGGCTTGTCTAACTTCGGTTAGTGCGAAAATTTCAGGTTTTTTGAAGTAAGCAGGAGGCTGGATTTTTTTAATTAGATCTGTCACCTTGTCGGCAAGGTAGTTGATTTTTAACCGTGCCGGTGCACAGAGCTTATTTGGCAACTGACAGACTTTTAGAAAGTTAGCTCGCAGTTGTTTGAAAGACCTGTGATATTGTTCTATAGCAGCAGAGTAGTTATCTAGATTACCGTTATGGTTGATGCCAAGCGTGTTTGGGAATAGTTCCGATGGTGCTTTTTCTTCTTTTTCTTCAGCTTTGAGTAGTAAAAGTCCTGCTAGTATCATTCGGGCTTCGTTGTCCTTCCGAGCCAGAGAATATAATGCCTTTTCGTGAGTTTTTAAGATCGCAGACTCATTGCGTTGAAGATGCAGTTGCGTGCGGAACTTAATGGCTTTTCTGATTGCGTATGGTTCTGTGACTCGGAGTTTTTCAAGCTCAAGCAAAGCTTTTTCCATGTTGTTAATATCACCATACTTCCTTTCGAGATCAACAGCTACTACGGCCGAGTATGTTCTTAGCTTTTGTGGCGTTTGGGCGTTTCTTAAAATCTTTTGATGAGAAGCGATGGCGTCGCTAAAGAAACCTCTTTCTTGATATACTTTTGCGAGTGTTTGCCAGTAGCTAATCTTTTGCTTATGATCTATGGTCTCTTTATTTACAGTTTTTAATAGGGCAATAGCCCAATCGAGTGCTTTTTGATCAATGCTGTACTTGATAGTCTTATCGAGGATTTTTTTCCGGTGCAGAAGGTCTGTATTAGTCTTAAGAAATGCTGTGGTGTGCTGGTTGACTTTACCCATCGTATTTGTAGCAATATAAAGGTTGATCAAGTGCATTTGCAATCCAGTTTTTTCCTTTTCGAGGTTGGAGTTTGCTAAAGCTAACTCATATTGTTGTGTCGCTTGAGGCAGTTTTTTTCTCACTTCTAAATATTTCCCATATTGGATATGGGCATTCTTCATAATCGTTTTGTAGCTTTGGTTTTTGGCTATTACGGTTTTGATACTTCCAGACTCCAGTGCGTTTCTGCACAACTTGATGACCATGGGCCAATCTCTAGCCTTTTCAGCCCATACGGTGACCCTGGAAAGAGCTAGGGCGTATGAACTATGGCTTCTCGAAGTCTTCTTTAGAACGGCCGGAGCAAGGACCTTGGCTGCTTTGCGCAAATTGCCAAGGCTTGCAGTTATTGTTGCATAGTGGCTGGCCATTCCTAGGTCTCGAGGGTCCTGTTTATGGATGGCTTTAACCAGATTCAGAAGTTTCTTTTTTGGACCCTTTATGGGGTGGCTGCCGGCAGCTAAGGGGGGATCGGCAGGCCATCCAGTTGCTTTTTGTAGAGCTCTGAAAGCCATCATTGTATATTTGTTCTTCGGTTTTTTAGAAAGTGCGCTGAGCTTCATATAGGTAGATGCAGCGCTTTCATGAAAGCCAAGGCTAGATTGAAGTATAGCCACTTTTTCAGAGATCAATATATTTTCTGCTTTACTAGTCACAAGCTTCATTGCTTGAAGGCCGTATTTTGCAGTCTCGAATCGTAACTTTTTACTGCTGCTAGCTGAGTATTTCTGGTAGCGCAATTGGAAGTATTCAACAATTTTTTCTTTGAAGAATTTATGGCTGCTATCTTTGTGGATTTTAGACTTGGAATTTTTCCTTAATCTCCGGAAGCTATCTAGCAAATACTTCCCATATTGATGGCTTAAAGGGTTAATTGCTCTCAAAATTAAGGCGATTTGAATATCTATTTCCTCTTTGGTTTCACTGTCAAAGGTCTCACGAGATTTATAATATAGGCTTACGATTTTCTTAGCGCTTCTTGGCATGGAGCGATAGTAGATTCTTTCATCTATGACAATTGCAAGTGGTTTGTTAAGTTTAGATAGGTTTAGGTTCTTTAAAAGATGAATTTGCTCCCAACCTAGGTCGATTGAGATTCTCTGGAAAAGCCAGTTCGTCATAGGTTTGCGGTAGATTATATTTTTATTCTTCTCAAGGTCAGCGAATAAAGGTGGTAAGTATTTTTTATAGATCCCAATTTTTGTGCCAACATTAGTAGCCTCTGAGGAAAGGCCTTTAATTAGGAGATAACTCCAAAATGCCTTACTCTGGGGCACAGCTTTCCCCTGTGCCTTGGCAATATATTTGAGACCTTTTTTCTGGGTTGAAGAACTTTCAAGAAGCTGATATCCGAGAATTCCTTTAAAGGTAGCCTGCATCTGATCGGGTAGTTCCTCCTGCAGAGCAATGAGATCTGAGGTTTCTTGGCTGAAATCTTTTTTCAGCACCATCTTGGTTGCCAATAAAAGAAAGATTTTTTTTGCTTGGTTTTTAACGGTGAGCTGGTGGTTGCGTTTTGCGAAGCTGAGAATTTTCTTCCCTGCAATTCTCGCCTGTTGGTTTGATCGGGCGCTATTGGCGATAATGTAACAAGCTTGGATAGCTTCAAGAAAATCTTCACTATTTTTTATGGATTCGGAGTCAGTTATTTTTTCTAGAGCTTCACTTTTAGTAAGTGAGATGCTGGAAACCCCTTTTAGGGGTTGAGCTAAGGTGTGCAAGATTATTAAGCTATTGTCTGCTCCACTTTTATCTGGAAGGGGTAGTATAGGGTGCAGCTCTGAGGCTATGGTTGGGTCGGCTTTTAATGAGAAAGTAGCAAAAAATGTAACTGCGGCAGAAAAAACTATATTATAAATCAAGATGATCTCCTCTAACTTTCTAAAACCTCTCCGTACCCTTGCGTAGCTCGGCTAGGGACAAATTAAAATCAAGGTATTCTGGAAATAGATTTAGATACAGTGATTTATATCGTATATTTTTTTCCGTGGTTTTATATGTGTTGGTGATTTTCGTTAATAGACTTGGAACTGTTTACAGTGATGCGTGGTGATATTGTGAGATTTCATAAGATTTCTTGCTACCGACTTCACAACGAATTCTAGCGTTTTCGCATCGTACACCGGTTTTTCCGTGGGGCCTTTAAATTTATTTCAAGTAAATAGTTTCCAGGTCGAAAGCTGCGGGCCTTATATTCACAGGTTTCCCAAAATTTTTTCTTTGGAGACCGGTAAGATATGACATGTGCGATTTCAGAACTCAAGAAGTTTACCTTAAAAGGTGTGATACCAGTTGCTAAACCAGAGTCGACATCAACTTTGAGGGTCGTCCTAGATTTTAAAGTAAGATTTATAAAGCCGGCTCCCTTTTTGGGTGTCAGGATTACCTTACCTGGTTTCCAAACCTTTTTACTGTCGTTGATAATTATAGTTTCGCTTTTGTATCCAGGCCTCTTAATTTTAATTTTATGCCTTTTTCGATTAGGTTTAATTCGGATCTCAATTGGAGTCTTTGAGTATGATTGTAAAGTGACTTTACCGATTTTTATCGGTGGCGATATGGGGTTACCATCAACAGTGATGTGGACTTTGTTGGGCTCAGTTTCTAAGTATACTAGTATTTTCTTGCTGAGAGTCATATTTTTGTTTTGGGTGAATATCAAAATGCCGAGTAGACTTATTAGTGCAATTATTGAGATTAATATCTTTTGAGACGAAGATTTTTTGCGCTGTGTACGATAGTGTAGCGGGTTAAGTTGCTGTAATTTTGACTTTGGATTTGAGCGGCTAATAGTTGGGTTAATAGCGCTTCTACCATTAAGATGCATATCGAATTTCTGAATAGATTTCTTTACCTGCATTTTACTGGGCTGCGATTGTTCTAATAATCCTATAGGTCCCTGAGATACCGGGCTTTCTATCATGTCATTTGAGTCGACGTTAGTAAGAGCTTTTTTTATAACCTCTTGGCTTTTATCACGTTTATCTTTGAGTATTTGTTTTAGGAAGTCCCCTAACTGACTTGACAAGAAATCAGGATATTTTGAGTTAAGATACTTTAATATGGATTTTTCGAATTCAGCACCGGTTTGGTAGCGTTTTTTGGCGTCTTTACTCAATCCCTTATGAACGATCTCCATAAGCTCTTCGCCGACTTCTTTATTTAAGTCGGTTAGTTTGAGCGGGATCTCACAGTTCTGGACCTTGCGGATTGTTTGAACTTCAGTTTTCCCAGCAAACAGTCTCTTCATTGCGAGAGCTTCCCAGAAAACGATGGCTAGGCTAAAGAGGTCTGAACGGCCATCGAGTGGTTTTGCTTGTACTTGTTCCGGGCTCATATAGGAGTATTTGCCCTTTACGACTCCAGGTCTCGTCTCCTGATTTTTGTCTGCGGCAGCCGCTATGCCAAAATCTGTGATTTTTACTTCACCCTCATAGCTGAGGAGGATGTTTTGTGGGGAGATATCTCTATGGACAATACCAAGGTTTTTACCGCTGATATCGTCTACCTTCGTATGTGCATAGTGTAACCCTTTAGCAACATTTGCTATTATATAAAGAGTCATTGGAACTTTAAGCATTCGGTGTTTTTTGTCACATTCTACTAGTACAGTCTTAAAGTCAGCTCCATCGACATGCTCCATAATGAGAGCGTAACTACCCTTAACTTCAGTAAAGTCGTAGACTTGTACGATATTTACATGTTGGAGACGCTTACATATGTTCGCTTCATCTCTAAACATGGTTACAAATTCTTTATCTTGTGCGTAGTGAGGAAGTATTCTCTTTATTGCCACAATGCGCTGGAAGGCGTCTTTGCCAGCGGCTGTGCCGAGATATATCTCAGCCATTCCGCCACGTGCGATGCGCTCAGCAAGTAGGTATTGTGCTTTTGACTTTTGTTTGGCTGACACCAAATGGTCCTCTAATTTTAGACCGATACAGTGAGGGCTATCGGTAATTATTCAAAATGATTGAGTAGGTGCATTTCAAACCTTGGTCTCTTGCACCTAAGTCTCTGATATGGGTGTAGATGTCCTTGTAAATTTATATTGTTTGTGTGTTTGACCCAGACTATATTAGTTGCTAGGCTCTGCCAGCTTGGTGAATATAGTAAGATAGGGTGGCTTATTGTCCGGTATATTTTTATCAGTCGAGGGTGGCGAGGGTGTTGGCAAGTCGCTTTTTTGTAAGAAGCTTGTTGAGGTTTTAGGGGCGAGAGTTGGTGAGATAATTTCGACTAGAGAACCTGGCGGTACAGGCGTGGCGAAAGCTATTCGCGAGATTTTTCTGAACCCGATAGACGATGAAGTGATAACACCTGTTGCTGAGATGCTCTTAGTTTCAGCGGCTAGATCTCAGCATGTAGAGCACTTGATCCGCCCTGCACTTGATAGGGGGTGTTGGGTTGTTTGTGATAGGTTCTATGACTCCACAAGAGTTTATCAAGGTAGAGTTGTGGCGCAAAATAACCAAATTCTCGAGTCCGTGATAGGATTGTCGGTTGCTGGTGTTCACCCTGATATAACCTTTCTTCTGGACTGCGATACTGAAGTGGTTATGGAAAGGTTAAGAGGTCGCAGTCAAAATGATGATCCAGACAGGTTTGATTCCGCAGGGGAAAGTTTTCATTCGATGTTGCGGGCGAGTTTTTTAGAGGTGGCCAAGACAAACAGGGAAAGGTTTTCTGTCTTGGATGCGACAAGGGGGGCAGATAATATTGTTGAGCAAGCAGTAACTACATTGGTTGACCGCGGCCTTATTTCCTTTTAGGTTCTTTGCATTAGTAGGAGGTGGTTTTTGGCGCGACATCGAAAAAAACCAAAGGAAACATCGAGCCTTAGTTGTATGTGGCAGGAGATTGTGGGGCGTCAGGAACTTATCGCAAGTTTTGATTTGCTTTGGGCTCGGGGACGAACGCCTCCTGTTGTGTTGTTAGCTGGTAGGCAGGGAGTTGGTAAGCGCTTGTTGGCAGGTCGGTTTTTGGTATCTGCTTATTGCCAGAACAGTGCTTGTGGTAACTGTCCGGACTGTTTAGATATAAAAAGGTTAGACCATGAGGAAGTGCTCTGGGTCGAGACCGATGAACCTAATATCAAAAGGAAAGATATTGAGCAGGTGAGCGAACACCTGAGTATACAAGCTAGCGGTCAATCTCAGGGAGTTAGGTCAGTCGTTATTGTGGATATTGAGAAGCTGACTGATCAAGCTGTTAATAGTTTGCTTAAGACCTTGGAGGAGCCTGCGAAAGGTAGTCATATTGTCATGACTACCAATGCGAAAGGACGGGTTCTCGATACTCTCCTCTCCCGGAGTGTTGATATTAAGGTTGAACCACCTACAAGAGTAGAGTCTATCAACTTTCTTCGAGGTGCTTTGGAGAGGGAGTTTTCTGAGGAGGTATTAAGCACCTCCCTTAGGCGTAGCGGAGGCAGCCCTGGGTTAGCGCTCACAGAGCTTCTAGATTATGATGCCAAGATGGAGATTGACAGATATATATCTACATGTCTTATTGACATTGATGGAGATTGGCTGGAAGCAGCTGCTGAGCTGGCAAAAGTATACAAATTGCCGGTTATAGAGCTTGCTAATCGGGCTGAAGTTATATTAAATCAGCACTATCGTTCACTTTTGGGTGTGGAACAGAAGTCCTGTTTATTGGAGTTTTCTGCTCGAGGTGGTATTGATATCGGGGTAATGGAGAAGCAGCGCAAGCATCTTCAGCAGCTGCGGCAACTAGCTGGCAGTCAAAAGATAGCGCTTAACAAGCAGCTGGCAGCTGAAGGCCTGGGTTTAAGTAGGTTAGCGCTATAGATTAAGAGGGGTGCGATGTCTGGTACGAACATTGTTGGTGTTCAGTTTAGGCGTGCGGGTAAGATCTACGATTTTAATGCGAAGAACTTTCTTCTGGCCCTTGGTGATAAAGTGGTAGTTGAAACTGAGCGTGGACCTAGCTTGGCCGAGGTCATGCGTCTTAGTTATGCTGACGAGCTCGTAGGCGGTATTTCTAAAAGTTTAAAATCAGTTATAAGAGTTGCAGGTAAATCGGATCTTGATTTTTCTGGTAGGCTTAGTGAGGATAAAGTTAGGTCTTATACTGCTAAATCTATCAAGTCTTTGAATCTTGATATGAGTTTGATTGGTGTTGATTTGCAACTAGGCGGCAGTAAGGTCATTATTTTTTTTAGTGCGCCTGGGCGAGTAGATTTCAGGGAACTTGTGAAGGACTTGGCCTCTGGCCTTAAGACGCGTGTTGAACTAAAGCAGGTGGGGGCTCGAGACGAGGCTAAGCAAGTTGGAGGCCTTGGCATTTGCGGTCGTGAGTTTTGTTGTAGCAGCTTTCTTCGAGAGTTTGTTCCGGTTTCAATAAAGATGGCTAAAAATCAAAACCTAGCTTTAAACCCTTCGAAGGTTTCAGGTGGTTGTGGGCGATTGCTCTGTTGCCTTACTTATGAGGATGATACCTATAGATCCCTAAAACTTAAGCTTCCGCCTAACAAGTCCAGAGTTAAGCTGGAAAGTGGTGTAGAGGCATTGGTTATTAAGGGTGATATTCTAAATCAGCAGGTAATGGTCGAAACGGAAATAGGCGAGTTGCTGAGTGTACCGATTTCTGAGGTTGAAAAACTAGGCAAACGGCAAGCTGCTAAGCCCGTTTCTGAAGCTGCTGATGATGATTGGGCTGAGGATATCGATGTCACCGGCTTATTGGCAACTATGGATTCGAAGCAGGCGAATAAATCAGATAAAGGAGGCGGGGCTGCTGGTGGCAGCCGTCGATCTGGTGCAAACATTGGCGATAGAGGCGTTAAATCTAGTCAGGGCTCTCCGCAAAAAGATTCAAGCCAGGCAGGTAGCAAAGCTGCGGAAGACGCAAATAGGAAGCGTCGTAATAGAAGAAAAAGAGGAAAAGGGGTTAAGAAAGATAATGGCTAAGCTTTATTTTCGTTATGGTACCGTAGGCAGTGCGAAAACAATGAACCTTCTTGCTGTAGCGCATAACTATCGTGCTCAAAATAAAATCGCTTATCTTTTGAAGCCTCGGTTGGACAAGCGTTTTGGAACTGAGACAATTCGTTCTCGATCAGGACTTGAAATGCATGCGGACTTTTTAATTGATATTGAGGAAGAGCTAGACTCTGAGCTATTCATGGGAGCTCATTGCCTACTTGTGGATGAAGCACAGTTTCTATGTCCTTCTGTTGTTGATCAGTTGAAAGAGATAAGTAATAGTTTTGAAATTCCCGTCATTTGCTATGGCCTGCGGACCGATTTTCGTACGCGCTTATTCCCAGGTTCGGAGAGGTTGATGGAGCTTGCGGATTCCATTGAAGAGATAAAGACCACCTGTGCTTTTTGTAATAAAAAAGCCATATTTAACCTCAAGTTTGTCGATGGGACTCCTACAACGAAAGGGCCGACAGTAGATCTTGGTACTGAAGAAAAGTACCTCCCAGCTTGTTCCCAATGTTACCCGAAGCAGATACAGCAGGTGAAAGAGCAAGAGATGCTGGCTCATTAACACTAAGAGCCCATTCATCATTGACTTTCTACCGCAGGTCGCCTAGATCTGGAGGGTCTTTTTCGAGGTCCTTTAGGATTAAGTTGAGTTGATTTTTTCGAAGCGCAGCAATAATTGCATTCGAAGTTTCTTCTACATTTAGATTTTTTGGTAACTCCGGGAAGGTCATTGTTGCTTCAGCAAATTGACCTTCATAGTTGAGTACTTTGGCTCTGGCCTTTGTCCGCATTGATTCTTGCGCCAAGTAGCTGCCAATAGGCATTGTGCAGTCACCGCCCAACTTAGCGAGTATCGCACGTTCGATCGATACAGTTTGCATTGTGGTATCACAATTGAGTGTTTCGAAAATATGTTTTAAAGGGTGATCTTGACAGCATTCAAGGGCAAGAGCTCCTTGTGCCGGTGATGGTATAAACCAGTCGGTTGCGATAGGTATCGCCAGCTCTTCGTTTAATGACAAGCGATCGATAGCGGCCTCAGCTAAGATGATAGCATCCCAGTAACCTTCATGTAGTTTTCTGATTCTAGTATCGACGTTACCTCTGACGGGTTTTAGTTTTATTTCGCTATTGATGCTTTTTATCAGCGATTGTCGCCTCAGGCTGGCGGTTCCCACAGAGATTGGTCCGATATTCGCAAGGATTTCGGGTGTAAGCTCAGTTTTTCGATCGATATTTGCTTTTTCGAATGTATCTTTTCTGAAGATCATAACATCTTTGGGGGAGTGCCTTTTCAATATTGCTGGAAGTATAAAGGGTGTTGGTAGTATTGCTGGGAGGTCTTTTAAACTATGAACGCCGAGGTCCGCTTTGCCTTCAAGCATAGCCTGCTCGAGCTCTCTAACGAATACTCCTTTACCACCGATCTCATGTAGGAAGCGATCTTGGACTTGGTCTCCCTTGGTTTTAATTATAAGGGCTTCAGGTTTTAGGCCTTTTGCTCGGAGTTTTTGTGATACAAATTCTGTTTGCCACAGGGCTAGTTTACTACCGCGGCTGGCTATCCTAACTGTTTTCATTTGTCCTCCTGAGATTCACTAATTGGAAATAGTGCGCTTAGGGCCTGAGCTAGCTGCTCTTTATAAAAGCCTTCTGGGGGAGCCTGGACTCGAGTGCCAGCATCAGCGGAAATTTTACCAGCAATTGAAGTAAGTAGCTTCCTTATGCCGGATATCTGGCTGTCATCTAGGCCGCTATATATCTCTTTTTTTAAGGTTTTTTCGATTTCTTTCTGCATCAGGCTATCTAGATAGCTGCGAAAGCCAGACAGAGCTGGCTTTAAGGATAGGTGGTTAAGCCAGTTTTCGAAGTGGATACCACTATCAATTACAATGCCTTCAGCTTTTTCAGCTGCTAACCGCCGCTCTTCTATGTGCTCGCTGACTACTTGTTGCAGGTCATCGATATCAAATAAGTACACATTATCGATATCAGAGCATTTTGGTTCAATATTTCTTGGTAGTGAAATGTCAATCAGAAATAAGGGTTGATGGTGGCGAACTTTCTGCACCAATTTGATAAGTTGTGCAGAAATGATAAAGTTATCTGCCGCAGTTGAGCTAACGACGATATCACTTTTCTTGAGCACTGTCTCGAGATCTGTTAACGGATATGCTGCCCCAGCATTTAGTTCTTTAACCAGCTGTTTTGCTTTTTCTTCTGTGCGATTTACAATAGAAAGTGATTTCGGTTGGTGCTTTATCGCATTTTTTGCGGCGAGGACAGACATTTCTCCGGCCCCTAAAATGGTCACATTATGTTCTGATATGTGCCCATACACTCGATTTGCAAGGTCTATGGCTGCGTGACTTATTGACACAGGCTTCTCGCCAATCTCAGTATGGGTTCGGACTTTACCTGACGTTCGGAGGGCTTCTTGAGTCATTCGCGTTAGTATGGGTCCTAAAGTGCCATGCTTTTTGGCGGCATCAACGGCTTTTTTGAACTGACCGGTTATCTGCGTCTCACCGATTACAAGAGAATCGAGGCCTGATGCGACAGAGAATATGTGGCGCACGGCTCGTTCTTTTAGCAGGCCATATGTATTTTCTTTAAGCGCCGATAATGTAATATCATCACCTTGTTTTTTTCCTTGGACTTGTAGGTCTTGGAAAACTTTGTGAAGATGGTCTTCGTCTTCAGGTATTTGACTCATGACTCCTATGAGTTCGAAGCGATTACATGTAGAAATGACAAAAGCTTCTTCTATATCAAAGTTTTTCATGACCCCGGGTAGCAGTTCAATAATTGTTTCACTATCGAGAAAAAGGCTTTCTCGCATATGAATGGCGGCGGACTTGTGGTTTGCTCCAACACAGAAAATGTTTTTTGCCTTAGCCAAGGGCTTCCCCCATTTCAGCTAGTCCAAAAAAAGTAATCATGAGCAATGTAAACCCTAGGCAACTCATCTTGGCGATGACGCTGCCAGATTTACCAAAGACATTTTTGGTTAGTAATATCGCTAAATACCAAATCCAAACTGCCAGGGCCCAGATGATTTTTGTATACATGAGCGAAATGCTGAGCTCGCTTAAAAATATTGTAAAGACAACGCCAGAAATCAGTCCTAGAGATAAAAATCCAAATCCACACCATAATGATAAAATTAATGAGCTTTCTAGTTTGTTTAAGGGTGGCGTGGCTTTAGAAATGAAGTTTAGTTGTTTCTTCTTTAGAGCGCGTTGCTGAAATAGATACAGAGTCGCAATGGCAAAGCCCACAATGGCGAAGGATTGGCCGAGAACACTGAGGGTAATGTGGATTTTGGCTAGATAGTGCGGTCCTTTGGGAGATATGTGTATGCCTGTCGAGTTATAACTGAAAGCTAGAAATAATAAAATAAGCATGGAAAATGGTGCTACGAATATCCCTATTGTTTTAATATGGGACTTTACATGCAGCCAAATCGTGATGGAGGATATAATCGTTATCAACAAGAGCCCGCTGGTGCGTGAATAGTAGCTACCCAATATTGCTGATCCGGCAGCGATAGATATACAGGTGGTTGCTAAAACGAAAAAGGTGAAGGCAAGTTTCTGAATTTTGAAACGCTTTTTAATTTGAGGAAATGCGTGTAAGAACAATCCAGAGCTTAGCGCATAGAATACGAGGGCGAGTATCAAAGAGATATGGCTTACTATAATGGTGAGCATGCATGATCCGAATTTGGTATTTTAGTGAACAGGT
>MDTC01027091.1_pt1 | contig 21788 bp, 13 predicted proteins | sample 811181 | NCBI WGS metagenome assembly MDTC01 (sample SAMN05326644, study PRJNA326480) | marine metagenome | isolation source: seawater | place: Pacific Ocean: North | collected 2011 | reverse complement strand
CTGCATGCTCTCTCGGGCACAGGCAAGCATGGTGCCAGAGCACTTCGAACATTTGCGAATGCCTTCAATTTCATTGAACCGAGCCACTCTGAAGCGACGAACATTACCACATTTGAGGCAGCAGAGCACCGCACGTTCGTTGACGAGCCGTGTGCGTAATTTCTCGCGAACTGCGGCGTTATCCCAGTTGGGAAGCAAGAGGTCGCGACTCGATCGGTTGGACACACCCATGGGTCCAGTTGGTGATACTTCGAGGGAAATCAAACCAGTTTGTATGGCATGAAGGACATCGCGTGCACCGGTGACGTCCATGCGTTCATGAAACAACTTGTCGAGCACCTCCTCCATCACCACGGTACCTCGGTATTTTCTGAGCAAGGCTTGAAGATTGATTTTTCGAGGATCGACACCATGGCGTAGGATTCCAAAGGTCTTGGCGACTTGTGCAAACCTCCATCGCACTTGTCTCGAATTTGGTAAAGTGACACTGAGCAATCCTTGCAAAGCATCAGGTGGCGTTTCTGTAAGCCATCCAATGATGTGTTGGGCGTATATGTCTCCAGTCTGTAGGCTGATCCTCGTTGGTTCATTCACCAACCGACCCCATTTGCCAGTTTTAGTTGACGCCATGGCCATCAAGAAGTGGCCAATTGCCTCATTGATTCTGGAACCATGGCATGAATTGATGACAATGGCATCCTCACGTTCTTCAATCGTGATTTTTCGATCTGTGGCTAGGACGCCGGTCAATTCCAAGTGATTGGTGATGGTTTCTGCCAGAATCCCCATCGCTTCATCATCGATTGGATGCTCCTTCAAGGTGGAATCCCGATCGGCGAACAGTGCATTGACATCGAGGACGCTATCGTCGTGTTCAATCGGTGCCTGATAGGCTCCAATATCTTCAGCAATGAGGTGACGCAGTCGTCCTATGTCCCGAGCAATTGCCTTTGGAACTGGAGGAAGTTCACCAACCCATTGTGGTGCACTGGCTTGATCCGAAACCGGGGTGACAAGCAATTCTGACTGTTCTGGGTCTGCATCGATGATCATCCATGTACGCCCCGCCATCACGAACTGGCGGCGAGTTCCATCATCGTCTTCTCCACTGTCGTTCAATGACAAGACGAACGCCTCGTCGACGTTCCCTAGGCTTCTTCGTGTGACAGCATCACGGACACGATACGATTGCTTGTCTGGAATCATCGACAGATGGTTTGTGACCCATTGGCGGGTGCGTCCAGCGGTTGAAAACCAACCTTTTGCAAAGGCTTCGGGGACATCGACCTTCATCTCCTTGAGTTCAGTTGGAATCTCTTCATCAGGGACGTTGTATTTTGGGCGCTCCTCTGGAAGCAATTGCTTCTTTGCTTTCGCTTCAGCTTGTGCATGAGCATAGACCTTGGCAGGCCATCTGTACCAAGGGACTTCTTTTGGGTCGGGGGTATGACGAATGATCCAACCGTCTGCAAGCACCTTCAGTATGGCTTCCGTGTCATGTCGATTCCATCCTTCAAATTGACAAGCATTACCAATGATCTCTGTTGCTGTGTCGATTGGTACGGCATTATGGGAATGCGCCATCAGCACGAGTTGATTGGCCACGACAGATTTGGGCCGGTCGCGCCACTCGACAGGTTCGATTTCACCAAACATAGCGCGTCGTGCGACCACTGCCCCTTCCGAAATTTCATCGGCATCCCATGCGAGCAGATGGCCTCGTCCGACGCCTCCAAGCCGATGGTCTGCTCGTCCGACGCGCTGAAGCATTCGGTCAACAGAACGCGGGCTTTTGACCTGAATGATGCGTCTGATCTTTCCAACATCAATTCCAAGTTCGAGACTGGAAGTGCACACCAGCCCTGCGAGTTCACCGGTTCGTAATCGATCTTCCATCTCTTGTCGGGTGTCGGCGGCTAATGAGCCGTGATGTACGCCGATTTGAACATCAGGAGCCATGGTTTGAAGACGATTAGCGATGGTTTCGGCATCGTTTCTGCTGTTGACAAAGACTAGGCAAGGCGGCTCACTGCGTAGCACCTCAATCAACCGTCTGAAACTCGCATGCACTCGTGGCGTGACGCCAAGTTCGATGCCACCAACTTCGTCTTCTGCAAGCGGTTGTGCGCATTCAACAGTCAAATCAGTGTCACGTTCCCCCATGGCAATGATGGCTTTGCCTTGCTTGGGGGACAACCATTCAGCAACCTCTTGTGGATTTCCAACGGTTGCAGAAAGTCCAATCCGTTGCACTTTTCGCCCCGAAAGGGCTTCTAATCTGGCCAGGCCAAGGGAGAGTTGCCATCCGCGTTCACTCGCTGCGAGGTCGTGCACTTCGTCAACAATAACGGCTCGAACAGAACCAAGCAATTTTCTCAAATTCTTACCAGTGAACATCAGCTGGAAGGTTTCAGGTGTCGTGACCAAGAGGTGAGGTGGTTTACGGGTCTGGCGTGCTCGTTCGCTCTGACTTGTATCTCCGTGACGCAGCCCAACCTTGAGCCCAACATCGTTGGTGATCTCCTCTAGCCTTCGGTCCACGTCTCGATTCAACGCTCTAAGTGGTGTGATGTAGAGGATGGCCAAAGGATCCCAATCTTCACTCAAACATCGATGCAGGACTGGGAGAACGGCGCTCAATGTCTTGCCAGAACCTGTTGGAGCGATGATGATTCGGTCTTCACCCGCACACAGTTCTGGGAGTGCAGCTTGTTGTACAGGTGTTGGCTCCCACCCACGTTTTTCTAAAGAAGAAGAGAGTCTTTTGTCAAGAATTGAAAAGACGGTCGACATACTCTCCCCACCCTCTTCGAGTGGTCCTCATGGCGACCTCTTTTGAGGATTTGCAGTCTCGAGGCGATGGAAAAATATGGAAAAACAAGGTACTGCGACTCAATCATCGTCGTACTCGTCATCCTCATCATCATCGACTTCTTCCTCTTCGTCCCAATCTTCTTCCTCGTCAAACATGCCATCGCTGTGATCAATGCTTGTTCTTGCGGCGATTGAGGCGACACCAATCAACACAATGATTGAGGTCACGATAAAGATCCATGCCAATGGGTTTTCACGAGGCGAATCGAACCATCCAAGGTACTTCGGATAGGCCATTTCAACGGAATGCTCAGCACTGTTATCGTCGTCGTTCACCTCAATAATGAGGTTGTCACGATCGACAACAACTCGCAAGCGGTCGACATTCTTAGCGCTCCAGATGGTCGTCACTTCAATGACTTCATTGGAATCGATGCCACTCAGTGTGACTTCATCGAATGGCTTTTCTTCATCACCAGCATAGAAACTGACCTTGAATGGTGCATCGTTGTCGCCACCCGTGTTGACGACCAGAGCGCTCACCTCGACGCTAGCGCCTGGTGAAACGTGGTCGTCAGAGAGGTCAATTGATTGGACCCTCAATTCAGGTCCAACAGCACCAAGACGAATCCATTGGCGTTCGAAATCAGTATCGTTTGCGGCCAATTCTGGAACCGGGCTGGCTTCAGAGTTTGAAACAACAGGGAATTGATTTCCTGCAGCGTCATATCCGCTAATGTAGAAGCCGACAAAGTCGCCTGCTTGTGGTGTGATTCTTCCACCATCGGTCAAGTCAACTGCTCCTGTCCAAATGACATTTTGGCCGTCCTGTTGCATGCCGAGCAAGGTCGAACCTGCTCCAATGGTCACCGTCCGTGTCGCATCACGCATCACCCAGTGGACCATTTGCTTCGAGCCAGTGAGGTCGGCATCTTCCGTGCCATGGAATTCAACAGGGACGAAGGTAAGGTCATTGTTTGCGGAGATATCAATGACATTGATCGGTGTTGTTCGCTTGACGACACGAGGTGCCGCGTCATCGACAATGACTTGCAATGTTGTGGAGACAAGCGTTCCCGTCATGTCTTCGCCTCGTCCCGGGATGTTGGTGATCGAGATCAAGCACGTGCGGGTCGGCGAGGACTGCAACGTCGATGCAGCAGAGAGTGGCACTTCGACGGAGTAGTGACCTTCTGAGGTCAGCGAACCGTCGCTCCACATCTTTTCTCCATCGAACACTTCGACAAGAATACCGACATCTCGAGGTGCAGGGACGCTGCTGCCTTCATAGACAACGGTTCCAGTGAAGGCTAACCGGTCGTCCTTACGGACCCTACTTCCATCTGCCACTTGTCCAGTTCGAGGCTCACTAATGTCTTCGATGAGGTAATCGCTCGGTGCAAGCATCAAATCGTTCTCCACCCTGAAGGTGTGTTCGAGCAGGAGAATACGATCTTCAAACTCAGAGCCACGTTCCTTGTAAATCAAGGCGACATCACCCATTTCTTCATCTGGCCAATCCCATCCAATTTCAAAGTTGAACGTCAACTGAATCCAAGGCAATCCAGACTCATTTGTCGTTTCATGCATCGAACTGGTCGACAAGAGATTGATGAAATCACTTTCTGACCAGAAGGTGTCATTCATTCCAGAGTAGGAAATTCGTTGAGCATCACGCAACGGGTTGGGCCCTTCGAAATCAAAGACTAGGGAAATGTGCTCGAAATCAATTGCAGTGTTGGCATCAATGAAACCAAGCGTGATGGTTTGTTCCATTCCAGCATAGACGTCGCCATCGTCTTCATGGCCGTGCCAATCCAATCCGGTGAAGACCGCACTCGAATCCTTTCGTGTTCTGAATGTGGCGTCATCATGGAGGAATCCTGCTTCAGATTCCAGCATTAAGACCTCATCATCCTCACCAATCGCGGAGTAGAAGAGTGGATTGCCAGCTTCGTCACCACCTTGCCAGAAGTACGACACTCGACCCATATTTGGGTTCCTGGAGTGATCGATGGTGGTAATGAACCACTTGTTCTTGGCCTCAGTGGTGTTGTGAACGGTTTTCATTGCGTATTCTTCAGGATCAGCTTCACCATTTCTATTCGAGTCGTGGTCAGCTTCGACCCAGTACATGAGTTCGAGGCTCATTGGGTGGCCAACCTCGTCATTGACAAGCACCTTGACTTCCTGCTGCACACTTGCAGCCTCATAGCCATCGTCTTTTGGTGCGAAATTCATTCGCTCAGGTGCTGTAGCATCCACCTTGTAGGTTCGTTGCCAATCACCATTGGATGGCATCACATGTGCTGGATTTCGCTCATTGTAGGTTTGCACCTCGTAGGTCAACCCATCTGGGACATCAATTTCAGGCAAGTCAATGCCGATGAAGAAGGTACCATTGTTGTTCGTCGTGTCTCGTGCTGTACTTTCAACCCAGCCATTGCGAGAGATTCGAACGTCGAATGCGCTGTCCTTTGGAGCGTCTTCGGTGTTTTGGAACCACATTGCACCTTGGAAGTAGAGCGTCTCGCCAGCAGCGACCCACGAGTTGTCTGGTACGTCGTCCATCGTCAGACGCCCGTCGTTGTCACGGACCTTGAGCCAGCCCAGTCCAAAGCTTCGGTTGACGTCCATCGTTTCCGTGCTAAGCAAGTCAAGTGGAGAATAACCAGCCGAACCGCTGTTGTCCAAACATCCAGTCTTGAATCGGACGCCAGTTTGGTCGGGGAATTCAGCGGTCACATGGAAAATCCAGTGAATTTCGAGAATACCATTGTTCTCCACCGACCACGAAGAAGCATCCATTTCGATGTAATCCTCAGGATCATTGGGGCTTGGGAAGACGTCGCCATTTTGCCAGGTCATCGTCGGATTCTTGGCGATGGAGTTGGTTTGCAGGGTAAGGGTCGCTTCAGACATGCTTGTTGCGTCTTCACCAATGATGTGCCGTGTGACCACTTCATATGGTTGCAATCGTTCATGCAACACTTCACCAACTGGAATTTGAATATCGAGGTTGATGGTGTTCACGGTGTAGGTGATTGAAAACGACTCAAGGCTGAGAACACCCGAAGATCCGGATACGAGACCGATCGAGAGGTTGGCAATCCCTGCTCCAGTGTCAGGAATTCGGTCGTTAAGGCACTTGAGAAGGTTATTGGCACCAAACGAGGCAGTCGTAGGTACTACGGTGAATGGACCTAACAACGCCCCATCGCTTGCAGGTCTGCTCCAGCACACGGGTGTTGTCCACTCGCTTGGTTTCGCAGGGTCCAAGAGTCCGCCGATTTCGATGCCATATTCTTCGGGAGCATCAGCATGTTGTGCGATGCTGATGTTGGAAATCGTCGGTGTGTTTTGAGAGTTGGAAGAACTGAGTTCGACCCTCAAACACATGTAATATCCGGTTGGATTCATCGTTTTTGTTTGCCCTGCTTGTGTGGTGGTCCATGACTGGACTCCTGTGGATCCTGAGGTGCACGTCGAGGACGATGAATAGCCATAATTCACTCGAATCGAGGTTCCAGAAGGTGTTGTAGCGTCCCAATCAAGCGTAGCAGCAACGGTCGTTTTTACTCCACTGCCAACATATTGATTGACGTACATGTAGGCTGAATTCACGTAAGATGTGGTGTACTCGACTCCAATACCATCGAGGATTGGGGTTGCGGTCGCGGTTCCATTCAATGTTGCTCGCCACAGCAGGCTATTGCTTGCGCTGGGGAAAATGACGGTTTGTCCAGCATTGACATTTCGCCAATTCGCGCCGCCATCATTTGACAAATCAACGCTAATGCTTGTTCCAGATGGCACGTAGCCAATGATGCTCTTCACTTCAAATTCAGCAATTTGTTTTGAGATTGAAATTGCAGACCCAACGACAAGATTCGAGGTCGAAGTTGGTGTGCGGGCATCGAACAGTGCTCCATCCCCATGATGGTAGATTTTGTGCCGTGATGAACTTGGGCAGTATGCAGTGCTGTAGTATGAACAAGAAAAACTGAGTTCCCCATCTTCTGCTTCGACGAGTCCGAAATGACCACCTTCTGTCACCGGCTTAACGCCCATGTGCTCGATGAAGTTTCCATTGAATGTGAGGAAGTGATGGTAACTGTCGTAACTGTAGCCGACGCCGCTCTTGTACGACATATCGTACTCGTTGTAGATGATGGTTGGGAAGTTCACGATAAGTCCGGCGCCATATCGGCTTGGAATCGTCGATGAGGATCCAAGCGTCCAAGTTCCATTGACGGAAGACGGGGATGTCTTGTCGACCTCGTTCAGATAATGTGTCTGAGCAGAATAGCTGTATGTTGAGACCCACATCTTTCCAGTGGCGTCATCGATATCAACGCCCGTGACATAGTTCGGACTGAAGGACCACGATCGCTCACACTTCCATTGCATGGTGCTGGAAATGGACCATTTGGTGATGTAGTAGTAAGAATCGTGCGAGGTGTAGACATTGTTCCCATCAACAACAGCATCGTACATTCTGTAATATTGGCTTGTAGAACATCCATTGGTGTTGATGCTTGCCGTCCCGATGTACGCCCCCGTGGTAGAATTGATTCGAAGGATGGTTGGCAGTGAAGTCAAGTATTGGTTTGTGTATCGCATAACGTGATACTCGTCATCAATCAAGACAACGACGCCAATGTGATTCCAACCAGCCGAGGTGCTGACGCTCGTTTGAGGGAAGACTTTGGTCAAACCTGTGTAGCCTTGATCACCGTTGGCCACAAATTGCCCAGTTGTGTTCTGAACTGCAGACCCTTTCGATTGTATTTGCTGGGTGCGACCGAGGTCGATTCCGCTGTCGGTTGGGTTGCCTTTCAGCCCCATCTCTCGTGAATCCACGTTGACGTTTTGACGGTAGCCGGATATGAATGGTGAAGGGGGTGAACCTGACCATGAGCCATCACCAACCCCACCAAAGTGGGCGTTTGTTGTGAAATTGGTGTAGGTTGTTCTGCTCGCCTCGCCGAGGAGTTTGAATTCCGCAGACGTTACTTCAGCGCCAAACGGAATTGAGAGGTCTCCTGCAGTCCCATTTCCACTGCCAGCAAAGGTCTGGGTGTACGATGAGGTGCCATTTTGGAACTGGGTCTCAGTGGTTGCTCCAGCAGCGATCGGAGCCATCAAAGAAGTAAGGAAAATGAGGGTCAAAAATATTGCTTTTCGCATTAAAATCACCGTGTGTCCCTCGATGGGCCTTCGGCCCACCCCCGCCAAAGCATTTCAACTTCACCCCGGACCGTCACTTCCGTGTCAAGCGTTTGTCAGGAGCGCAAACAGGTTTTTTTTGCAAGCAGATCTCCAATTTGGTTCAAATGATTTGACAAAGTGTGAACGGCAGGGAAAGGAAGCCTCAAGAAGTCGTTCGACCTCTAAGGAACGGGGCGAAGTATGGTACTGGGTCTGATTTCCAAATGGTGGGCTGCACAACACGGACGGCAATTGGGGTATGCAGCAACGGCTTCAGGAGCCCTCGGCATCCTGTTTTTGACTTGTTTTGGTCAAATTTTGTTCTTGCAAGACAGTTCGACATGGGGCGACTTCACCGGAGCGGCAATTGGAGGGGGCGCTGTTTCTGCGATTTTGTTGCTTCTCGTGCTCCCCGAATTTTTCACATTGCGAGGTCACGCCTTGCTTTTGGAAGAACTAATGGAACTTGAATCAACATCTGAGATTCGACGAAGGAAAGCAGACGGTAATGAATCGGCTTCCGCACTCGGTGCTGGTCATGAAGCATCGTGGACGGCATTCCTTGAAAGCAAGGGACTTCGACGGTGAGTCAGAGGGGACAGTGGTGACGGACAGCGACCCACTGTTGAATCTCCTGCGAGAAATGGCTCTTGCAGCTGGAATGATCGCTCTTCTCGTGCTAGGTTTGTTCGCCCACACAGGTTCGATGCCACCGCTTGTGGTCGTAGAGTCTTCATCGATGATTCATGATACCAACGGAGAGATTGGAAGCATTGATGCTGGCGATTTAGTGCTCGTCCACAATCAACCGATGGACACCGTCACCACCTTCGCTGAAGCATCAAATCCAGCACATCCTCGCTACGGCTATGAACAGCACGGTATGGCAGGTGATGTCATCATTTACGACAAGAACGGTGAAGGGGGCACACCAATTATCCATCGTGCTATTTTGGAAGTGGTGCCTAATGTGATCAAGAATCCAGACCGAAGTGCTGCACCTGACGACCCCACCGTTCTGCATTGCCCGGATGGCGGAAGTTATGATGATGCCGTCATCGCACTGGATGGACTGTACGGGGCGTGCATCATGACGTGGAATGTTCCTGGTACAAACGTGGTTAATCAATCAACGATTACCATCGCGTTTGACGGCGAGGATGCAGCGTATTACGATTGCAATCGCCCAGCTCACGCGAATGTCGAACCTTTCCTCGTTGTTTGGAATTGGACGCCTTCACAAGCGGGGATCATGACGCTTGGCGACAATAACAATTGTTCAGTTGATCAAGGGCCAAGCGCAGTGAACGGCTCAGCCGGCGTTCACAGTGCATCGGGCATCGTTCGTCCTATTCGTGATTCATGGCTCATCGGCGTTGCAGGCGGCGAAATTCCTTGGCTTGGTACTGTCAAATTAGCACTGAACACAGACCCTGCATCACCAGGGACAATTTATGTCCCAAATTCTTCATATTTTGCTCTCTTTTTGGTCGTCGTAGGCGTTTTACTTGCTCCGATGGCCTTAGAACCGGTGCTGAATCGCTTTGTCAAAAACGCCCCGGAAATCAAACAAGCAACGGATGAACTGGAAGAAGAGTAGTCATTCAGATAACGCTTCCTCGATCAATAATTCGCCCCGTGCAACGGCCAAGGCCAGTTCAGCAGAGATGGTTTTTCTGCCGTTACTGATCGTTCGACTCCGGCGTTGTATCTCCTTCAGTTGCCCTTCAGTCGGGGTGATGCTCCGTTGTTCCCAAACCCTCCGACCTCGCAACATTGCGATTCGAACTGCTGAAACGACGTGATTGTGGCGCAGTAACCCCTTCGAGGTCTTTGCCTCATTGACCTCTTCCATCCAGAAGTTGGCAGCGATGCAATCGTTGATGATGTGGTCCCTCAGCAGTGGCGCCCCATTTCCAATTCGTACCTTGCTGACCTCATGTTCGATGGCCTGCTCGATGGTGCGAATATGATCTACAACGCCCTCGATATGTTCCAGTTGAGCCATACCCAACAGAACACCATCGCCCATCCACGCCACGCCAGGACGAGGCCCCGGATCGATGCCAAAGGCCAATTCACGAATCCGGTGAACGCCACGTAAATGCAGCATGGCCCGCTCCAGTGCTCCTTCGATATCATCGAGTGATGCAGCTACGGGGTATCCTTCATCCTCACAACCTAAGATTTCCAATTCAGTCGCCATCCAAACCGTTGAAGCATGTGGCAGCGGTGCATTCTGCTCGAGCAGGTCAAACTTTAGTTTCCGCAGTTTCAATGCCTGCATGAGCCTGAAGGCTAGACGGAAGTCAGCGGTTCGGACTGCCAGCCTTGTCACGGGTTGGAATGGTACGGCGGGGTTGAAGGAAGTTTGTGTGCTATGGCCAAACCCACACGATGTGAATTTGAATCAATTTGCGGGGCTTTCTCCGAAGTTATCAAGAACGATTGACAACGATTTGTCGTTATGTCCAGCCAGTATGAACGAGAGTTGAGGCAAGTTCTTGCCGGCGTTCCAAAAGGAGTTGAAGGCGTCATAAAGTCCTGCAACACGGTGGAAAAAGAGCGAATGCGGCTTGTTGTCGATCGTCCTTTTTTGGTGGTTCGAGCAGCTGGATCTGGGATGGAGGGCACCGGAGATCTTCTCGCATTACGTGGCGATTTATGCTTCCCTATCGAGGTGAAAAGCACCAAAGCAGACAAACTCTACCTTTCTGGACGCACAAAAGATCAGTATGATGCAATGGTTACCGAGGGTGAACGTTGTCATCTTATGCCACTGTACGCTCATCGACAAAAAGGCGTGCGCGGTGATTCATGGCGTGTGTTTCGAGTTGAGACATCCAACTTAAGCGGAAGACTGAGGCAGTTGGAAAAGTGGATTCCAGCCTTTCCTAAGACAAGAAATGGTTCGAATTATCTCAATTGGAGCGACGGTATGCCCCTCAATGAGTTCATCGGTCTTGTCTGTTCGAAAGCAGGTTTCGACCCAAGCGCTCTTGCAGGTCTCACCGCTCGCTCCGGCACTTCAAGTTCGAACGCGCTTCCTGACACTTCATCCGTCGCACCACCAAAGGCCCCCCTCACACCAACCCTGAAGGCTCGCACTCAAACCAACGTGCTAGCAGAATTAGCCCGACGCAGATCTTCATGATCTCACAAAAACGGTAAGCCGATCATAAAAATCACCATGACAAGCAAGACAAGAGATGACATTCTCGATGTTTTACTGGAAATATGATCAATCCACATCGGGTGCATGTTGAACATTTTGGTTCGTTTCCCAATTCTTTTCACGGTATTCAGTGTGCCGTGAACGGTGTCTTTGAACAGGTGACCACCATCAAAAGGAACCATTGGAATGAGGTTTGTGAATCCAAGTAAGATGTTGACCCACATCAGCCAAAAGAAGAAATTGATCAAGAACATCAATCCACTGATGCCCAAAATCGAACCAATCCCGTCATCAGCAGCACTGAGCATCGATTCTTCCATCGGGTACATCGAGACGCCTTGGAGTTGGAATGGAATAAATATGGTTCGAATCATTTGAACTGGCGTGTACACGGCCTTGGCGAAGGTGCCGCCTTCGAACCTTGGCGAAAAAGGACCCGTAATTCTGTCAATGCCCAGTGTTCCTTCACCTAATCCTTCAACACCGAGGAATGGATCTCCCGGATTTATCTCTGCCAAAGCAAGGTTTTCTTCCGTCCAACCTTCATTGGCGTGGTAGGCGTACTTGTCTCCAAGCACGACGGTGAGGGTTTCTCGTTCACCGTTTGTGTGCTCCACATCCATCAATATGGTGTCGTTTGCTCGGTAGAGATTTAACTCATCTCGGAAGTCATCAAGCCCCTCAATCTTAGTACCGTTGATGGCAAGAATGAGGTCCCATGGCTCCATTCCTGCTTCTGCCGCTCCACCATCGACCACAACACCTCGCGCATGCGGATGGGGTGTGGTCGAAACCACCTGGCCAGCAAGACCTCCAAGCATCAGCAAACAAACGAAGGCGGCGAAAATGTTCGTTGCTGGACCCGCAGCGAACATTCGCATTCGCTCTCTTCGTGGTGCTTGGTGCAATTCTTCGTATTGAGGTTCAGCGAATGCTCCGAGTGGAAGCGGTCCGAGTTGCAGTAGGCCAAAAGCGCGAATCCGCATGCCGTGGGCTCTTGCAAGTAAACCATGTCCAAATTCATGAATCACAAGCGCGACAATGAACGCAATGGTACCCCACCAAAGTGGGATCATTGGGTTGATGCCAGGGATCGCCAAGAGTTCACTTGCGCTTGGAGGTGGGGTGTTTGGTCGAGGCAAGAGTATCGCGCCAATGAAGGCTAATGCCATCAGGAGCCCCATGAGCAGCATGGCGCCAACACAAATCCAAAGTGCGACTTCGCCGTAAAATCGCCAGAAGCGCCTGGGTTTGGCGACCTTTTCCAAAGCTTTGAGTCCATACTTGGCGCGAACCATGAGGACGAATCCGAAGACACGGCTTGCATTCCACTTGTCGAGGGTACCATTGCGCTCCCAGGTTCGCAACAGGATGTACCACAAAAGCACAAGCAGAAGGAGCAGCCTCCAATCTGCCTGAATTGACCCCCATGCCCCATCCATGTTGACCCGAGAATGTCTTCTGCCTTCAACCTTAACCGATTTGGCTTGATGGCCATTGAACAAAGTTGAATATGGTTGGATTGAACCATTGGCCATGGTGTCCGAACGTCATGCGCTGGAATCATGGTGCGAATCAAATTGGGGGCAGACCCCATTGGACGTTTCTGAGTGGGCGGCTCACGATGATGTTTTACAGGTCTTCATCAAATTAAGCCGGGGCGTCCTCATCGCAGACTTTGCCATGGATGTTGACGGGGATTTGACGTGTGAGGAACACCTCCATATCCCTCATGATCGCTGGAATCCTGGCTCAATTCAAGCAAAACGAACAAGCGACGGGCGGGTTCGTTTCCGACATCGCTCTTCAGAGATCACACTCTCAGCACGTCTTCGTGCTCCTGAATGGGGCAAAGCATTGTTGGAAGAATGGCTCATGGAACAACGAGGTGAAGCCCTCAAACCAAAGGACAGAAGCCAACGCCTTAGCAGCATCAATCGAAGTAAATTGAGCATTGAAAGAAACCTCAACCAAGCGCGATTAACACAAGCAAAATCTGAACTGGACATGGCCAAGGACCGTCTTGAATCTGCCGAGCGAGGTCTTGATTCGAAGCGCAAATCATCCGAAGAGGAATGATCAGCCAAGGCGCACCTTGTAGCGGTCTCGGCCTTTTGCGTACATGGTGATGGTTCCTGAGGAAGAAACACAAATGGCAATGCCTTCAGCAAGTTGTGAAATGGCACGTGCAGCCAAATGCCGCCCCCCTTCGCCTGCCTTAGGGGATACTCCTGGCGGGACCTGTATGTACCGCCCAGCATCGCTTGCAATCCCTTCTCGATTGAATAAAATTGCACCGTCAAGCCATGCAAATTCGGCCAAAGTTTCATGATTTTCCTCATCGAGGATTGTTCTTTTTTCGGCCGAATGCCCCTTGAATGGATTCAAGACCAATGCTGTCGAATGTTTTCTCAGTGCTGGTAAGGCACCAACAGCGAACAAGGCTCCAATAGCATGCCCCTCTCGACCCCGGCCTCCCAAGTGCCTTGCGAGTTTCATCAATTGAGTGAGGACTTCCAAATCAATATTGAACTCCTGGGCTAGATTTGCAAAACGATTGGTGTTGAGCATGGTTGTGTCAATGACCATGACGCCGTCGATCGGTTCGGCAAGCACGACAAGCAACCGTTCTCCCCTTGACAAGCGCCCTTCTCCAATGGCTTGGAGCACCAAATCATGCATTTGGTTGAGAACATTCAGGCCTTGAGCTGTGAGGCTTTCCTCGAGGAGGGTGCATTCAATTCCTGATTCGTTGAGATTTTCGATGACTCTGTTTTGACTGGTAAGGACGGTCAATGGCATGTCCTTTGGCAGCACATCAGCAACAAGACGCACCTTTCTGGCATTGCTTGCCATCATCAAAACTGCATTGAATTGTTTACGGTCTGCAGCAAGAGTTGCGCTGACCATCGCCGCAAGGTCGACCATGTCTTCACTTCACGCAGTTGTTGTGTCGATTCCTGGAAGCTGATCTTCAGTTTCCCTGTAGACGGTACGCATGTTGGAGATGAAATTACGTTCCTTGACAACAATGGTGTACTCGGAAATTCCAGGATCTTCCTCGCCATCGAGTAAACCAAGAATAATTTCGAGGGTTAATCGTGCTCCTTCACGATGAGGGTAAGCAAAAATACCCATGGAGAGAGGTGGGGAGACGACAGAGGTCACGTCCATCTCAGCGAGGGTTTCGAAAAGATTTCTGTATGTTTCAGGAAGAAGTTCACGGCGAGCTTCATCTTGGTTTGGTCGTCGGCAATCTGGACCAACGGCATGGATGATGTGCTTGTAGTTTGAAGCGAGTTGAAACGGTTCAGTCACGACGTTCTTGGTTACCGCACAGGGTGGAGCGTTGATTTTTCTCATGTCGAGGCAAATATTGCGTGTGACATCCGTCAATTCTTGACCTGCTTTGGCATGGATCTGAGCGTCAAGCCCCTCTCGCCCGGAAAGTCGGTTATTGGCAGGTGTAATCAGGACGTCGCCGCTGTGGTTCCAGACATCGCCACCAACAACTCGTAGCACGCCCCACTTGCATGTTCGCGCCATGTAAAGTTCTGCCATCATGCCAAGCAAGAGAGGCCACCTTACTTATCAAGTTCGCAATTCGTGGATGAAAACCGTTAATTTTAGCGAATTTTACAACGCCAAGGAAGGAACGATTGACGCGCAGTCTCCGTTCTGATTTGACCTTGGAGCGGTATTGCTAAACCATACTCCCAACAGCGAATGGTAATGATGGGGAAAAAGCACACTGCTTTTGGGTTCGTCATTCTGATGCTTTCAGCATCATTAGGGGGCCTTCTCATCCCTTCCTCCAGCGATTCCATTGCAGGCCAAGACCGTCGCGAAGCGAGTCTTGAAGATGCTTTTGTGGGCTTTTCAATCAATGATGATCAAGACATATGGAATCAAACGCCGATGCCATCGATTGCCATGCCTCAAGGTTTTGATTTTCTCTCAGTCTACGATTATTCAGATGTAGGCGTTTTGATCAACAACAATTCAGAGGCGAGCCGTACGATTGGTTGGGCGTTTGTGTCGGCGAGAAACATAAGTTCTGAACGCGTCTTTATTTTCGATAACACCAGTGCTCCCACAAAGGAAACGATCAACAGGGAACAATTCACTTCGTTCTTTGCAGAACCATTTACTGAAATGATGCAGAACCGTAGCAACACATCGAGCATCAATTACCTCGTCACCACCAAAGGCATGCCGCTGAGGATCAATGGCGGGAATAACAAGGCGAGTTTTGATCAAGAAATCGCCCTTGTCGGAGGCACCTACAACAGCAGCGTTGGGGTTGATGGTTGGGTTGATCATGGTTATGGGCCATTGGCTGGAAAAGCAATGGAGGCCTTCAGTCGAGAGGAGCAGGGCTTCTTTTTGGTTACAAGGCTGACTGGCTACACGGTCGAAACGGCGCTTGGCTTAATCGAGAAAGCAAACAACAGCCTTGGTGAGCGTGGCATTTTTGCTTTGGATCTGGCTACAAACCGAAACGATTCGGGTTACAAATTTTGGAATGACGACCTCTATACGGCCAACACGACGCTGAATGGAACCATGGGCTATCCTACTTATTTCGACGAATCTTCAACCTTCCTCACCAATATTTCCAACGTCATGGGTTACGCTTCTTGGGGATCGAATGATGGTGCATGGGCCGGAAACATGTTACCAAATGGTGGTTTTGATGCTGCAAACAGCACCTCTTCCAGCGGAGCCGAACACTGGGATGCAACACTGCCCAGCCTTTCCTCGGGTGATTCATTCAATTGGAGCCTTCAGAGCGATACGACACATGGGGGTAGTTCTGCTCTTGAAGCGGCGGTCGCAGCAGAGTGCTCTGCAGAATCTGGTGATGGTGCACCTGGTATTTTCGCAGAATTCTTCGACAACGCTGGAGTGAGCTTCAATACAGGTTCAATGCCTTCTTTAATCGATAGAGTCCCGGACCACACACGCATTGAAACAAAACTCGATTTCCCTTCAAGGAACAGTGCATATCCTGGTCTTGACAATCGTTTCAAGAACGATTGGGGGGCTCGGTTCAGTGGCCTTATCGATATTCCAGAGGCTGGTAATTGGACCTTCTATTTGACCACGGATGATGGTTCAGAATTGTGGATCAATGAAGACAGTCTTGTGCAAAACTACGGAAGCCATGGCATGCGTGAAGTGTCGGGAACCACCACTTTGGATGCGGGCGTCCAAGACTTCCGTATCGAATTCTTCCAGGGTGGAGGTCCTCACGGCCTCACCCTTCAATGGGAAGGCCCGAATCAAAGCAAGGCTTTGGTCCCCGCTTCTGCGTATTCGATTGCAGGAGGCCGAATCCCCTCCGAGGCCAGTTTACAACACCACTGGTCGTTTGACGATTCATCCGGATCAACAGCAAATGATTCCGCTCAAGGAGCAGCGAACTTCACGCTTTACAATATGAACAGTTCCAATTGGAGAGCTTGTGCCGATGGTGGCTGCTTGTGGTATGATGGTGTTGACGATTACTTGGAAGTCGATGTACAGGACTGGAGTGGTAATTTCACAATCAGTCAATGGGTGTGGGCAAATACGACCACACTGCCTAACTACGCCACGGTGTTCGCAGCAGGCACTCAAGCAGGTTCGAATGCATCATTCCAACATGCTGCATTCAGCGGGGAGTGGCGCCTCCATAACAACCAAACACACGCCTTCGGTGCAATTAACGCCCAGAATTGGACTCACCTTGTCACCGTGTTTGACAACGGTATGGCACGACAGTACTACGATGGGGTTTTGGTTCGTAGCACACAATTCCCTCAAGGCAGCGTGAATCAAATTGATTCATATCGACTGGGGGTCAACAGGGCAGGGAGCACATTTTTCCAAGGCATGATTGATGAAGTTATGATTTGGAACACTTCGCTAAGTGACGGTGAAGTCACGACCTTGAATCGAGACATCTATCTTGATTGTGCAGCATATTCTGGCAATGGCCAAGCCGCTGCGAGCGTGCAACAAACCTTCACTCTCCCTGTCGATCAGGCCGGGCATTCGTGGCTCATATCGGGCCATGGTATGCGAACAGGTGATGTGTTTGGTACGTTTGAAATCGTTGTAGAAAGCATTGATGTGAACGGCACAGTTCTTGCAACAGACACTTCATCTGCCAAGGCATTTGAAACGAGTTGGGCTTCAACAACAATGCGCTTTGACCCACCTCAACATACTGTGGACCTTCGAATTACAATTCCGTTGAATCTTGTCGCCACGTCCACCGATGGCTCGGTCTACTTGGACAGCGTCGACATGTATCCAATTCGTCCGAATCTTGGTTGGGTCAATGGTTCGATTGCTGAAACCGCAGTATCAACAGGCGCCCGTTCCTTTGAACCGGGTACAACCTATGGTCAATCCCTGATTGCAGATTTACTCGATGATGGCGTCTCTGGAGTCAAAGGCTATGTCTACGAACCCTACCTTACCGCTGTTGGCCTCCCAAGCGTCTTGATGACCAGTTATGCCTCAGGCTACAACCTTGCAGAATCTCACGCTGCTGCCAATTTACAATCAAGTTGGATGGGGGTCACAATCGGTGATCCTAAAATGGCGCCCTATGCCGATCTTTTCCACGACATCAACCTCATCGATGCTCGATTGCTTGAGAATGCATCCTACGGCCAAAACACAACCATCCAACTCGCCATCGCCAACACCGGTATGGCTGTTGCCAATGGCTCATTATTGATTCAAGACATTCAAGGAAACATCGAGCTGTACAACGGGATGCTCACCTTGCCTGAAGGCGATGCAGAGGGTTCCTATCAATTGCTCAACATCACTGTTGTTCCACAGAAAACCGGTTGGATGGACTTGCGATTGCGATACACCTCTGATATCAATGCAAGTGAACGAATCCTCGATAACAATCAACTCACACTCCGATTATGGGTGAATGCTCCACCAGTGATTGATGCAGTCTTCTGCGATGCTGAAACCTACGCCAGAGGTGACACCTTCATCTGCACTGTTGAAGCCACAGACGATGCCGAGTTAACCGCAGTTGTGTTGGAATGGACGGTTGCAGGCCACACCTCCAACCTCACTGGTTTAATGTGGACACGACAAAATCTCGGCACGCTTGATGGTGAGCGTTGGCAAACCTCGATCACGCTGCCCACCAATCTAACGCTAGGGTGGTTAGTGATTGAGGCGGTAGCATTCGACGCGCTCAATCAATCCGCGTCACTGCTTGTCCTCAATGTAGCACAGGTAGTCGATGCCCAAGCCCAATGGTTTGGACCTCATGTCGAAGGTGTTGATTCCTTAGGTTGGTCTGGTGCCACTCCGCTGCCATATGCTCCGAATGTGGGATTCATTCGCGGCCAATCCACAGCGCTTCGCGTCTGTGTGCTCGATGCCGACCATGACCCCGTTTTAGAGGCACCATTGGTGCTTGCTTCACGAGGTAACGTAAGCAACTTCACTCACCAAGCACAAACGGATTCGAATCATCATTGTTACAATGGGGCGATTATGCTAGCTGCTGGAGATGCACTTGCCAAGGTCTCCTTCGAAGTACGATCATCAACAGGAGCGTTACTCAGTTCCCGTCTTGTACCCGTCGGCGATATGGCTCCAGAGGTATCGATCGAACTGGTCGATGCATCTGGGAACCCGCTCGAAAGGGTACGTGGAGGCGGAAGCGAATTCCTTAGGATTTCATTTTTGGATGTTGATGACCCGACGTCATCTGTTACGGGCGACCTGGTGATTGAATGGCCAGGTGCCTCACCGTTCCAATTGCCTATTGATCTGGTTGACATTCAACAAACCCTCCTTGTTGAACTCACCTCAGTCGATACGCCACTTGAGTCGGGACAACTCTTGGTGAAGGTCGATGCGATTGGACGTCATGGCGCATCCATTACCGTGGAGAAACAATTCACCTTCCTGCTGACGCCTCCAATGGTGATTGAAGCAAATCTTTGTGGGGGTGAAGGGCCAGTTTCCTCCTTGCGCTTTGGTGAAACAATCGTCCTCTATGCCCTTGTTGATACCGAACGACCTGTCGACGTGATGCAGGTCTCGATGTCCCAATTAGGTTGGTCCGTTGTTGCACCACAGTTGGCTGCAGATGATCCTTTGGCCACGCCACCGCCTTCTTGCCTTGAAACAAATCATAGCGATGTGTCTTCGAATGAATTCATTGTGGCCTTCAGGCTCCGCTTGGACGGATCCTTCATTCAGGGTGAAGGGCAGGTGATGTTGATCGTGCGCGATTTAGATGGGCTGTCCAGCTCCACCACGCTCCTGATTGAGTTCTTCCATGCTGCGCCTTCATTGACTGTTCTTCCAATTGGTAACGCAACAGCAGGAGAACGCCTTGAATCCTCTGCGAGTGTGACGGATTTGGATGGAATGCAAGATGTCACTTGTCAAGCCACTGTGAAACAGGGCAATGCCTCCCTTGCGAACATTTCACTCGAGGTTCGAGTGCAGCCAAATGACCAGACAAATGCAAGTCTAGCCTTTTCATTCCCAACCACGCAAGCACTCGGTAACACGACATTAGAATTGAACTATACGTGCATCGATGGCTGGGGCCAAGAAGATACGGCTTCCCAATTTGTAGATCTTGCTCCAAAACCGGCGTGTGATGATTGTCATGGTTCGAACACATCCTCACTCGATTCCACCGCTAGCGGAACGAATCTCCCTTACATTTTCGGGTTCATCGTTTTCCTCCTGGGGATTGCAGGTGCGCTTGCTATGCTTTTGAGGGGGAAAGAGCCAGATGAAGCCCCTGTTCAATGGGACCTGAGTGAAGATGAAGCGACTGAGCCATCGCCTACGGATTCGGGGGTCATCTTGCTTGAAGGCTCAGACATACCAGGTGGATGGTCGCCTGAGGCCTACTTCGATTGGTTATCTGGGCCTATGCCAGAAGGGTGGTCAGATGTTCAATGGGCCGAGTTTTCAGAACAGCAGATGCTTTTCTTTGAACAACCCGACGTTGATGATACAGAGAAGGATTGAAGTCCTTCGTCACATTGGTGTGACTGAGCACTATGGCTGTAGGGTATGTTCTCATCAATGTCGCACCAGGAAAGGAGCATGAGGTTTACCTTGCAGTAAAGGATATGGAACATGTGGCGGATGCCACGCTCTTGTTCGGCGATCACGATTTGATTGTAAAGCTCGAAGCAGACAGCCTTGCAACCATCGCTAAATCCGTTGTTGAATCCATCCGTCAAGTTCCAGGAATCATCGACACCAAAACCCTCGCTGGGGCAGAACTCTAATCTGCATGAATTCAGTGTCTAGATTGTCGAAAAACACAACCGTTGTACTGCGTTGTAATCGCCAAAAAACACGCTTCGGAATGGGGTACTGCGGCCCCTATACGGCGCAGTGTTGCCTTTATTCGGCAGAAATACTATATACCTAGCAGACAACAAAGGTATCGGAGGTAATCCAAAATGTCTGATAAAAAATACTTTGTTCTCATGGAGAACGGAAAAGATACGAGCCAGGTTTTTGCAAGCAAACAACCCCGTGGCGCAGCCCTAAAAGCAGCAACCCGCGGACACACGACCATCCGCCTACGTGAGCGTGGCACCAAGCGTGTCCACTGCTTCACCGGCAGCATCAGTATGGTTGACAAGCCAGCAAACGGCCCTGACTGGCTCCCGCCAAAGATCAAGAAGGCCAACGTCAAGAAGACCGGCATCGAACACCTTTGAGTTCGCCTGTCATACTGACTGACCTTCGGACGAAGTGAAGCTTCATCCGTTCCCGAAAGGGTAGCCGCCTTACCGCCTCTTCGGAGGCGAGTAGGGCTTCAAACTTCTTCTTTCATTCTTCTGCTTTGGTTTGCAATGTGCAAAGCCATGCCGATCATGACCAGTTGAGCAACGCCACGTGCTATGTGCGCTTGTGTACTGAACGTTGTGCCGCTGAGTGGGATTTCGTTCACCCACATGTTGAGGTTCGCCCAATAGACGACGATCAGAAAAGCGGCGGTTGCATAGCCACCTACTTTTCGAAACTGAGGATGAATCATGGCGGCGCCAAGCACAACTTCTACCGCACCGCTTGCATAGACCCAAAATGGTGGGCTGCCAAGGATTTCTGGTACAATCGGTTCAAAAAAACCAGGATTGACAAAATGTTGAATGCCAACCCAAACAAAAGCCGGACCAAGGGTGAACGCAAACAAGGAGTGCAGCCAGTGACGTATCTCGGTCATCGAGACCACGGCTCAGTATCGGACCTTCTGTCTTGTGATGGTGCGCCAAATACGCTGTAGAGGATCATAGTATCGGTCGACGACTCGTTCCTTCAGTTGGATGATCGCATCATCAGTAATTTGGATTCCAGCGGGGCAAACTTCTGTACAGCATCGAGTGATATTACAATACTCAACTCCAAATTCCTTCTTGATTTCCGGCACACGGTCCTCAATGTCGAGCGGGTGCATTTCATACTGAGCAAGGCGAACAAGGTTTCGTGGCCCTGCAAAGTCATCGAATAAGGCGTGGTCTCGAAGGACGTGACAGGTGTTCACACAGAGGAAGCATTCGATGCACTCTCTGAATTG
>MDTC01163973.1_pt1 | contig 21790 bp, 23 predicted proteins | sample 811181 | NCBI WGS metagenome assembly MDTC01 (sample SAMN05326644, study PRJNA326480) | marine metagenome | isolation source: seawater | place: Pacific Ocean: North | collected 2011 | reverse complement strand
TATTCAAGTGCTGAGCAAATTATTCAACAGCTTTCAAAGCTCGGAGTTTCGTATAGAGTTGAAAAGATCTCTTATGCTAATGTAGTAGCGGAGGAAGCACTTTCACAAGTTGAAGGTTATCTTCAACGCTGCATTTTTGATGATACGATTAATCTCGAGGAAATGCGCAAAAATTCTGTTACTGGTCCTTACCTTGATAATTGCTTAAAAGATGGAAAATGGAACTTTCATCAAGAAGTTATGCTGATTTTTTTATCGTAAGCTTAATTTTAATAGTTTTTATGATATTTTTTATAATTCAATTTAACAATAGAACTATGATTTTCCGCCTATGTTTATAAAACGTATTTTTCTAGGAGCAACTTCCCAACTATGTTTTGGCTTTCTTTTGACTTTCTCTTCTAGTATTGGTCAAACATTTTTTATTTCTTTATTTGCAGGAGAAATTAGAAATGAATTAAATCTTTCGCACGGAATGTTTGGAACATTTTATTCAGCTGCAACACTGACGAGTGCACTAGTTTTTTTATGGTTTGGAAAATTTACTGATCAATTTAATTTGATCTTGCTTGGACTCATTGCTTTTGTAGCGTTGAGTTTATTTAGCTTAATGTTGGCTAATACTAATACACTTTTTTTACTCTTTTTATCTTTATTAGGACTTCGTTTTTTTGGTCAGGGTTTGCTTGGTCACGTAGCAATTACTGCTATGGCGTGCTGGTTTTCAAAAAAACGTGGACAGGCTATAAGTTTTGCGGCTCTTGGCTATTCTCTGGGAGAGGCTGTGCTTCCTATACTTGTAGCTTTCTTCTTTACTTTATTAACCTGGCGTGAAATTTGGTTTGCAGTATGTCTCTGTATTATTTTAATTTTTTTACCAGTACTTTATTTGTTAGGCAAAAGTATAAAGTCTCCAAGGGCAGTAAATTCTAAAAATTATTCAATAGAAAAAAAAGATACATCATATGTCTCTTGGACTCGTGCACAAGTACTCAAAGATTTAAGATTTTATCAGATAATTCCCGGACTATTAGCATCTCCTTTTATTATAACAGGTGTATTATTTCACCAAGTCCACCTAGTTGAAACTAAGTCTTGGTCTCTCAAAATGTTTGCTTCTTGTTATCCACTTTATGCTTTCAGCGCAGCGGGAATTATACTTGCATCAGGGTGGGTTGTAGATCGGCTTAGTGCTGTATACTTATTACGATTTTATCTACTACCACTTGGTTTAGGGCTAATACTTTTAGCAATCACAGATAAGACCTATATCGCTCCGATATTTATGCTTCTAGCGGGTGGAACTGCCGGAGCAGCAACTATTGTAATGGGTGCATTGTGGGTTGAACTTTATGGGACTGGTTATCTTGGTTCGATAAGATCTATGGGCTTTGCCATAATGGTCATATCTACGTCTATAGCGCCTGGGTTGATTGGATTGTTAATGGATATCGGTGTGACATTAGAAACTCAGCTTTTCATATTAGCGATTTATATATTTATTTGCTCATTAATTTTTATAATTATAATGCCGAGTCTTTTGGCAAAAGACCCACCATCAACAAGCAAATAATTTTCTCTTAGCTTAATTCAATTAACAATATCTAATTCATATTTACGATTATTTTATTGGTAAACCTTATTTGATAAAAAATTTATTTAAAAAATCAATATTTATATTATTTTTTGCTTATATTTTAATATATAGTTAATATAAGTAATATTTTAGAAGCCAAGTGACCAACTAATGCAAAAAAATTGAGGCAATTTGTAAGTAACTTTCTATATTAAATCAAAATCTCTCGTAATTATTGAGAGGGAATAAAAAATGAGTAAAAAAATCTTATACAAAAATATTGGAATTTAGTATGGATCAAGATATAAAAATCAAGGTAAATGATAAGCTGCTATTAAAAACTATAAAAGTAGATGATGTCTCAAAAAAATATGTAGACTGGCTTAATGACTATAATGTAACAAAATATACTGAGCAAAGATATTTTCTACACACATCTGAAAGTGTTTCTGACTTTGTGTCACGTAAATATAATTCAGAAAATGATTTGTTACTTGGAATTTTTCTAGAAAAGTTACATATTGGTAATTTTAAGTTAGGTCCCATAAATTGGAAGCATATGAAAACAGATGTTTCATTCTTTATAGGAGATAAAAGTATTCTACGAAAGGGTGTAGCTACTGAATGTCTTCAGTCTGTTATTAAGTACGCAATTAATAAACTAGATCTAAAAAAAATAAATGCTAGTTATTATGAAAAAAATGTAGCATCTGCAAAAGTATTTGAAAAGTGTGGCTTTAAAATAGAGGGAGTAAGGCGTGAGGAATTTATTTGTGAAGGAAAACGAATAAATTCAATATTAGTAGGATACATTTCAGATCAATAAAATATTTATTAAAAAGCTTATGATAAAAACACATATTACTTCTAACCATTAAAATAATTTAAACAAAGGATCTTATGAAAAAATCTGAAAATTCGCTTGATAAACTAGATAAAAGCATTAAAGAGTTAAACGAACATTATTTTTTTAAAATGCACAGCTCGTTTTGGAAAGTTTTGTCTATCAGTTTATTTAGGGGCCTATTATCAGGACTTGGATGGGTGCTAGGTGCTACTATTTTAGTATCCTTGCTTACTTATACCCTATCGCAAATAGAATTTATTCCTATTTTAGGAGAATGGGTCTCCCAATTAATCAACGAAATTGAGTCATTTGATAGATAATATCTATAAAAAATGTGATATAATTTTATTTTGATGAAAGTTATAAAAAGATATTTTAAGTTATTTGGAAAAATTAGGAACAACTAACAACTGATCTAGAAAAATTAGAAGTAATTATTTCCATATTGAAGAAGAAATAGTTAATAAAAGAAATGTATTTAATGTTATCGATAGTCCAATTAATGCTATGAAATGGTTGATAAATAAATTATCGAAGTATAATATTAATCTTTTAAAGTACAAATTATTTTAACAGGAGTTGCATAATTCCTATAATTGTTAAACTAAACACAATAGCCGAGGCCAAAATCATTGATTATGCAAAAGCGAGAGTGAGTCTCACAAATTAAATGAGTTATTACATTTTTAAAATTGTATTCACTGGATTTTTAATAGTACTAATAACAGAAATCACGAAAGTCAGTGGAAAGCTAGGAGGGATTATCACGGCAATGCCTATAACAACTTTAATTGTTGTTTTTTGGCTTTATTTTGAGAAAGCACCTAATTCCCAAATAGCTGATTATGTAAAGAGCACTCTATATTTTATTTTGCCTACACTGCCAATGTTCATTGTTTTCCCCATGCTAATTCATAAGTATGGATTTACAGTTTCTATATCTATTAGTATTATATTTATAGCATTATCTGTTGTATTAGTTAACTTTTTGTTAAAATACTTTAATGTTTAGAAAAAAGTATGATGATGATTTTTTGAATAAAGTAATCATCAAAAGAACAGATAGAAAAAAAACTATATCAATATCTGTCAAAGGTGAAAAAATAATATTGTTATCTCCTAGACTTGTAAGTACAAATTTCCTTTACGATATCTTACTAAAAAAAAAAAAATGGATAATTAAAAAACTTAAATATCAAAATGAATTAATGGAGACCAATTATAAAAAAATTATTTTTAATGAAAGTTTGCTTAAGTTTGGAAAAAAAAAAAGTATTAGTTTTAAGAAGTCTATATCAGATAAAGTAATTGAAAAAGGCGATATAGTAGAAATTTATTTCGCAAATAAAGATGATATAGAAAATATAATAAAAAAATGGTATAAAGAGGAGCTAGAATGTTATATTAATCTTAGGTTAAAACATTACAAAAAACTTATGAAAGTAAGATATAATTCTTTTCATATTAAACCTTATAAAAGCAAACTTGGATCTTGTTCTTACAATGGGAGACTCGCTTTTAATCTAAAAATTATAACTATGCCAAGAAAAGTTATTGATTACATCCTTATCCATGAGCTATGTCATTTAAAACATTTCAATCACTCCAAAGATTTTTGGTGTTTAGTAGAAAAATATTGCCCAGATTTTGAGAATCATAAAAAATGGATAAAAAAGCACCAAAATAGTTTTGTATAAATACTATATTTTCAAAAACTTCTGTTTTAGTATTTTTCTTTCTCTTTCGGAAGGAAATCTGCCATAAAGAGCTTGCATGTTTTCTTGCATATGCTCTATCTGAGAGGTTGCTGGTATTGCACAAGTTATATTAGGGTGTCCAGTAATAAATTTTAAGAAGTAATCTGCCCAATTTTTTATGCCTAAATCATATGCTATACTAGGTAGCTTTTTATTCTTTACACTATTAAAAAGTCGGCCTCCTTGAAATGGTCTATTTGCAATTACTGCAATATTTCTTTCTCTAGCTAAGGGCAATAAAAAATTTTCTGCTTCTCTGTCAACGATGTTATATGTAAACTGAACAAAATCTAAATCATACTTTTTCATAATTAACTCTAACTTAGAGTGTCTTGATCCATGAGATGTAGTAACTCCAATATATTTTAACAATCGCTTTTTCTTTAGTTTCATTAAAGTTTCTAAATGTTCTTCATAGTTTACTAAATTATGAACCTGAAGAAGATCAAATTTTTTAAGTTTCCAATATTTTTTGGAATTCTCTAATTGTTTTACTCCATGCCACTTATTAGGAGTCCAAACTTTAGTGGCTGAAAATAGTTTTTGTTGATTGTTAATAAGACTTAGTGATTTTCCTATAATTCTTTCTGAGGTGCCGTACATAGGAGATGAGTCAATCATTTGTCCGCCACTGTTAAAAAAAATATTTAAAATCTCTGCTCTTTTCTTTAATTCTTTGGTATTATAACCAATATCAAAAGTTAACCAAGTACCCATTCCTATACTAGAAATGTATTCCCCAGAGGCAGGTATTTTTTTTAAAAGTAGTTCATTTCTTATTTCATCCTTAGAATATAAAAAAGGACTAATTATAGATGAAACAAATAGTGTCTTAAGAAAAAATCTTCTATTCATTAGTTTTACTTTAATCATATTATGATTATAGTAAAAAATAAGATTTATATAAATATATTTATTTTAAAAATTGGAAATATTAAAAAAACTTAAAAAACTTAAAACTGGGGAAATACACGATTTAGATGGATGGATTGGTGATGCCGAGTTTGGTGTAGAGCAACTATCAGCTTACTTTAATAATGGAAAAAAACTAAATGTTTTAGAAATTGGTTGCGGAATAGGTATTTTATTAGCCTGTATTAAAACCAAATTTCCTAATATAAAGGTAGAGGGTATTGAACCATATAAAGCGGGTTTTAAAAGACTTAAAATAAAAAAACGATTAATACCCAGAGACATAAATATAAATAATCTAGATTTTGAAATTTTTAAGCCTGAAATAAAATACGATGTCATTTACTCTGTTAATGTTTTTGAACATCTTCTAAATTGGCAGTTATACTTGAAGAAAACCAACGAATGGTTAAAGCCAGAAGGAATAAATATTATTCTCTGTCCAAACTATTCTTTTCCATATGAAAGTCACTTTAAAATTCCTATAATACTAAATAAAAAAATCACCCACTTTTTTTTTAAAAATAAAATAGAAAAGGTTGAGAGTGAAACTAAATCTTTGGGCCTTTGGAATTCATTGAATTTCGTAAAACTGCGAAGTGTAAAAAATTATTGTCTAAATAATCAACTGAAACTAAAGTATTGTGATCAAGTTTTCTATGACATTGTTAACAGAGTAGAAGACGATAAAGCATTTAAAAAAAGACAGAGCTTTGTTAGTTTATGTGCAAGACTGCTAAACAGACTTGGATTAATAAGTTTTTTGAATAATAAAATATTTCACTACATTCACCCATACATGAAATTAGAAATAACCAAAAAAAAATTTTATAAAAAAAACTAATTTGTTCTCATTGTGTATTACATATACATTTTAAAGATTAATGATATCAGACCTTATTATAAATAATCAGCTTTGAAGGTCTTTCATTTTTAGTTGGCCGGTAATTTTCTTACGGGACTTTGTATTTAATAGTGATATTTCATTTTAAAAAATAATTTTATAATATAAACTGAAAAGTCAATTATTTAGTTTGAAGTAAATATTTAACTAATTTATACTTATTAACAATTATGAGTAAAATAAAGAAATTAGCTTGTGATGTGATCGTAGTTGGTTCGGGAGGAAGTGGAAGCTCAGCAGCTCAAGCAGTTGCTGAACAAGGATTAGATGTTATCGTAATTTCAAAAGATCCCATGTCTTCTTCAGATACGAAAATATGCGAAGGAGTAATGACAGTCAGGGAAGCTGGAGATGATTCAGATACAGAGCAAGTATTAGCGAATAATATTAATCTTGCAGGAGGAGATCTACCAGATAAAAAAATTACAGCTGCTTTTGCTAAGGATAGTAAACACGCATATGATAGACTAAGAGGGAACGGCTTAAGACCTAGTATAAACACAGACAGAAATACCCCTAAAACTCTAGCAATAGCAATGGGTGGTCATAACAAATCTCGTTCTGTTGGACATAAAAATAGTGGTCTGTCATTTGGTCATGTAAATTGGGATACAATAGTTAAATTTAATAATATTAAATATTTTGAGGATTGCTGGTTTTTAGATATAGTTAAAAGCTTAAGTACCCAAGCAGTAGTTGGTGGTCTCGCCTATGATGCGTGTTCAGGAGTACTTTTATCTATTAAAGCAAAGGCTGTAATTATTGCTGCTGGAGGGCTATCTACATTATTTTTTCCTAAAACAGATACGATGAGAGGAAATACTGGAGATAGTTACGCTATTGGACTCAGGGCGGGTGCTCACATGGTTGATATGGAACAAATACAGTTCTTACCTTTTTGTCTTGCATCTCCTCCTTCCTATGAGGGCTTGTTAGCAGGAGAGCCAGCAACTGGTAGTTTCTTAGGAGTTATTAGAGATAAAGACAATAAAGTAATACTTGATAGTGTATATTTAAGAACTAGAGCTGAGTGTTCTGAGGCAATTATGAGGGCGGTAGCTGATGGCAGGGGAAGCCCTAATGGAGGAGCGTATCTAGATATGACTGCTAATAAAAAGGCTAAACGATCAGGAAAGTTTTTTATGGAATATTTAAAGTCGGCGTTACCGTCCGCTTATAATAATGCTAGGCAAGCTTTAGGAAAAGAGGCAGGAAAAGCAGACATTCCCTGGGAAGTAAGGCCCAGTGCCCACTATATGATGGGAGGTGTTAGGGTAGATGAGTATGGGCGAGCATTAACTTTTGATAAAAAAAATAATAAAATACTTTCTATACCTGGTTTTTACGCGGCTGGACAAGCAATGGGAGGATTATTTGGATCAAATAGACTAGGGTCTACCTCCCTAACAGAGGTAGCAGTCTTTGGACACAGAGCTGGTGAGCATGCTGCTCATTATGTTAAAAAAAATAACCAAAATATATATGACACTGATTTTGAAGACCAGCATGCAAAATTTTATAAAAATTTTAACAAATCAGGTAAACTTAAAGCATATAAATTAAAATTAGACTTACAAAAAAAGTCTTGGAAATATATTGGGGCTGCTAGAAATAAGATTGGTTTAAAGAAAATGAACAATTTTCTTATTAAATTGGAAAAAAAAGTTAAAGATATTTATGTCCCTCTAGATATGGTTTGGAACCAGCAACTTATTGAAAAAATCGAACTTCAAAATATGATTTTGTCAGCAAAGGCTGTTACTTATGCTTCCTTAAAAAGAGATTTTAGCCTTGGTGGTCACGTTAGATTAGATGGAAAAAGAAAAAAACTATTTGCTAAGCCTTTTTCTACTTTAGTGTACTCAGACTCATCAAATAAAATTAAGGTATATAACATTATAAGAGAGAAGACTAATATAAAAACTTTACTTAAATATAAAACTCATGAATTATATAGATTGTATTATGCTAAATTTATTAGAATGCTTCCTGAACCAATAAGAGATCGAATTATAGAAAATAAATATAAAAAAATACTTGGGTCCAAAGCATCATCAATTGAGATACAAGCAGGAAGTTTGGAAGCGGCACCTGCAGAAATAATTAGGTAATTAATGCAATCTAATACTTTATCTTTAAAAATTAAATTGTTTAGAGATAAAAAATCTTCAGAAATAAATTATTTGTACAAAAAGAAAGACCCTAGTGAAAGACCGATGGTGCTGGATGTCTTATTACAAGCACAAGAGGAGAGCGTTGATGATCTTTCTTTTCGTTATGGATGTAGGGCAAGAAATTGTGGAGTGTGCACAGTAGATATAAATGGAAAACCTAGGCTAGCTTGTAGAGCGCGTGCAAAAGATAATGATGTCATAAGTCCTCTGGCTACATTACCAGTGGTAAAGGACCTGATAGTAAAAAGAGACAATATTTCACGCCAATTAATAGGTTTTAATAATATAGCTAGTAAGAATAACCTTAATGTTGAAGCAGATAAGACATATCATAATCTTACAGCTTGCATTGAGTGTTATGCTTGTCTAGATGGATGTCCTCTTCATAAGAAAAATAAACCAGTAGAGAAAGATAATAATAATGCATATCCATTTGGTAATCCTTTTTCTTTTTTAAAATTACAACGCTTATATATAGATCCACTAACGCCCGAGGAAGAAAAGTTAGGAATAATAGAGAAAGCAAAAAGTCTAGGACTTGAGACTTATAGAAGAGATTATAAGAATCTAAAAATTAAGTGCGGAGTAGGAATTAATCTCAAAGAAGAGGTAATTAAGCCGCTGCTAAATGCTGCTTATGGTGATCAGATTGAAAAAAAAAACAAATAATTACAAAGTAGCAGTGGTAACAGGCGCAGGATCAGGAATAGGAAAAACAGTTGCTAATGCTTTAATGCAAATTGGCTATCATACTTATTTGGTAGGAAGAAATAAGACAAATCTAAATAAAACAAAATATGAAGCAACAAAACAAAAAGGTTATATCAGATGTAGTGTTTTTAAATGCGATGTTTCTAATGAGAATAATGTAAAAAAACTATTTTCAGATATAAAGAATAATCATGAAAGAATAGACTTGCTTTTTAATAACGCGGGCATAAACATTCCTGCCAAAACTATAGACAAGATTAAATTTAAAGAATGGAAGAAAGTTATTGATACAAATATAAATGGGATGTTCTTATGCGCAAAGTACTCTTTTCAGATGATGAAAATACAAAAACCTATAGGCGGTAGAATTATAAATAATGGATCAATTTCGGCTTTTTCACCAAGACCAAAATCAGTCGCTTATACAACATCAAAACATGCGATAACTGGCCTTACCAAGTCTTTATCTTTAGATGGAAGAAAATATAAAATAATATCTAGTCAAATTGACATAGGAAATGCCTTAACACCATTAACAAAGGCTTTTACAAAAGGAGTAATTCAGCCTAATGGAAAGAAAATAATAGAGCCAACTATGAACGCCGAAAATGTAGCAAAACTAGTTTTACTAATGGCAAACTTACCATTAGATACCAACATATTAAATACTACTATAATGGCAAATGATATGCCCTTTATTGGCAGGGGTTAAATTTTTTCTTTAAATTTGTTATAACCTTAATTATAAATAATTATTATAATTTTTTAACTTAGTTAGTATATATTTATATATTTAATATTTAAATTTATGGTTTTGATATAAACTAATATTACAAGATATCTTTAGATACGTTTTAGAAATGAGAGGATAATTTGAGCGATCCATTTTCAGATATAGATCAAGAAGTAACCTTAGAAAAGGCTAAAAACTTATTTTTTAAATATAAGAAAATAATTATCATTACATTAAGTATTTTTATTTTAGCAATTGGAATAATACTTTATACTAATAATACAAAAAATAATCGAGACTTAAGATTATCTGGTTATCTAGTTGAAATTGTGTCTATAATTAATGATGATGAAGACAAAGCAATAAGAGAATTAGAAAAATTAAGCAGGTTAGGACATCATGGACATGAAATATTATCAAATTTGCTGTTATCAAAGATTTATCTTAAAAGACAAAATTTTTCCAAAGCTGTAAGTCATCTTGAGAGTATTGAAATTAAGGACAAGGAATTAAAAGGTCTTGAAAAACTAAAGTATTATTTTATCTCTGTTGCTTATTTAGGAATGAATAAAAAAGAAGATTTTGAAAAAAATATAAATAAATTACTTGCTTACGGTGATTACTGGGCATTACTAGGACATGAGCTTAGAGGCCATTATTTGTATGAAGAAGGAAGCCTTGAAGCTGCAAACAAGGATTTTAATAAGATATTAAATGAACAGCTTTCTACCGCTTCTTTAAGAATGAGAGCTCAAGAAATGATTAATAATATAAAATTAAGTTATGAAGAAAATAATTAATTATATTTTTTATATATTACTTACTACTTCAATTTCAGCGTGTGGAACTGGAAAATATTTAGGCTTTGATGAAAAGAAAATTCCACTTGAAGGAAAAAGGATATCGGTTCTTAAAGATTTAGATTCTAAAAAAAAAGATGACTTTTCATTAAGTAAAATTCAGCTCACGGACCCCGTAGCATCAAAGGAGTGGAGGCAAAGTTATAATTCTCCTTCTCATATTTCAATCAATTTTTTATCCACTAGCAAATTCATTGGTTTTGATAAAGTAACTTCAGGAAAAAGAGGAGGAGGTGAGCAATACGTTCTTTCTCAACCAGTAGTAAGTAAAAATATCATATTCTTTTTGGATGCTTTAAGCAATCTGTATGCCTATGACCTTAATAAAAAAAAAAACATTTGGAAAAAAAAGCTTATTGTTAGAAAGGATAAGGGCCATAATTTTGGAGGAGGTATTGCAGCTGACGATGAATTTTTATTTGTTAGTTCTCCTTCTGCTGAGGTTTTTTGTATTGATTTATATACAGGGAAAACAATTTGGAAAAGAGATACACAAACTCCAGTACGTACCATTCCTACATTGTTAAAAAATAAATTAATTATTCTGACATTAGATAATAGAACGTTATTATTTAATAAGACAGACGGTTCACTGGTTTGGGAACATCAAGGCATACAAAACTCAACCTCAATTATAGGAGATCCTAAAGTAGCAGCAGATGGAAATTTAGTTCTCATTCCCTATTCCAATGGGGATATATTTGCACTAAACCTTACAAATGGAGCTGAATTATGGAGACAATCAACTGTAAGTATCGAACAGTCTGAAACATCTAATTCTTTTTCTGACATAGATGCTAATCCAGTAATTTTTAAGAATTTGATTATTGTAGCAAGTACGAACGGAAAAATTTTTGCATTCAATAAAAAAAATGGCGGTTTAATATGGGAACAATATTTAAATACTTCTCAAACACCGTTAGTTAATGGAAATAGTATTTATGTGATACACAATAATAGGGAATTAGTAAATCTTGATTTATCAAATGGAAAAATAAGGTGGATAGTCGAGTTAGAAAAATATTTCAAAAATGAAAATGACAATATTTGGTTTTCACCAGTACTAGTAAATAGTAAGATAATAATTGTAGGAGGATATAAAAATATGTTAATTATTAATCCTCTAAATGGAGAGTTAGATAGTAAATATAGTCTGCCAGGAACTCCAACTTCTTCTCCTATAATAGTTAAACAAGAAATATTTCTTATGTTTAAAAATGCATCCATATTCTCTATCGAATAAAAAAATTCCTAGAATTATATTGGTAGGAAAGCCTAATGTAGGAAAGTCAACCCTATTTAATACTATTATTGGAAGAAAGGAAGCTATAGTAGGAGAAGAAATTGGACTTACCAGAGACTTTCAAGAAATTAGATACAAAATTGATAAAGGTGAAGTAATACTTTCAGACACAGCCGGCTTAACAATTAAAAATGAGAAAGAGGGAGTACTTTATCAAAAAAATACCTTACTAAAACTACAATTAGCAGATTTAATTTTTTTTTTAATAGACAGCAGTAATGAACTTACAAGTGAAGACCATGAATGCGCTAATCACCTTAGAAAATATAAAAAAAAGGTAATTTTATTAGCCAACAAATCCGAATTAAAAAAGTCAAAGCAACAGGGAAAGCAAGGATTTGAACTAGGATTTGATAAATTGATTGAAATAACTGGAAAAAATAAATCTAGCGCAGTAATTGTTAATAATATTATAAAAAATTTTTTTGGCGTTGATTATTTCAATAAGGCAAATAACAATAATATGAACATTAGCGTGGATAGAAAAATTAGCTTGTCAATTTCTGGTAAACCTAATACTGGTAAATCTACTATATTTAATAATATTTTTGGAAGTGAAAGGGTAGTAGTTAGTTCTGAGGCTGGAACAACTAGAGATTCCATTATGGAAGAAATATCTTACAAAGACTTTAAGTATTATTTGGTTGATACAGCGGGTATTAAAAAAAGAACAAAAGCTTTAAAAAATGAGGTAGATAGATCATCTAACTATTTTTCCAGAAAGGAAATTCGCTACGCCAATATTGTTTTACTTGTATTTGATGCTAATCTTCCTTTTAGTAATTTAGAGTTAAGTCTTGCAAATTATGTAATTTCTGAAGGAAGAGCAATACTATTAGTTTTTAATAAATGGGATTTAGTTTTAGAACAGGAAAAGGTAAAGGCTAATATTCTTGAAAAAATTAATACTTATTTTTTTGATGTTAAGAACGTGCCTGCAATTTTCGTATCAGCCTTAAATAAAAATTGTAAAAATTTAGTTTTAGATTATGTGCAGTCTATTTATTCCAAATGGAGTAAAAAAATTAAAACAACAGATCTTAATAATTGGCTACATTCAGAATTTTCAAAGGAAAAATCTTTTAAAAATAAACTTCATATTACAACGAAATTTAGGTACATAAATCAAACAAAAATCAGACCTCCTACATTTTCGTTATTTTGTAATTCAAAGAAAAATTTAAATACCTCTAAAGTGAGAGCTTTAAAAAACAGGTTAAGAGAAAAATTTAATCTAGAGGGTATCCCTATCAGAATAAATCTCAAGGTAAGTAAAAACCCATATGTATAAAAAAAATATTATCAATTATCATTAAGTAACGAAAGCTGTTTAGACAAATTTCCTAAATCTCTATCTTCTAGTTCAGTTGGATAATCTCCAGTAAAACAATGATCAGTATACTGCGGAGAGTTTTCATTTCTTTCGGAATAACCCATAGCATTATAAAGTCCTTTGATAGACAAAAACTGTAATGAATTAAGACCAAGTTTTTCTTTTATTTCATTTGTTGATAAATTAGAGGCAATTAATTCTTCTTTACTAGGTGTATCTATTCCGTAATAATCTGGAAATTTTATAGGAGGACTTGATATTTTCATATGTATCTCTTTTGCTTTTGCATCTTTTATCATTTCTATAATTTTTATTGCTGTCGTACCTCTGACTATTGAATCATCAATTAATATTACCTTTTTTCCTTTTATAAAATTCCTATTAGGGTTATGTTTGAGTTTAATTCCCAACTGTCTAATTTTTTGAGTTGGCTCTATGAAAGTTCTTCCTACGTAATGATTCCTGATAATACCAAGATCAAAAGGTATATTTGCTTCTTCAGAATAACCTAAGGCTGCTGGAACTCCTGAGTCTGGAACAGGAATTACTATATCTCCTGTATTTGAGCTTTCTCTAGCTAGAAACTTTCCAAGCTCCTTTCTGCATTTGTAAACACTTCTGCCTCCAAGCACGCTGTCAGGTCTAGCAAAATAAATATATTCAAAAATGCATGGTCTTATACTTTGACTTTTAAAGGGCTTATATGACTTAACTCCATTATTGTCTATAACTATTATCTCTCCATTGAGTATTTCTCTTTCAAATTTAGCACCTATTATATCCAATGCACACGTTTCAGATGAAATGATTTTTGCATTTCCTAAAGATCCTAAAACTAAAGGACGTATTCCTAAAGGGTCTCTAATAGCAATTAATTTTTTTTTAGTCAATAAGCCAAAGCTATAGGCTCCTCTTATATTAAATAAAGCATCAATAATTTTTTTAAGGACTGTTTTTTCTTTGCTAAGGGCAATGAGATGTAAAAAAGTTTCAGTATCTGAGGTAGATTGAAAAATTGATCCTTCTTTCACAAGTCTATTTCTAAGACTTATCCCATTTGTTAAATTCCCGTTATGTGCTAGAGCAATGCCACCTCCAATTAAATCTGCAAATAATGGCTGCACATTTTTCAAAAGTGTTTTTCCTGTTGTCGAATACCTAACGTGTCCCAAGGCAGAGTGTCCTGGGAGTTTATTAATTACAGAGGGCTTTGTAAAATGATCACTTACTAGTCCTAAGCTTAGTTGGGTATGAAAGTTAAAACCATCATAAGAAACTATACCAGCACCCTCTTGTCCTCTATGTTGAAGTGCATGTAGTCCAAGAGTGGTAAGAGTCGAAGCATCTTTGTGACCAAAAACACCAAATACTCCACATTTCTCATTTAATTTATTTAAAAACATTTTTTAATCATTATTTTCAATATTAAAAAGTTTATTTAAAGATTCATTATCGTTGTCTGAATAACCATCTCTTGCAGAGGTTTTTTTATTATTTAATTTCGGTTCACCATATTGTTCAGCATTTAAACTATCTTTGGTAAATCGAGGTAAACTTTCAATTTTAAAAATTTTTTTTAATTCAGAAAGGGTATTGGCAGGTGCTATTTTAAGAATAAACTCGGAGCTATAACTTATCATATTAAAGGACCTAGCTTCTAAAGCCCATTTAGGATAATTTTCTTTCCAAATAGTTATAACAAGTATAATATTTAATATAGAGAATATTACCATAGCTTTTAAAAAACCAAATAATATTCCAAAGTTTTTATCGAATATTTCTAAAGAAGTACTATTTATTTTTTTAGCAATAGTTCTTATTAAGATGCCAAAACAACTATAAATAAAGAAAAATAAAACTGATAAAGATACTATATCATTAATTATACCCATTTTAATAAATTTTGTTAAAAATAAACTAATATTTGGATAAAAATAAATTGATAAATAACCTGAAAAAAATATTGAAAATAAAGAAAAAAACTCCCTAATAAATCCTCGCAAATAGCCAAATAACATGGCTATTAAAATTATTATCATTACGACGAAGTCAGCTGTATTTAAATTATTTATAAAACTCAATTTTCCTCAGTTTAATTTTTATATATATACTCTTTTTACTCTTGATCCTATTTTACTAGAAATCTCATAAGTTATAGTATCACAGTTATTAGCAAATTTTTCTATAGTATTTATTCCTCCAAAAATTTCTACCCAATCATTAACTTCTAAATTTTTATAATTACTAATATCAATTGTGCAAAGATCCATAGATATTTTTCCTATAATAGGAAATTTAAAATTTTTATAATAAACAGGGCCTGAAAATACTCTAGGCAAACCGTCGGCATATCCTACTCCCAGAGTTGCAATTAGCATTTTTTTTTTTGCTTTAAAACTTGCACCATATCCAACGTGTTCTCCTTTTTTAATAAACTTAATTTGTAGTACTTTTGCTATTAGCTTAATAACGTTTTTAATATTTTTTATTTTTTGATTAGCTAAATTTAAACCGAATACTAGTCCCCCAGGTCTGCAGAGAGAAAAGTGAAATTTCTTTTTAAGAAATATACCGTTCGAATTTGCTAAACTATATTTTAAATTTTTAAAATTTTTAAATTTATATTGTATTTTTTTAAACTTTTTAAGTTGAATATCGTTTACTTCAGAAATCTTCTCTTCGGAAGAAGATAAATGACTCATTATGAGAGCAACATTCAAATATTTCCTTGCTAGTAATATTACATTTTCAATTTCTTCAAAATCTATACCTAGTCTATTCATTCCTGTATCTATGTGCAAAGCACAAGAAGGCTTTATTTTTTTTTCTTTAGCAATAGAAACTAAGTTTTCTAGTTGATAATTGTTATTCACCACGATTTTTATTCCTTTTTTTATCAAATTTAGAGCTAATTTTTTATTAGAAACACCATTTAGGAGAAACAAATTTATTTTTTGATGAATTTTTATAGTTTCTATTGCCTCTTCTGGAGTTGCTACAAAAAATGTTTTACAACCCTCTGCAAGTAATGTACTAAATATTTTTTGAAAACCTAATCCGTATGCATTAGCCTTAATAGAGACTCCAATTTCGGTATTATTAACCTTTTTTTTTAGAAATCTATAATTACTTATAATATTTTCAATACTTACTAATAAAAAAGCGTTCGTTTTTTTATTTAGATAATCAGTATTAAACTTTGCTAGCTTGTCTTTTGTCATCTGCTAAATTTGAAAACTTTGTAAGTTTAGAGTCAAAGTGAAGCTGAAGGGAACCTATTGGGCCATGTCTTTGCTTAGCAATTATTATATCTGCTAGATTTTTGCACTTTTCTAGGTTTTCTTGCCACTTGATGTATCTCTCAGTAAAAGAGACTGAGGTCTCTGTTCCTGAAGATTTTGGTTCTCCTCTCTCTTCATAGTATTCTTGCCTATATATAAACATAACAACGTCTGAGTCTTGTTCTATTGTTCCAGACTCTCTTAAATCTGAAAGTTGAGGTCTTTTATCTTCTCTTTGTTCAACAGCTCTAGACAACTGTGACAAAGCTAAAACAGGAATATTTAGCTCTTTAGCAATTGATTTTAAACCCTGAGTTATTTCTGATATCTCAAGCACTCTATTTTCAAACTTTTTAGTGCCTCTCATAAGTTGTAAATAATCTACTACTATTAAATCTATCCCACCCTCTAGTTTCCTTTTAAGTCTCCTAGCTCTTGTTCTTAACAATGGAATAGTAATAGCTGGCGTATCATCTATGTAAAGACCACTTCCTGCTATATCACTCCCTACCTTTTGAAGAGATGCAAAATCTTCTTTTGTTAGTTTTCCTCTTCTAATTTTATCAGATGATAAACCAGTTTGTTCAGCTAATATTCTATTTGCTAATTGTTCAGCAGACATTTCTAATGAAAAAAAAGCTACATTTTTACTTTGGTTTTTATCTTTAATAGAAGAAACTTTAAAAGCAATATTAGTGGCTAATGCAGTTTTTCCCATAGAAGGTCTTCCTGCTAAAATTAGTAAATCTGATTTATGCAGGCCGCCAAGTATATTATCCAAGTCTATGAATCCGGAAGATACTCCTATTGTTTTTCCCTTATTTATATGAGCATTTTCAGCACTCTCCATGGCATAAGATATTGATTCCTTGAATGATATTAATTGATTGCTTGAAAGATTTTTATTCTCTGTTAAATCGTATAATTTTGATTCGGTTTCTTCAATAATATCAAGCGAATTTTTATCATGATCAAATTTTCTAGAATCCACTTCTAAATTTTTAGAGATCTTTATTAATTCTCTTTTATTATAAAGCTCTTTTAAAAGATTAGCGTAATCTTTAACTATTGATCTTCCTAAATTTCCCTCACATAATTTATTTAAAAACTCTTTTCCTCCTATTTCATTGAAAGCTTCATCATCTGAAAAAAAGTGTTCCAAAGTCAAAGGGTTTGCAATTTGATCTTTAAAAACTAGTTCACAAATACTTTGGTAAAGCCTCCCATAAATCGGAACGAAAAAATGAGTATAGGAAAGACCATTTTCTAATAGATCTAATGAAGAATTATCCGAGAGCAGACTACCAAGCAAAATTTCTTCAGCTTCTTCATCGTGTGGCAGTGTATTATCATTATAATCTTGTATTAGTTTAATAGTACTTTGTTGATTATTCTCATTGTTAGACATATTTAAAGTATTTAATAATTTTTAGCTAAAATAAACTCTAATTTTAAAATTACTTAATATTTATATTAATAAACCTGTGGATAGATCTAAATTCTGCTTAAAAATTAGATATTTAAATAAGAAGGATAGTTTAAAAATTAATTGCTAATTTTTTTAAGTTTAGGTAATTGTGCAAAGTTGGGCAATTAATGTAAGAATCGAAAAAAAGTTATTTTTCAATAGTTGTTACTTGTATCTTAATATCTTTAGAAACTTCAGGATGTAAAACTAATGTTCCAATATATTCTCCAATATTTTTAATTATCTGTTTAATTATAAAATCCTTTGCCTTTAAATTAATTTCATCGTTATTAATTTCATTAACTACGTCTCTTGATGTAACAGATCCAAATAAAGCTCCTTGTTCACTTGCTTCCCTGTATATCTTGACAGTATTGGGTACTTTAGCTAAAAGTTTTTCTGCAACCTTAATTTTTTCTGAATTTGCTTTTTTTAATTCGTCTTTTTTCTTTTCAAATATCTCTTTATTTTCTTTAGTAGCACGAATGGCAATTTTATTTGGAAACAAAAAATTCCTTGCAAATCCGTTTTTTACATTAACGATTTGTCCTATATCTCCTAATTTATTTACTTTTTCTAATAAAATTACTTCCATTATCTTATTTTACCTACATGAGAGATCAATGCTAAAGATCTAGCTTTTTTAATTTCTTTTGATAGTAGTCTTTGTTTTTCACTAGAAACAAAACTAATCCTACTAGGAACAATTTTTCCTTTTTCTGATATATACTTTTCCAAGAGCCTTACGTTTTTATAATCTATAGCCGGAGCCCCTTTTGCACTGAGAGGGCAGGATTTTATTTTTTTTATAAAAAGCTGCTTTTTTTTTGGTGTTTTTCTGTCTTTAGGCTTACTTCTAAACATTATTTGTTATCCTTCTCAGTTAACTCAACCTCAGGTACATTCCTTTCAGAATTTTCTTTATCTATTTTTGCTTTCATAATAGGAGTCGGTTCTGATGGAATTTTTTTGGTTTTAGTAGTTAAAAATCTAATAATATTTTCGTTGATTGTAAAGTTTCTTTCAAGCTCTGATACCGCTTCAGGATCACTGTTGTGCACAATAAAATAATAATATCCTTTTTTATTATTATTTATTTTGTAAGCAAGATTTCTAAGTCCCCAGTTTTCTTTGTACTCTATAGAAGATTTTTTAAGTCTAAGCAGATTTTCAAATTTTTCTTCTATAGATTTAAGATCCTCTGGTCTTATATCTTGTTTAATAATATATACCGTTTCATACAAATTCATAATAAATAAAAACCTTTATAAAATTTGAAATATAATTAAAATAAATATTCATGCAAGTCTTATTTTCAAATAATATATTATAATTTCTTTAAGTTATGAAAAAGTCTTTTGTTTTTCCAGGTCAAGGTTCTCAAAAAGTAGGAATGGGTAAAGAACTTTATGATAGTTTTAGAGTTGCTAAGGATGTATTTGATGAAGTGGACGATAGTTTATCGAAAAAGTTATCAAATATTATCTTCAATGGTCCCCAAGAAGAACTTACTTTGACTGAAAATGCTCAGCCAGCGATAATGGCTGTTTCAATGGCAGTTATGAATGTTTTGGAGAAGGACTTAAAAATTAAGCTTAAAAAAAAAATTAATTTTTTTGCTGGTCATTCTTTAGGAGAGTATACTGCATTAGCAGCTGCAAATAGTTTAAGTATATCAGATGTGGCAAAAATTTTGTTTTTTAGGGGAAAAAGCATGCAAAGTTCAACAATTAAAATCAAGTCTGCAATGGCGGCATTTATGGGAGCTGATATCAAACAAATTAGAGAGATTGCTAAAAAGGTTATAAAGGATAAAGAAGTGTGTGACATCGCTAATTATAATACTGAAACACAACTTGTATTATCAGGTGATGAAATATCAGTAGATAAAGCTATTAGTGAGGCAAAGCAAATAAATATTAGGTCTCTAAAGCTACAAGTTAGCGCTCCGTTTCACAGTGCTTACATGAGAGACACTGCTGATGCGTTAAAACATGAATTTAAGAAATATGCTTTTAATAAACCAGAGATTGAAATTATAAGCAACGTAGGCGCTAGACCATTATTAGAAGTAAGAGATATAGTTAATAGTCTAATAGAACAGACTTTTTCAACTGTGAGATGGTATGAGAGTATTTTGTACATGCTTAGTAAAGGCATTAACTCTTTTTATGAAATAGGGTTTGGGACTACTTTATGTGGTATAATTAAAAGAATAGAAAGTAATAGCCACACTAGAGGTATCTGTAATCCAGAGCAAATAGAAAGTTTGGCAAAGGAGATCTTATGAATATTAGCCTTAGTGGAAAAAATGTTTTAGTCACTGGCGGTGCAGGTGGAATTGGAGTAGAAATAGTAAAAAGCATGCACTCTATGAATGCAAATATTATCATCTCTGGATCCAATGAACAAAAATTAAAAAGTTTTGCAGATAAATTTAATCCTAAAGTAAACTATTTTGTGGCGAATCTAAGTAAAGTTAAAGAAGTTGATAATTTGGCTGAAAATGCTTTGACAAAGTTTAACAATAAATTAGATATCTTGGTTAACAATGCAGGAATTACAAGAGATAACTTAGTCTTAAGAATGAAAGAAACTGAGTGGAATGAAGTTATTAACATCAATCTAAATAGTACTTTTCTTCTCACTAAGAAAGTCACGAAAAGTATGATTAAAAACCGATTTGGTAGAATCATAAATATATCTTCTGTAGTAGGGTCTAGTGGAAATCCAGGACAGTCTAATTATTCAGCATCTAAAGCAGGAATTGAGGGAATGAGCAAATCCATGGCAATAGAGTTTGCTAGTAGAAATATTACAGTTAATTGTGTGGCTCCAGGATTTATTGAAACTGAAATGACGAGGGAACTACTAGCTAAAAATGCTGAAGCGATAAGAAAGAATATACCACTTGGAAGAGTTGGGTTTCCTCATGAAGTGGCAAGCTTAGTTTCTTTTTTAGCAAGTGATCAGGCTAACTATATAACCGGACAAACTATTCACATAAATGGAGGCTTATATGTTTAATGTAAAAAAGTTTTTTGCATAAAGTATTTGAAATATTTCAAAAATAGTATACTAATTTTAGATAACATTTAAAGAAAGGTATGACCATGAGTGATATTTCAGAAAGAGTAAAAAAAATAGTTGTTGAACATCTAGGAGTGGACGAGGACAAAGTAACAGACGGTGCTTCTTTTATTGATGATTTAGGAGCAGATAGTCTGGATACAGTAGAATTAGTAATGGCTTTTGAGGAAGAATTTAAATGCGAAATACCTGATGATATAGCAGAAAAAATTGTTACAGTTAAAGATGCCGTTAACTTTATAGAAGAAAAGCTTTAGAGGTTTCTTATGAACCGAGTAGTAGTGACAGGAATAGGGATGGTCACTCCCCTCGCTTATAAGACTAATGATACCTGGACAAGACTTACCAATGGTCATTCAGGCATTAATAAGATTATTTCTTTCAACACTGATGATCTTAATGTAAAAATTGCTGGACAAATTCCAATTGTCAGCGAAGAGTTTGGGTTTAATCCTGACAACCATATAGAGAAAAAAGATCAAAGAAAAGTAGATGACTTCATAATATATGCCATTGCAGCAGCAGATCAAGCAATAGAAGATTCAGGATGGGAAGCAAAAAATGAGAGCGATTACTATAGAGCCGGTGTATTAGTTGGTTCAGGTATAGGGGGTCTTCAATCAATAGCTAAAGCAAATGAAACTTTAAATGAGAAAGGACCAAAGCGAATGAGTCCTTTTTTCATACCATCATGTTTAATAAATTTGGCTTCTGGACAAATTTCTATTAAACATGGTCTTAAGGGACCAAATCACTCTGTAGTCACAGCCTGTTCAACAGGAGCCCACGCTATTGGTGATGCGACAAGATTAATACAATCTGGAGAAGCTGATATCATGTT
>MDTC01171981.1_pt1 | contig 21794 bp, 15 predicted proteins | sample 811181 | NCBI WGS metagenome assembly MDTC01 (sample SAMN05326644, study PRJNA326480) | marine metagenome | isolation source: seawater | place: Pacific Ocean: North | collected 2011 | reverse complement strand
GATAGGTTAAACTAACTTTCAAACTTGAGTGTCCCATAGCTTTTTGTAGCTTACTTAATGATCCTGTGCGCTTGTTATTCCTGTAGCTCCTGTTACATCTAATGTGCTTGCTAATGCTGCTGCACCTGTTACTTTTACTGTGCTATCTAATACGGTAGCGCCGCTTACATCTAATGTGCTTGCTAATACAGCAGCACCTGTTACTTTTACTGTGCTATCCAATACAGTTGCACCAGATACATCTAATGTGCTTGCCAATGCAGCAGCACCTGTTACTTTTACTGTGCTATCCAATACAGTTGCACCAGAAACATCTAATGTGCTTGCCAATGCAGCAGCACCTGTTACTTTTACTGTGCTATCTAATACAGTTGCACCAGAAACATCTAATGTGCTTGCCAATGCAGCAGCACCTGTTACATTTACTGTGCTATCCAATACAGTTGCACCAGAAACATCTAATGTGCTTGCCAATGCAGCAGAACCTGTTACTTTTACTGTGCTATCTAATACGGTAGCACCAGAGACATCTAATGTGCTTGCCAATGCAGTCGCACCACTAATATCTACTGTATTTTCTAAAGTTGTAGCACCAGTTACCTTAACAGTGCTATCTAATATAGTTGCACCACTTACATCTAAGGTGCTTGTTATTCCAGCAGAACCAGATACATCTAATTCATGAACAGGAGAACTATTATCGTATTTACCTAGAGATAATTTTGAATCATATAATAATGCGCTTTCTCCTACCTTTCCATTGGCTGATAAATCTAAAACATTCTTTGATGTATCAAATGAAAGACTACCTACTACTTTACCTGCAGAAGCACTATAGAAGTTTAATGTATCTGTTCCAATAAGCATTTCTTTAACATGTAATTCTGTGAAACGTTTTTCAGCTGAACCAAGAGAAATAGTATTATCAGTTTCAGGTAATATAGAAGTGTTGACAATAACGCCACTTGCATCGTTTATGAATAATTTGTTATTTAAAGATACATCACCTGCAACAGATAATCCTTTGTTGAAAGAAACATCATCGACTACTGATAATGTAGAACTTAAAGCTACTGGTCCATTCAATGAAAGATCACCACCAACAGATAATCCTTTGTTGAAAGAAACATCATCAATAACAACTAGTGTGCTATTTAATACTGTAGCACCACTTACATCCAATCCTGCATTTAATGAAGCATCACCGGCTACAATTAATCCATGATTAACTAAAATCTCACCACCAACAATTAAAGTATCATTTAATGAAATATCACCTGATAAAACGGTATCTTCAAGGTAAATCTTACCACCAACACGAATAACTCCACTTACATTAAGATTTCCATCTATATCCAATGTATCTTTATCTACAGAATTCATAGTAATATTTGCAGTACTATCTTCATAGGTAAATACAATAGTTGAAGGATCAGGCGAAGTTCCTGTAATTACCCATTCACCAATACCAGCAAAATTACGATTAATTACATCTGTGTAATCAGTAGTAGTGTTTGATTTTTCTTCAATAATTAATCTATATTTCTTGTATACTGCAGATGATGTACTATAATATTCAACATCTCTTGTTTTGGTGCCGACACCGGCTGATTCATTTGCGCTAACATCGGTAGTTGTTAATTTTGTATATTCATCTGTTACTGCATTAAATGAATTATCAGTAGGTGCACCAGTATGTGTTACTCTCATAATTGGTTCATATCTAGTATTGATTTCATTATAACCTGCAAAAGTAAATTTATTAGGTAATAAATGAGCACCTAAAAATCCTGCATAATCAAGAGCCTTGAAATGAAAAGATGAAATGTTGAAAGAGACATCAGATGCAATATCAATAAACTCACCACTCACGTCACCTATTATTTCCACTGGAGTATTCAAAATACCCTCATATATACCAGTTACTGGGTTATAAGTTGTTGCTTCAGTAATATATCCTACTTCAGTAATCTTTACTACGGCATTACCAGATGCATCTACGCTATTTCCACTGGCATCTCTTACGACTACATCACTGGCATCAACAAAATTACCAGAAGTATCAGTACTTAATGTAGAGAAGTCTAATGTGTTTCCAAAACTTGCATCAAACATATGATAAGCGTTAAATACTTTATTTGAAGCGGTTACCGCAGCTCCACTATGACTTACGTTCCATGCAACATCTACACCATTTGTTACAGTGCTCCAGCTGTTTGCAGACAAATTAGATTTTGTAGGAGTTACAGTTACAAATGAAGCTTCACTCATACCAACGGGTAATTTTTTGTTAAGAACAATTGATTTATTAAGTGATAAATCACCTTCTGAAGTAATAGTCAATCTTTCTGAACCAGCGGTAATAAATTGTAAAGCATCATTATCCGCACCAGCAGATACCTCAGCTACGATCTTTGTATCTTGGTCAACATCTGTTACACCACCGAGAGACCCCCACGTGTTTCCTGCACCATAACCTTCAAATTGGCTTGTTTCTGTGTTGTAACGAATATAACCTAATCCATCATTTCCACTTGTATCGGGGCGATGAGCGGTTGTTCCAATAGGCAACTTTACTGCATCTGATGCACCACTTAAGTCAAGAGTAACTGTAGGTGTTGAATTTTTGATGCCAATATTACCACAAGCATCTATTACCATTCTTTCAGAACCAGCAGTGAAAAACTTTAATTCATCATTATCATCTCCTGCTGCGGTTTCTGCAGATACAAATGTATCTTGGTCAACATCAGTTACTCCACCTAAAGATCCCCAAGCACCGCCTGCTCCGTAACCTTCAAATTGACTTGTCTCGGCATTATAACGAATATAACCTTGATCATTATTACTAAGGTCGGGTCTTTCTGCAGTTGTTCCACGAGGCAACTTAATAGCATCTGTTGCTCCACTTAAATCGATTGTTACCTTAGGTATTACTGTTTTGTCTAATCCCATTTTACTAATAATTAATCCAGAAGCATCATTAGAGAAATCATTTCTATCAATAACAGAATTTTGTGGAATACTATTTGGTCCAAATGTCACATCTATATCATTAGCTTTTAATTGTCCATTTAATGATAAGTCGCCATTAATTATTGTATTACCATTAATTAGAGCATTACCTGAAGTGACTAAGTTTTTACCTATTGTAACATTACCTTGTGCTATTTCAACATCCTTCTTTATGAAAGCACGAGCAATGACATCTAAATCATTACTAACTTGCATATTAGATTGATAGATAGCATCTTTCTTTGCAATAAATGCCTCATTAATTGTCATTTCATTTGCTGTTAACTTCCCTGCAAATGTGGTATTACCATTGTAAGTTGTGCTGCCATTCATTTGGTTAGTAGCATTGGAAATCATAAAATTATCATATGTTACGATTCCTGTGAATGCAGTTAGTCCTCCAATTGTTCCACCATCGCCTACAAATAACTTTCCATTTAAAGATGTATCGGAGGCTACAAATAAAGATCCATTTAAGGATGTATCGGAGGCTACTGTTAATCCTCCATTTATTGAAACGTCGCTTACGAAATCACTAACAGACATTATACTAATCTGTATAGACTATACAAATAATTTATTATTTCTTAATAATAAATTAATAAATTAATAAATATTTACTCGCTTTCAAATAATGGTTGAACATTGTTGGGACTTAATTGTAATTGTGTAATTCTCCAAAAACCAGGTGGTGTTGTAGGTAAAAGTAAATCATTTTGTTGTAATACAGCTTGATTATAAGCTGCTGCGTTAAATGTTCTATTATATGCAGTATTACTTAAGAAAGCATATAAGAAAAAATCATTATCTGAATTTCTGGCGTAATAGAAAGCACCATCTCTTGGTAATTGACCAAAGAATGTAGGGCTAACAAACTCTAAATAGGTTTCTGGTAAATAAGCAATCGCTCCAGGAACACCTTGAGGTCCTATTTCACCAGTGGGTCCTGTTGGTCCTCCTGCAGGTCCTTGTGGACCGGCTACACCAATTGAACCGGTAGGTCCCTCTGGTCCTGTTACACCTTGAATACCAGTTGGTCCAATAGGACCGGTTGCACCATCATTTCCAGTGGGACCTCCAGATGGTCCTGTTGGTCCCATATCTCCTGTTGCTCCGGTAGGTCCACCAGAAGGTCCAGTTGCTCCTACTGCACCATCGGCTCCACTTAAACCAGTTGGTCCCAGCATTCCTGTTGGACCGGTGTTACCAGTAGTTCCAAAAATAGATACACCTTGTTCACCAGTTACTCCTGTTGCTCCACGATCACCAGTAGCACCTGTAGGTCCAGTTGCTCCATCTACTCCATTTGAACCTTTGGCTCCATTGGTTCCATTGGAACCGGAAGGACCTGTTGCACCTGTTACACCAGTTGCACCTGCTACACCTGCTGCACCTGTTGCACCAGTAATATTATCGGGACTAGTTAAACCGCTCAACACAGAAAGGTTTGCTTCAGTTAATGTAGTGTCACCAAGTTTTAAAAAACCGGTTCCAGCTATAGTGAGGTCTACAATGGGTGTTTTTGAACTCATAATTTAATATACTATATAGTTATTTTATATTTTTGTTAAAGTAATAAAAATATAATTTGCTAAAACTATAAATTAAGCAGAAACATTTGGAGTTGTTGAACCAAAGAAATATAAATCAAATTGTTCTATTTTTACAAGGACTGTGCTTAATGCTACTCCATTATTATTAGGATTTAAGCTTGCATCCGTGCTACTTGATACATTTGCATTAAAGAAATAGATATATAGTTCATTAATCTTTGTTTCCAAATATTCTTCAGTTTGTTCATACGTAGAATCTGTAGTAATATTTGTTCCAAAGAAATAACTATATCTTGTAACTATTTTTGCCAACGCAGCTGTTAATTCTTCTGTTGTTAAAGTACCTGTGGTTGGGGTGGTTGGTACTGTTGGTAATGTTGGAAGACTTGGAACTAAACCTCCAAAAGCAGTATCGGTTGGAGATATATCAATATTAAATACTGATTTATATAGCACTGCCATTCTATCTCTTACTAATTTCACTTCTTTGTATCCAGGGAATAGTGAAATTGTTAATTTACTAGCTACGCTAAAAGGACCTGCTACAACACTAATATTGTATAATTGTAACAAACCTGTATCATTTGCATAATCAAAAATTTCGGCTTCAAAATAATTACTGTTACTAACATCTTGCACGACAGATACATATGAACCTTTACTAAATGATAAACATTTATCTATTGCGAAAGTTGCAGTTCCAAATAATTTGGGTTTTACAAAATACTCTGTTGGAGTTGTTACAGTTGTAGTTCTATCAGGTATTAAATGTTCTGTCTGTGCTAAAGTATTTTCATTACATCCACAATTTGTATGAGAATGATCTGCAACTGTATTACCTCCACATCCACTATGTGTATGAGATACTTGATTACATCCACTATGTGTATGAGATACTTGATTACAACCACAATCATTGGATACTGCTAATTGTCCTTGAGCACAAGATATAGTCATTGTTGTTGGTTGTGCACAAGTTGTCAATGTGGGGTAATACACATGTCTTATTCTTCTTAAATTCGTATAATCGCTACTTGACATTTTATATAAATAATCATGTGAAAAGAATTATTTTTAATAATATATTTAACGCATTTATTCTTCCATTTATAACAATATAAAATTTATATAATTTCATACTATAAGACAATGGAAAATTTAGATTTAGATATTACTAACTATTCTATTAAAGACATTACTAAGTTTTTTAAACTTAAAGAAAAATCTACCTATAAAGTTGAAGAAATTGAGCTTAGAGAAAACCAAATACGTGAACAATTGTTAAATAGTGGTCATATTAATAAAAGATTCAAAAAAGATCTTATTGATTTCCTTGACAAAGCTAAAAAATGGTTAATTCAAGTAAAATGTGAAAAAACTAATCTCACACCTTCTTCTATTCCTAAAGACTATCAACTTGATAAAATTAATAATCCCGTTTATTTAGCTCCTCATCCTAAGCAAGAAAATATAATACAAAGACCCACTACACAATTTATGTATACACAAGAAAGTGAATTTTTACCAGGTAAACTAAACCCATTAAACACTCGCATAATCACAAAATGTTTAAATATTGACACTCGTTTTAGAGGCAATTTTCATAACACAAATAGTTCTGACGTTACTATGCAACTACCAACTAGACTTAATAAAGTTGTTTCAATGGAACTCACATCTATTGAATTACCCATTTCATTTTATGGTATCTCACAAAATTACGGAAATAATTATTTACATTTAAAAATCAATTATTCAACTAGTGAAAACCCTGACATTTTTTCAGATGCTTCTAAAACAGTTGTTATTCCTGACGGTAATTATACTGAAACTGATTTAATTGATACTTTAAATTACATGATTACAAAACCTCTTGATGTTTTAGAAGTTGATAGTAACGTTTTTTTAAATGACAAAAATGAAATTGTAGATGCAAATGGAAAATTATGTAATACTGACGATTATATAGTTAACGATAAAAATGAAATTGTAGTTAAAAGACCAGAACTTATTGACGTATTTAAATATGTTATATTTAAGATTGACATTAATGAGAATGGTTCTGGAAGTAGAAGAGTTACGCTTGGACCTGAAATTAATGATCATATTAATATTAAAGAAATTACACTTGATTTTTCAAATAATATCAATAATGAACAAGATAGCAACACAAGTATTTACTCAAAACTTGGATGGAATCTTGGATTTACAAAACCTACTTATTCCGGTGATAATTTTTACAACGCAGAAACTATTATTGAACCTTCCACTAAGTATTTATTTTTAGCTATTGATGATTTCAATAATAACTCAAATAGTAATTTTATTAGCGTCTTTAATCAATCTATTATGAATACTGATATTTTAGCACGTATATCTATTAAAGGTTCTAGATATAATTTATTAACTGACATCAATTATGATGTTGTATCTGAACCTAGACTTTACTTCGGACCCGTAGATTTACAACGTTTACGAATTCGTCTTCTTGATGAGCATGGGCGTCCTCTTCAAATGAACAATTCCAATTATTCTTTTTGCTTGAAACTTAAAATGTTATATGATTTATAATTTATTTTCTTATTATATATGCCTTACAAAACAAGAAAAGTTCGAGGAAAAAATTGTTATAAAGTTTATAAACCTAAAGACAAAAAAGTATTTGCAAATTGCACATCCAAAGAAAACGCAAGAAAACAAATTAGTCTTCTTCGTGCTTTACAATTTAATAAAAAATTCAAACCTAATCGTCAAAAAAACAAAACTGCCAAAAAGCGCAAATAATTTCTTTTCATTATATATTAAAAATACGTTATGAAAAACTTATTAAAATTTGGCGGAGCTGGAGTTATACTTATAAATGAGAACTACACATACGACACCGCATTAACTGAATTTTTAGAAAACTCTACTTGGAGTATTTTAGATAACTCTACTCTGACTAGCATGGTTTTAATTTGTAACGCTAATTCAGATTACAAGGTTCCATTCACTTCTTCTAGAGCAAATAGTTTTTTATTTCCAATTAAATCTATTGCTATTAAACTTATGATTTGCTCTAATAAAAAAAAAAATATTATTTTAAATTTACCTGTTCAATTAAGAAGCAGAGGAAATAAAGGAACCGGAAAATTCGCAAGTAAAATATTAATATCATCAGAATCATCAGTTATAAAAGAAGCTTCTATTCAAAATGATATTTGTTTTAAATCATCTACCTCTTCAAACACTTTACTTAATGGACTCTGTCCTTGCATTTTAGGAATTAAGCAACTTAAATATGATGATGTTTTTTTAGATAATATTAAAGATAACAACTATATTCAAGAGTGGTATAATATAGCAAATAATTCCAATAACCAAACTTTATTCAATGAAAATGATTTTGATAATGAATCTGATTCTGAGTTGCCTAATAAAGAAGACAAATCTTTATTTATTCCTATTCAAAAGATATCAGAATTGGGAAATAAAATGAAACAAAATATTAATAAAAGACTTGTTCAATTTATTAATGAAAGATATGAAGAAGAGTTTATTAACTTCTTATATATTTTGAATTTTGCAAAATTTGAATATCCTGATAATGAATTATCATTATGTATACTTGGAATGGAATTTATTGACGACTTTGAAACCTTTTATTCATTTCTTGAAAATGCTAAAAATAGTGCTAAATTAAATGCTACCAGCACAGTAAGACTTAAAAATGAATATGACTATGGTGTTTCGCAAATTAATAAATCCTCTGCTATGGAAGAATACGGTGTATCTTCTTCTGAATATAATAAAGAAATTAAAGAAAATGAAGAATTCAATAACTCATTATACAACATGTATTATGATAATTTACTTCGAAAACAATTAACTCATTTACCAAAATGTATTTTATGGGCTATGGTTTCATTACACTCTCATGGCTATATACACGGAGATTTTCACAAAAATAACGTATACGTTAAGATTAAAGATAATAAAAATATTACTGATACTAACTTGCACTCTTTAAATGATGTTATTATTATTGATTTTGGTAAAACTAAAAAAATAAACAGTTCTCATCAAAATATGATTAATAATTATAATATGGAACAACATTTACCATTATTAAATAATATTATTAGCTCCGAAAAAATAACCTTCTTACAAAAATATCCTTTTTTCAGCCAATTTATTATTTCTCATATCAGGCTTGAATATGATCCTGAAAAACAAGGTGTAGGTTTTAAAAATTATGTTGATTTACTTGTTGAATTAATTATATATTACGAATCCATTGGTATTAAAAACTCTTCTGGTGCTCCTTCAGAAATGGTCGATTCTATGATGACTAGTAATTTTCTTTCACCGCCCGATGGAAAAAACAATCAACTTTCAATTATTGAGTATGATTCTGAAAATAGAAATGAATTTAATGAATTTGTTAATGATATCATTGAAAAATACAAACACAGTAAACCTTCTTTTTCTTCTTTTCAAGACGATAATAAAATAAATGACAGTATGGAATATGACGCTGATGGTTCTATTGAAATGTCTGTTTCGAATTCACAATCAGGTGGAAAAACTACTTTATTTAAAAATAATTTTATTCCCTCTGTTCCAAAAATAAACGTCAAAAAATTACCATCAAAATCATTTACTAAAAATAAATCAAATTTTGATGTTGATTTGCTCATTAAACAATTTGAAGAAAGACATTTACGTCCGGAATTTCATGATAAAAATTATAAAATACCTGTCTGGAATCTTTCAAAAAGTAGTCTTTCCAGTAAATATCGTAAAACAAGGAAAAATTCTAAGAGTAAATCTAAAAAAAGTAAATCTCTTAAAAACAGTAAGTCAAAAAAATAATCTTTAAAAACAAATTATTATTATAACTTGTTTTTAATTTTTGTTTGTTACACATGCACAACGGTTTTCATCTGTAGTGCTCTTATTTAAATCACATTTACACCATAATTCTTTACTGTTATCCATTGCATTTTTTTGATGCCAAGTTAATTGATAATCATTGAATTTCTTTCCTGTTAACGGAACTCGATTTGGACGCAAAGAAGTTCCTGAACACAAAATAAAAGTTGGACAATTTGTAACATCACGATCCATTCCAAAAATCATTTGATTATTTGGTGCAGTTATATTACTGTAATCTATACTTGTTGTTGTTATTTCATTTTCTAATTGAAATTGTTTAAATTGTAAAAATTTACTTGAATCATAAACTGGATGTTCACTTTCATCTATGCGCAACATATTTGCTACTCTTTTTCTTCTTAAATAATCACCTTGAGACATTTTATATATACTACAGATATATTTGCTATAACATATTTATTTTTTTGGTTCCAATTTATTTAACTGTTCACAAATTAACGAAAATGACCAATTTGCATTATTTAAATCCACACTATTTCCTCTATCACTTACTAATTTTACTGACATTCTACTTATATTTACTGGTCCAAAATAACTTCTTTCTTGATTTTGTAAAGAACCTCCAAATTCTACATATGGCTGTCCAGGACTTAAACTGCTTGTTTTAATTGGAATTAAACCAAACACATCCGATGCATATGGACCTTTACCGTAACTTTTTGTGCTTACTGAACTTCCTACTGATAATGCATTATTTGTAGAACTGTTCGCTATTTCATTTGCTGCATATACTTGTTTTTCAGTTAAACCTGCTGTATTGTTATATACTTTCTCTCCTGTTGCCGGATTGCAAAAGAAATTTGACCTTTTTGCATAAGACGGTAATGGAATACTCTTATCCACATCTGTTATTGTTACCAATCCATCATTTAATCTACTTTGGTTAAAATCGTCTAAACACAATAAAAAATAATTAAATAAACTTGTACTTACTCCCGTGTCTCCTATTATCACTGTTATTTCATTTGTTGAATCATAAAACGCTGATAAATCATACGATGTAAAATCACGAAACCCAAGTATCCAACCAACTGTTGTATCCCAAGTTGTATTTTGCACGCTCGATGCACCTGTGAAACATTCTGCAAAACTTATATTATCATAAAAAACTATGTTATAATCTCTTTCATCATATTTTCTATATAATATATTTTGTATTCTTATATAATTAATTCCTTCTGATATTTCTATATTTGAAAAACCGGTTTCTAGGTTTACTAATCCTGAATAATTTGTTATGGTTGTGTTTATTGCTCCGAGTAATGTTGATGTTGTATATATTCCTTCTGGTATGGTTAATACTATATCATTTTCTCCGCCTGAACTTGTTACTCCATTCTCATTAGCTATTAACTTTATCGTATCATTTACACTTTGTTGAATAGTTAATGTATCTGAATCTGTGCTTATTGCATCTTTTGCTGATATTAAAATTGTTCCATCAGTATTTAAACTAAAAATTGTCGTTCCCTCTCCATTTTGAACATCTGTTGTTCCTGATGTTGGTATAACTTGGTCCATATTAAAAGGATTATCTGTCATTGAATCATCTAACAATAAATTTAGTCTCCAACTTTGCCCCCCACTACTTTCTTCGTTAGGTTGTGCAAATTGCACACTATAATTTCTTCCTACTAATTTTTTCTCAATATCTAAATTAAAATTTATTGAATATGTATTTGTTACACTATTAAATATACTTGTTAACCTTGACCCTGCAAATATATTCACATTTGATATTGGATCTATATAAGTTAATAAATAATTATTTATCTCTTGTTGTAACCCTGGATAAGATGCAAAATTTACTTTGTTATTTGCTACACTATTATTTAAACGCAATAAATATGGTGGATCGTTTTCATTTCCCACTTCCGAATCACTTTTCGGTCTTACTGTACATATTAAAGCATTTTCAGATATTGACAAAGAACCTGTTACTTCCGCTGTAAAGTTTTGATCCAAAGTATAATACGTTCCTGCACTTATTGGTGAACCATCCACATTTAACTCAATTATTCCTGTTTTAAATATATCACTACCATCAAAGGATATTTCATAGTTTACATCACCAAACATTTTATTTATATCTAAAAACAGATTAAATTTATTATCTTTAACATAAGCAAACGTTCCTGTTGGATTTGACCCACTTTCTACATCAAAAGCATAATTTTCTGACGGAGAATTTAATATATTATTATTATCAGTATCAAAATCTCTTATTGCTTTATTTATTTCACTTACATATGCATCTACTGTATAATTTCCATCAATTAAAGAAAATGATATGTCATTTAAAGGTGATATAAAATTATTTTCTATGCATTTTAGTTCTATATAAGGACTATTTTGAATTGCATATATATCATTTTGTGGAACTGCTGAAATATCTGAAATAAAATAACTCATCTCATTATTTGACAAATCAAAACGAAAGCATGAGTTTTCACCCAACCACATGTTATAGTCATTTGGTAAAACGATTAACGTTTTACTATCTAAGTTTGTATCCATATACGTTCTATTTAATTGTGCAGTTATTTCTATTAAAGATTTATTAGAACCTATATATTCAGCGTTACTCAAATCTATATTTACACGTTCCGCAGAACCAACTAATAAATTTTCGTTATTTTGTAATTGAGTATTTAAATCTGATATTAAAGCATTTCTTGTATATTCTATTCCCGTTTGTAAAGAAAAAGTTACATTTAAACTAGTATCTACAATAGATGATGAACTATATGGAAACGAAGTATGGTATTGAATTATATTAAGATAGTTGTTGTTTGTTGTTAATTCAAATACTTCATTACTTTGTAATATGAAATCAGTATCTTCTAATGCATAATAATATGGACTCTTTATTATATTCCCATACAAATTACGAGAAGCAAAACCTAAAAACCCTGGAATTGTATTTTTATTTATATCTATTTGAAATGGACTATCCCAACTTTCAAAAGATAAATAATAACTTGATTGATTATATTGTTTCGTTACATCTATATTTAATGATGATAATGATGTATTTGAGTTATAACTAAATACTGTATTTCCTATTCCTGCATCTATTATTGCATTCTGGGTTTGTACTGACGCATTTACTGCATCTATTAATTGCTGAGGAGTATAATTACCCACAGAAATTTCCATTTTTATATCATGAGTATTGTTATCTATACCTGCTGTTTTTCCTTTCAAAATGAAAAAATTACTCCCAAAACTTTTTCCAATTGTATACCAAGTATATGGTATTTGAATTGAATATAAACGGAGTGATACTACATCTTTTAAAGGTTCTGATAAATTAAAATTAAATTCTGTTGATAAAGTATTTTTATTTGAACGATACTGACTATCTATACTAATTATTCTTTTCGTTGTTTGTTTTAATATTGGATTCAATAAACCCTTAGAATAGGTTAAATCCTGTGTGTAAATTACATTTTCTTCTTTTTTTTCTTCATTTTTATTTTCTATACTTTGCTCCTTTAATTTTGGTTTTTTTATTTCACTTACTTCAATTACATCTTTATCTTCTTTTATTTCTTCCATGTTTGTTAAACCTTCTTGATTAGTCTCTTCTCCAATCACTTCCAAATTATCTTCCTCTTCCTCATCATCAAAAAAATGATTATATACATTTTCAAAAAATTCCATTAATTTCTTACCTGCTTTTGTATCTACTTCTTGATATTTATGAATATTCATTAATATTTTTGCTTCTAATTCCCTATCTGTCGGGCTATCTAAATCCAAAATTTCAAATAGTTCTTTTTCTGTATATTCATGTATATCATATAAATTTTTTTTCATAATAATATATCATCACACAAACATTTAAATATTAACTTTTTAAAAATACTTTATTTAATTCTTCTTTTAAACATATTTCTAATAAATTCAACTAAATCTATTTTTTTCCTTACGTTAAAAAGCATTCTTGAAGGAAACATTTTTAATCCCTGTCCTCTTTTCATATGTCTATTTCCCTTAAAACATAATATATCAAATACTTTCATTATTGTTTCCTCTTCTATGGTCATTACTTCACGAGATATATAATTTTTTCCTGTAAATACATATCTGTTATAATTTCCATCTTCATAAACTTTATATTTATTAACATAGGCTTTATTTCTAACCATTCCTATTCCTTCTATCTTATTCTTATCATTATTCATTTCTAATATAAACATAATTGAATCAAATGGTATCTGGTTTGCTATCGGACAAGGACTACAATAAATACAACCTATATTCTTGTTTTTCCTATATTTTTGATTCTCACTCCATGTTTTTTCATTAAATCGTGAGGTTAATAAACTATATCTATTTTCCTTTACATAAAGTTTCGTTTGTCTCTCTCGTATTTCTTCCTTATAACTATTTTCACCCATTTTTATACACCTTTCCTTTTTATTTATTTTTTTCAATTTTTCGTTTGTTTTTTCTTATTTTTTTACATTGTTCTTTTAAATGAGTAAAAGCGATAATTCATCACCTGGTTCAGAAAATTCATCTAATAATGCTATTTATATTACTATTCAAGATACTAATTCAGAACCACCTATTATAGCTGATGAACAACTTGATAATGAAATCAATTCTAATTCATCTTCTCCCCCAAAAAATTTTTCTAATATCTCCTTTGAATTAGAAAATTACAGATGTGATAGTCCTATTACTATGTCTTATAATGGTAGTAGAAGCGGTAGCTATGATGGAAGCCAACCTGATTTAGAAAATGATAAACGGAATGAATTTTTTAATCAGTCACTCTCTTTAGAAGACATTGCTAACCTCACCCAAGAAAATCTTACCAAAGTTCTTAACAAAACTAATCATTTTAAAAAATATTCCAAAAAAGATATTGAAAAAACAGTCGAAAAATATTACAATGTTGATGATAACAAATTTACCAATGAACTTGAGGTTCTTACTACTTACGTACGAGGACAAAAAAATTTATATATTCAATCCAAAAATATAAGTCAATGGAAATTAAATTTATTAACTATTCCCAGTTTACTTATCACTTTTTTTATGACTGTTTTTACACCTTTTTTGCAATGTGGTCAAAATCAAACTCTAGTCACTACCTGCTCTAATGGTTTTATTACTTGTTTATTGTCATTAGCTAAGTATCTTAAACTTGAAACTTCTACTGCTTCTTTTTTTCAACTTGCTAATTCTTATGACGAACTTGAAATCTCCCTAGATTTAACCAATAGTAAACTTATTTTTATAAGTGATGAAGATAAAAACTCAAAAAAAGATATTATTTTAAATACCATAAAAGACACTGAAGAAAGAATCATTGAAATTAAAAAAAAATATTTATTACTTGTTCCTGAAGAAATTAAACACCTTTTTCCTATTATTTGTCATATGAATATTTTTAATTTCATTAAAAAAATGAACTTTCAACATCAAAACCTTATTGAAAAATTAAAAGATATTAAAAATGAAATTAATTTTATTAATTATAAATTTAACAATAATGAAAATCATAATAATCAAAATAAAAAATTAGAAGCTAGACTCGATTATCTCTGCAAAATTAAAAATGAAGTCAAAACTGAACTTATTGAACTCAAAAACGCTTACAATGATCTTGATGATTTGTTTACCAAAGAAATTAAATCCGCAGAAGAAAAACTAAACTCCTGCGGTTCTTTCTATATTTGTTTTTGGAGTTATATGAGACGCAATACCAACATTAATCTAAAAAATAATCGCAATTCCGTAATTAAAAATTATTTTCAATATCTTTTTTCAGAAAATTAACTTTTTGCTTTTATAAAAAAAAATTTTTATAAAAACTTAATTCAGATTAATTAATTAAACTGAATTGCTGTCTTGATTATTGTTCTACACATATTTATTTAATTAGGGGAAGATTAAAATATGATTACCAATCCATTTAGTAGATTAAGCTACTTCATTTATATTGCATGTTGTCACGCAATTTTCTCATTTTTTAATTCTCTTGTTGTTTTTGCTGTTTCAAGACAAATATTTTAATGATATTCCTTTATACTATTTTTTATAGAAACTCATTAAGTTTAATATCAAAATATGTTATCTTTCATATTTTATAATGCTATCTATGGAAGAAGACAATTTAGAACAGATTATTGATTCTTCTTGGATGAAACAACAAGAAAAACTTATCTCCGTCGATTCACTATTTAAAAGAGAACCTATGGAAAAAATACAAGTTAAATTCATGTATATTGACAAAAATTCTTATATTAATAAAATTACATGCAAAAATATTAATTTATGCACTCAAACTAACGGTTCACTTATTACAAAAGAAGGTCTAATACAAATTATTGAAAATAATAAAATTCTCAACAAAGATTCCATATATAAAATTTCGGATATTTTCTTGTCTAATTATGATTTACAACCCAATATGGTGCAATCATTTTCAAAAGATATTATTGATATTAACACCGCTAATCTTTATATGAAAAGAATTGACCCTTTATACGACTTATTTATTGCTCCTTCTACCTTTCTTTTTCACGAATTAAATAATCTGTTTTTCTTTTATCAAGAAGAAGAGCTTGAACAAGAATTATTCTTCATTCCAAAATCTATTCTGAAATCAAAATCTAATTTTGATAAAAGAGAACCTACTACCAAAACCGACAAAAAACGAACAAAAAGGGTGCATATTGTTGAACCTGTATCTGATAAACATAAATCTTCAAAAAAAAATGTCACTCGGAAAATATAAATATTTTCATCTTTTATAAATCATTTAAAATTATAACTTTTACAATTTTAAATGAATCAAAACTACGATCAACAATCTCATCTTTTTTTAAAAGAAGAAATCGTATGGTTATTTTTTCAAATGTCTAGAAAAAATAATACCAACATCATAACTTCCAGAACTAAAAACTTCTTGCTGTTCTTAAAAAATATTTTAGACGGCAAAAACCTTAGTATTCAAAATAAAGACCATACACTTTGGTTACCTTATCTTAATCAACTATTTACATTGGTTGCATTCACACGTGATTCCTTTATTGGACTAGGAGAACATGATTTATTTTATTCATTCATCTTTACTCTTTTTGAATTTTATCCTTCCTTCTCTACCTCTGCTATTGATTGGGTCGTTAAACCATTAAAACATGATTTATATAATCAGAATTTGGGGTGTTGGAGAGATATTAAATTCATTTGTCAACTCGTATATCAAAATTCTCATATGAAAACAGAACATCCTATTATCCTACATTGTGTGCATATTATTAATAAACAACTACATTATGATATTGAAACTTGGAAATTTTCAAAAAATTGTTATTCTATTTATCATATTTCAAACGTTGCTAAGCATATACCCCGAGAAAAAACTAAATTTTCATGGTTATTTCAATTACTCGCTATTGATTGGGTTAAAACACATCAACCTTATATATTTAAATTTACTCATTCTGACACCTCTTATCAAAAAGCTGTTGCAAAATCAAAAAGAACTTATAGAAAAATTATTGCTTATTTAAATAAACATCTAAGCACTCCTGAAATCTACATATGTAGAAAAAAACACATTGAAACTCCTTTCATATCTTATCATACCTTTTTTAAAAATAACTATATACTTTCTAACCAAGACAAATGCCTTCCTTTTCATAAAAATATTTCTTTACCCCCTTCTGATAATCATTCTTTCTTTTTTCAAGGACACAATTTTTCATCCGTCGGTATTGAATATATTATTAAAAAATGTGTTCATATTCATCATAATCCGCAAACTGCTACAGCTACCGAAATACAAATTATTAACTCTTTATGGAAAAACTATTTTATAAAAAACTATACTTTTAATGACTATATTATTCCTTTACTTGATGTTTCTAATTGCACTAACAATGATTCTTTCTTCGCTGCATTAGGCAACTCTATTATTTTATCACATCATAGTATTTTTTCACACAGAATACTTGCTATTGATAAATTCCCTACTTGGATTTATTTTAATGAAAACTCTAATATTGTTGAACAAGTTTCGCAAATTATTAATTCTATTTATAACATGTCTAATACTATTCCTAATTTCAATAAAGCTTTTCATTTAATTGCTTCTTCATTCAAATCTATTAAAGCAACAAATAAAGATATTAATAAAATTAAACTCGTTTTACTTAGTCAGTTTTTACACTCATGTTCTTATGAAGACCTTTTGAATTCTTTTAATTACTTTTGGTTCTCCTCAACCCCTATTCTTATTTTCTGGAATTTTTCTAATCAAGACTCCACTGAATTACCATTTAATATACAAAACAACAAATGCTTCGCTCTTTCTGGTTTTTCTCAAAAACAAATTTATAATATTCTTTATTTTACTAATAATAAATTGGTTTCTGATTCTTATTCCTTTGTTTGTAAGGTCTTATCTAACAATAGATATTCTAATTTTTATGATTTTGGTTCTCTTCTTTACTCGTCTTTAGCTGTTTAATTTAAAAATCAATTATACTATAATAACTAAAAATTATTTATTTGAAAATAATTTAAATAAAATTTTCTATTTATATTAGGCTTCTTTAGCTCAGTTGGTTAGAGCATTCGCTTAGTAAGCGAAAGGTCGAGAGTTCAAGTCTCTTAAGAAGCTTTTTTTATAATTTTAACACAAAATTATAAAATCGATAAATTTGTAATATAATAACAGAATTTATTCAGGATTTTTAATATTTTCACGAACGTATTTTTGTTTTGAATCTATATAAATCTTTTCCATTTCCTGCATTTCTTCTTCGTTTTCACGTTTTTTATTTATACTTGTTACAAGGTTCTCCAACTCTCTTTTTGAAATCTTCTCAAAATTTTTAAATTCCACTATTACACTTTCCGCATCGTCTCTTTTATCAGGACTAGATATTATTATTCTTTTTAATAATTTTATAAATTCCATTAAAACTGGTGTTTCTTCTACCAATAATTTCAAATTTAATGCTTTTACTAATGATAAATAACAAATACTCACTGAATATACGTCCCAAGTCTTGTAATACTTACTTAGTTCTCCAATTACTTGTTTCCACTTCAATCTACTTACCCCTCCTGAGTTTTTTACCATATCCAAAAAATAACTCATCATATTATCTTTCATGTTTTTCAATTCTTCGTCTGCTAATAATTCTGCTAATATCGTTTGTTTTTCAAAATATATATTTATAAATTCTCCTATTTGATGTTCAGAAACTGGTAATGTTATTATGTCTTCCATTGTTTCCATTTCCTTTCCTATTTCATTTATTGCATAGTTTATTAAATTTATATCCATGCACCAAGGAGAATAACTTGGTTCAAAGATATAAAATTTTTCAAAATAGCTATTATCTTCCAAACTTAATTCACTCATGTCAAATGATAATCCAAAATCTATATATATTGGTCTTCCCGTTTGTTTACACATTATATTGTTTTCTTTTACATCGTAATGCACTATATCTATGTCACTCATCTTTTTCGCACCTTTCATCAATATATTATATCCATTTATGAATTGTTTTATAAAAACTAGTGGCTCTTTTCTCCTTTTTTTAGAAAATAAGTTGTAATAATAACTACTTAATGTTTGTGTACCAACATAGGTTATTTTATTTATTTCAAAATTTAATTCATTTTCAGAACTTTTGCTTTTTACCATGGAATCTTCTTTTCGTTTTATAAATTCACACTTTCTAAATTCATCATCTATCACATTTGATATATCTACTTCACACGATTCTACTATTGGTGCAAAAAAACTTTTATAGCTTTTTATATTCATTATCTTTTTACCTATTTCTATTTCATTCTCTGATGTCTCTTCTTTTCTTTGCACCTTTGTTACATTTGTTAGTGAATTGTCTATCATCCCATCGCACGTCAAACCTGGACGAAATATACATCCATAAGTTCCTTGATTTATTATTTTTATTGCTTTTTTCCTCTTTTCCTTTTTTATCATTTGTATTGTATTATATATATTTCTTGATATATAAAATTCTAAACTCTATTAAACATTATTAACTTTTTAATGTATGATTATAATTTTTTTTTTATTTTTTAAATATGCTTTTGGATTTGGATGGGTTCCGTTATTAGATTTAAATACTTATAATCTAAAAACTCCTAGTGAAATACAAGTGTATGATAAAAAACTCGTTGTATGGAAAAAAGATCAACAAATTATTGTTCAAGACAATACATGTATACATAGAGGAGCTCCTCTATCAGAGGGATATATTGATTCTTCTACAAAAAACCTTCGATGTTCCTATCATGGCTGGGAATTCTCACCTTCTGGTCGTATTGAAAACATACCTCAATCTTATAATTCCACTTTTATTTGTCAACATCTTCATAAAACATATTTTACCTATCAATCTTGTAATATCTTATGGGTCTGTTTAAGTGATAATATCCCTCCTTTCCCTCATCATATCTCTCAAAATCACCACCTTGTTTGTGACGATGTATTTGTTATTGAAATCCCTTACACTATGAACATTCTTCTTGAAAATTTATTTGATCCTGCACATGTTCCCTTCGCTCATCACAAATTACAATCTTCTCGTGACCTTGCTAGTTCTGTTAATTCTTCCGTTCTTGTTGCCAATCAAACTACTTTACAAATTTTGTTTGAGGATAGGACGTTACCTAATAATGAATATAGAAACGGCACTATGACCTTTCATGCTCCTTCTCACTATGTTTTAAATTCTATATATCCTTCATCCTTTATACAAAAATTACACGTTTATATTGTTCCTATCTTTCCTCACAAAACTCGTATATTTGTTCAAAACCAATATTCTAATGAACTACATAATGATACAGTTGAAAAATTTGCTGTATCTGTCTTAAATTACCTTCCTAGATGGTTTAAACATACTATTACTCATACATTTTTTGATAGTGATACTATGCTTTTATATAAACAAGAAAAAACGTTACGTCAAAAAAACATGTTAGAAAATTGCACATCCACATATTTTACTCCTACCTCCAGTGATTCTAGTATTCGTTCTTTCCATAAATGGAAAAAACAATATCCACAGAATTGGTCTTTATCTATTCATCAACAGAATTCTACATTTCCGGAATTATCAAGAAAACAAGTCTACGATAGATTCAATGACCATACAAAACATTGCACTTCTTGTAAAGATGTTTACCTTAATCTACGCACCTTACAAATTTGGATTCCTTCTTCTCTTGCATTGTTTTCCATTCATTCTCATAATTCATTTGCATTCCTCGGTTCCCTTATTTTTTATTTTCTTTTTCAAGAACTAAAATCTTTTTTTGAACACAGAAATTATATTCATAACAATTTATAATTTGTTTTATCATGTTATATGGAAAGTCCTTTTTCTAATCATAATACCATTGTCTTTTATTTGGAACCTATTTTAAATCCCATTTATAAAACTTATCAACAGATTATCACTCTTGATGCCATTCCTCAAGGTCCTCTCTCTGATTTAGTCTCACCTATTAATGTTCCCAAACTTTCAACATTTCAAAGTTTTAATAGTTTAGTTTCAACCCAAAGTTGTGTCTTTGCCTTATTAAGATATCCAAAATTTTCTTATAAAGCTAATTTTAAAAATTCTGATTCTTTTATGACTGCTGACGATATACCTTCTTTATTTTCATATTTACTTTCTAATGGATACACTATTCAAGAAAATCTTTCAGATCTTATGTTTAAATCAAAAATTAATATTGGTGGTCTTAGCCAATCCAGACTGTCTGGTAACAGAAAAATGATTTGTTTTGCTACCTTTTATAGCTAATTATTTTATTCTCGTTTACTTATCTGTTTGTATAATATACAGTTTATATGATACAAATTGCCCATAGGGGACATTCTCATAAATATGGTGATAATAATATGATTTCTTTTCAAAAAGCCCTTGAACATGGATATGAAATGATTGAACTTGATATTCAATTATGTGGAACTGGAGAAATCGTTATTTATCATGATACTTATATTGATAGTCAATATGTTGATAAATTAAGTTATGATTTTTTAAAACAAAAAGATATTATTTTATTAGAAGATTTCTTTAGAGAGTTTCGTAATAAAGATGTCTTTATTTACTTAGATATTAAAGGTAGTTATAAAGTTTCTTATCCACTCATTAGCATGCTTAAAAAATGGTTTTCTCATGATTCACTTAAAAAAATATATATTAGTGGATTTGACCGCAAGTTTGTTGACGTATTTGTAGATTCACAATTACCTATTCATATTGG
>MDTC01056156.1_pt1 | contig 21805 bp, 18 predicted proteins | sample 811181 | NCBI WGS metagenome assembly MDTC01 (sample SAMN05326644, study PRJNA326480) | marine metagenome | isolation source: seawater | place: Pacific Ocean: North | collected 2011 | reverse complement strand
GCCCACAGCAATTGGCCAAGGCGATTGCAAATCACTATTCCCACATTCGGGCGAAAGCCCTCTGAATCAATCATCCCTATCGTTCCTTAGACAGACTTCTGCGGTTATTGTTTCACAACAGGGCAAATTCGATCAATGGCGGTATTGCAGCAAATGACAATTAAATACATAATAATCAGCGGCTTATATGCCATTTGACGATTTAAAGTAGGAGCCGTCCCACACCATTATCCCCTGCTGAAGCCGAACCCCGGAGGGTATGATAGGCTTTTCTTTCTACTTGGTTCTTAAAATCGACGAGATGACTGCCCGGCTTGCACTATTTGATCTCGATAACACCCTGTTGAATGGTGACAGCGACCATGCCTGGGGGGAATTCCTTATCAGCCAAGGCCTGGTGGACGAGATTAGTCATCGCGCCACTAATAATCGCTTCTATCAGCAGTACCTGGGTGGTGAGCTTGATATTGAAGCCTACGTGCGCTTCACGGTCAGCCCAATCTTTGGGTATAGCGGCACACAGCGCGCTGCCCTGCACGCCGCCTTCATGAGCGAAGTCATTGAACAGATGATTTTGGAGAAGGGTCGTGTGTTGGTTGAACAGCATCAATCGCGCGGTGATGTATGTGTAATTGTCACAGCCACTAATAGTTTTATCACAGCACCCATTGCCAGGTCCCTTGGCATAGAGACTCTGTTAGCAACTGAACTTGAAATCGTGAATGATCGCATCACCGGAAAAATCAGCGGTGTACCCTGCTACCAGGATGGCAAGGTGAAAAAAATTGGTGACTGGTTGGACGAGTACAGAGCAGGTCTTGAGAATCTTCGCATGGAGTCAGCAATCTTTTACACTGATTCCATAAACGATCTGGCGTTAATGGAAGTGGTTGCGGAACCCGTTGCTGTTGATCCAGACAGCTCACTGGAGCAAGTAGCCATGTCAAAAAAATGGAAAATTATAAGTTTGCGCTAGTGGCGCCCTGCATCCGCGAATTTGTGGCGCTGTTTGTGTGTGCTGCCATCATGCACGCTTGCAGTGAGCAGCCCAATACTTCGTCCACTGCAATCACTGAAACTATCTCGAGTGACCAGGTTAATCCACCTATGGCGTTGGATTCTGCCACAAGTGCAGCTGTAACCTCCCTTATCGCAAAATACTTGGCGCGCATTGACTCTGATTTTAGCGCGGTGCAAAGCGAACTCGAATCTATGCAAACTGAGATTGAACGCTTTCTTGAGAACCCAAACGCCGCCGCAATTAGCGCAGTTAGGGCGGCGTGGCTGCGAGCGCATAGCGCTTATGAACTAACAACAGTGCATCGTCACTTTGCCCAGACAGTTGTAAATGAAGCCACCAGACTCAATCTGCTCAGCCTACAATACCAGATCAACCACTGGCCCATCTTACCTGGCTATATAGACTATCTGAGCTCCTATCCTGAAAGCGGGATTGTTAATGATATGACGGTGCCCCTGACGGCAGATGACATTAGATCGCAGCACGGGCTTTTCGATATTAATGAAGCCGCGGTTGGATTTCATGCTCTGGAATTCCTGATATGGGGAGAAAACCGCGATCGTATCAGCCCCAGACCTTTCAGTGATTTTCAAGCAACTACTGTTCTCCCTGCTGATGCAGAAGCAAGAGGACTGACTCTTGATGAGCTTTCCAATAACAGAAGGCGCGTTATGCTGGCATTGAGCACGGAGATCCTGAATCAGGATTTCGAAAGTTTTATGTCGCTTTGGGCCGCTCAGTCTAATGACTTTCGCGTTCAGTTAGAAAACTCGGACAGCCCCGATTTATTTGGGCATCTGCTGACTGCCTTGACTTCTGTGCTCATCGAAGAAGTATTAGCGCGCTCTCTTTATCCAATGCTCAACGGTGATTTTATCGATAGTTTTCCGTCGATCTTCAGTCATTCTTCACAGAACGTGGCCTCTGCCCAATTGTTTGGACTAGAACAGTTATTGCTCGAAACCAGCACCGAATCGATGACTCTTGATCAAATTCTTTCGAATTTATCTGGAGACTATGCTGAGTACTTTTTCCAGAATTTTGATGCCAGCAAAGAATGCCTGGTATTGCTATTCAGTACACAGGATGCCTCACCCATTCCGACATCTGCCGCGGAGGCTGAATTTACCGTGGTAGAGTGTATTAATCAGCTCACCAATATGATCGATTACGTTGAGCAGGTGCAATCTAGACTGATCAGTCCTGTTTAGTGAGGCTTACTTGATCTCGACCATAAGATCATCGGCTAAGCGTTCCAGACTCCGCTGCAGTTCTTCGAGTGATACATCTTGCGGCACTTTCAAGCGCGCGCTGGTGCGGAATAATATGTCACTGGACATGGGTGCAGGCTCACAGCGGGTGGAAAGCTGCTCAACATTAACCGAAAGCACCGCCAGCGCATGGGAAATTTCACGGACAATCCCTGACCTGTCGTTACCGACCAGGCTCAGCTCAACTGTCCTGGGTTGCTCCCCGGATCCCTCAATTTCGACCTGCTCAATCACCAGCTTTAGCTCTGGCGACAGACGATTAAGTGCCGCCACCAGTGCATCGACATCCTGCTGAGAGACACTAACGCTCAGAATCCCGGCGAATTTACCAGAAAGTTGCGACATACTGCTTTCCAGCCAGTTGCCCTTGTGCTCGGCAATCACTTCCGACAAGGATTCTACAAGACCCGGCTTATCATCCGCGATCACTGTGAGTACCAGGTATGATTTCATAGCATCTCTCTCGGTTGCTCTTCTCAGTTATTTCTCTCGGTTCCGTTCTCAGAATAGCCCCATCTGGCGGCCCAGTATTTTATCCAAAGAGCTTTGCTGAAAGACAAGTATGGAGTCGGCTATTGGTGCCAATTGTTTATCGACATAAAAATCGTAGTCAACTGGCGACTGTTGATACAGCCTTGGCTCCGGACCGGCCGTGGTCATCACATATTCTACCCAACTACCATGCTCATAGAGTGCCGGCAGCTGCAGTTTTTTGCGCATTTCTTCAGCCTTACGTGCCGCCTGTACGTGGGGCGGGACGTTCTTGACATAGTCCGACAGTTTTCGCCGCAGTCGTTTACGTAGCACCAGTTCGGGCCCGAAAACCCCGTTCTGAATATCGGCCACGATTTGTTTGATGTATTCGACAAAGGGCTCATTCAAAAATACTTTTCGATATAGCACCTGCTGAAACTCCCTGGCAAGAGGTGACCAATCACTACGTACCGTTTCCAGACCCTTGAACATGATCTCACCGTCAGCGGTCAGTCCGGCATAGCGCTTTTTACTTCCCGCATCTGAGCCGCGGACGGTGGGCATAAAAAAGCGCAAAAAGTGCGTTTCAAATTCCATCTCGAGGAAGCTTTCAATTTGATACTCACGCTGCAGCTTCACACGCCACCAGGTATTGAGATTCTGAGCAAGCTGAGTACCTAATTCGTTCACTTTGTTGATTTCATCAGCAGTGCCAACACTACCAATAAGCACGAATACCGAATCGGTATCGCCATAGATGACCCGGAAGCCAGCGGCTTCAATGAACTGCTTGCTTTGCAGGATAATGTCATGACCGCGTCGCGTAATTGAGCTAACCAGCCGCGTATCAAAGAATCGGCAGCCAAGGGTTCCGAGTACACCATAGAAAGAGTTCATTATGATTTTAATCGCCTGAGATAAAACCCTTTGGTCATGCGCTTTAGCCTTGTCTCGGGCAGCCCATAGTTTTTCGATCAACCCCGGCAGAATAGTGCGCGTGCGAGAAAATTGCCCTCCCTCAAAGCCTGGTATGGAGTCGTTTTCCTTGAGACCCTCGACCAGTGCCAGTGGGTCAACGTGAAAGGTTCTGATGATGCTGGGATACAAGCTCTTGAAATCCAGCACGATCACATTGCGATGAATGCCAGGTTCAGACTCAAGGACATAACCACCAGGACTGATGTTGGCAGACTCCAGTTGCTCTAGCGCGGGGGCGACAAATCCATGCCTGTGCAAATGGGGCAGATAGAGAAAATCAATTGCGGCAACTGAGCCACCAGAGCGATCCAGCTCCAGGCCAGTTAGAAGGCTACGCTCAACCGCGAAATCCAGTAGTTTCTCAAGCGCAAAGATATCCCAGACCAGGCGACAGTCTGTCAGATTGTAGCGCGCCAATGCGGCTTTATCGGTATGGAAGAGCTCGCTGATTTCCGCGCCGCGTTGATCCACATCGTCAATCAATTTACCGCGATCAAGTAGCTGTCTGGAAACATATTCCAAAGAGAAATTTTCAAACTGGTAAGCTGCCGTGCGCATCAGGTCAATGCCATCCAACACGACACGCCCAGGTACCAGCGCGTAGTATCTGTCATTGCCATCGCGAGACTGACGCCAGTTTACAGGTTCATTATTGCGTCCGAGATTCAGTGCCACTTTATGGGCGTCCGCAAATTCCTGCAGGCAGCGCAGGTCAAAGTTCACCACGTTCCAGCCCATCACGACATCTGGGTCGATTGCCGCCAATGTCTTCACCAGGGCCTCTAACAAGCGCTTCTGCGACTCGAAAAACTGCAGGCTCAGGCTGTCGGTGTCAGACTCGACGATCAGCTCATCCTGGCCTCTACCTCGCATCAACACGATACCGTGCTCATCACTATAAAGCGCAATTGAGTAAAGCTGGCTGGCGGCCATGTCCGTTTCTATATCCAGAGACACTGCCTTGAGATTGGGTCGCGCTTGAACTGGTGTCAGCCTGGCCTGCTCAATATCAAGGTAGCCGGTGGCGCCTTTGGCTCTGCCTTGCACCATCGCGGCACCATTCAGAAACCGTTCCATAAGAAAACGGTCAGTCGGTTTAATGTCTGCTTCAAGCAAATGAAACTGCTTGTTGGAGAGTCGGTTCCGCGCCGCGAACAGCTGGCGCTGGCTTTTGAAGTAAATCGCCGACACGGGGTTTCCAGCAAAGTCGGCGAGTTTGGTCTTACCGACTCGCCAATTCGACAAGTCAGCCAGTAAATTCCGTAGCCTGGATTCCTGGGCCGTGGGGAAGAAGGCTACAGATTCTTGTTGCTCAAGCACGAGCCGCAATGGCCCACGCGTCGACGTGAACCAGAAGATTAATCTATTACCGGAGGGGGACTCCTGCCACTGTCGGGTAAGCAAGAAAGCGTCGACAGCGACAGTTTCAGAATTATGATCCGTCACGAGCGCACTCTATGCGGCGCACGACAGACTCCCCTGGGAAACCTTGAGCTTGGTTCAGCGCTATTCTAGATCGTAATAGTGCGAGTGAACTGGCCAAAGTCTTCCCAGTAGCTGACTTTCTCCGGTAGTTCTGCCGGTGTTGCCTGCACGTTGCCATTTATGTCAGTCACACGTGACACCAGGGTATGATCTCCTGGCGTTGGATTAGTCCAATCCAGAGAGAACAACTTCCAGGAATACTGCGTGTTGTTTGGGTTCATTTCGGCGGTCTGCCAGGGGCCATTATCTATCTTGATTTCAACGCTGCGTAGTGGGGTACCGTCATTCAGGACAAAGCCCTGAATGCTGTAACGTCCGCCCATTTCAGTGACCCGAACAATGGAAGATTTGAGGTTCATTGTCGTCACCGAGTTTTCGACCCAGCGCTCAAGTCCACCCACGTTCTCTTTCTTCAGTGTGACATAGTCCCGGCCCATGAAGCGGCCCATGTAGCGTGTGTTCTGAACATGTATCTGTGTCAGCCATTTTACATTGGCAACACCATACCAACCTGGCACGATCAGCCGGAGTGGCTTACCATGGTAATGTGGCAAAGGCTCACCGTTCATCTCGAAGGCCAGCATGTTCTCCTCACGCATGGCATCCGGAATTGAGAGACCGCGCGCAAAAGCCTTATCCACTTCCCTGCCCCTGATCTCTTCAGTGGCCACATCAGCGCCAAAAAACACAACTTCTTTCGCGCCATCTTGTATACCCGCGCGCTGCAGAATGTCCCGCAGCGAGACACCGCGCCAGTTGGCATTACCAATTAAACCATGGAACAAGCGCTGGCTGTTGCCGCCGCATTCGAAACCTACTTGCTGCTCAACCGTATTACCGTTCATCAAATCACTAAGGCTGAACTCTAATTCGTTGTCGACCATACCGGTGACGCGAAGTCGCCATGCATCATTATCAACTTCCGGCTGGCCATAGTGCTGCACGAGATAAAACTCCTCATTGTCCGTGACAAATTCAGAAATCTCGCGCGTATCCTGCCAGTAGGTAGAATTAGGCTGTTGCGGTGGGATCTGGAAGCTTTCGGGCACATCAGTGAATGGAACCAGCCTTTCCCCCTGGGCCAACGCGGGAAGGATAAACGAAGGAGCGGCTGCGGCACTCGCCGCCAGCATGCCACCTTTTAGTAATTTTCTTCTGCTAGTGTCTTCAGGATTCATTATAGGCTTCTCTCATTTTCATTATCTTTTTAGCGAATTATTTGCCTGATCAGATTCAACCAGGGCATCAATCTCTTGACCTAAGGTAAATTCTTTTGTGGTCACTATGGACACAAGTACCCTAACGCGTTGTGCACGGCTCTTGGTTTGTTGTCTCAGCTGTTCGCTCTCTTTGTGCAGCTATGAGCCCATGGTGTCAACGCCATACTCAAGCTGCTTGGTCCGGAACCGCAGATAGGCACCAAAGCTCACGAATCCAAATATGATGCCTACAATCAGGGCTGGCTCCATATTAATTTTCACCCAAACGAATTCAGACTACATAGATCCGCCAATTGTGGCTTTTTCATGGCCCTGATACCACCTCTTTTTGTTAGCATCTAAGCAATAGAAACCACACGACAACAGTCGCTATTTGCAACCCGCAGTCCCGTGCTCACACGTGACGTTCAGACAGCGGACCCTTACCGAAGTGCAGAAGCAGTGTGGCTGGCGCTCGATGGCATTGAGAGCTGGTGTGCATGGCCGCCAGATCTCATTTCTGTTTTCCGCCTCGATCCTCTGCCCTGCGGCAGAGGCAGCCGAATTCAATTTGATTGCAACCATGGAGAAGAAAAATGGGCTATTAGCTATTTATGGCCCGAAAAGCGAATGGATATGTACCGAGAAATTGGCATGCTAAAAGTATTGCGACGCTTAAATCTTGGGAAACCCGCTGGCGACGGTCCTGTCACCCCGGCTTTAGGCTATCATTCTACTACCATTTTCCGCGTAAACGCGTTGGCTCGAGCAACCACTGATCTTGGCTGTCTGCGCGAACGCGGCAAATCGACACCGGAATAGCTTAAGCGGCGGCCCCCGGAGCCTAGATCTGATGTTAAATAGCCGAATGTTTCCGTTTTGTGTATAATTATTAGACATTTTCACGTAACGAACGAGACAGCGTAGCTATGAGCAATAAATCGAAAAAAGAGGCGGCCTTAAGCACTCGAGTTGATCTGGAAGAGCATATCGCTGAATTTTTGAAGTCTGGGGGCAAGGTCCAGCAGATTCCCTCCGGAGTGAGTGGACAAACTTCTACCAGTGGACCCAGACAGATCGTGCTGAGCCACAAAACCAGTTCTTAATAGACTATTTGAAAGCGTTCCTTTTAATTGGAGCGATTCAACAGAGACTAGACAAGTTAGAAAGTATCGAAAGCAGATGGCAATCTTCCCTCTGCTCTCTCGTGTGGGCGCTATCCATCCGCGCCACGTGAAGAGCCAGCTGACATAAAACTAGGCAGGCTATTGGGGTTTCCCCGAACTACCTCAGAATCAAAGCTGCGAGACTTCGTACCCCTTACTCTGCAGCAGCTGCACCAGCCCCTCTCCACCGATCAAATGTGCCGCACCAACCAGAACGAATTCAGTGTCAGGGTCTTCAAACATTGCTTCGATCTGGGGCATCCATCGGAGATTGCGCTGGCTTATTAGTGAATCAAAAAGCCCTGGCGCGCGTTGCTGCATGTCGTCAACGAATAATTTTTGCAGCGCACTTTCATCGCCATTACGCCAAGCTGTGATCATCTCTTCCATCGATGCATTAGTATTTTCCAGATCCTCCAATGACAGCAGGATGAATTCGCTTTCGTTGCCCTCGCCCATAGCGGCCAGAAAGCCAATCTGTTCCTCGATAGTCTCAAGCGCACCAATATCCTTAGCATCTCCCAGAGCCCGGGTATTGAAGAATGCATCCACACCTTGAGGGGTGAATCCGATGCGTTGAAATTCGAGAACCTGCAGCGTGGAAATAATCATGCCCGGCTTAAACTGCTCAAGCATCATCAAAGGCATGCCAATTGTTGCGGTGTAATCCTCAAGTGTCGTATAGGCATCTTCACTCAGCACAGTCTTTAAGGTACGACCATCACTGTAAGTGAGCTGCTGCAGCATCTGCGCCTGCACACTAAGATCACTCATCGAAGAAATATCCGTTTCAAAGTAAAGCTCAGACGAACCCTGATAGGCCTGCTCATACTCTTCTGGCAGGGGATAATCGCTGGGGCGTAACAGGTGAACGGTACCTCCGAGATAAACCGAGTTGTTGCCGTCACTTACTCTCCACACCGAGGTCTCTGCCACGGAAACTCCACTGAGTAGAAACGTTGCGTTAAGTGAAAACAGTACAGAGTAGAGACGAATCAATTGTCGTGCTGCAGGGAATCTCATTCCACGACCTCAGTAAATTTACAGGATTTGCACTTAAAGGTAGCATGCCCTCCATCCTGGTAAAAGAAACTCCACATCGCTTCCAAGGTTTCGTCATCATGACAAAATTACTGTTTCGAATGCGTCACGTGCCTGATGACGAAGCGCAAGAAGTGCGGACGCTGCTAGAACAAAACAATATAGGCTTTTTTGAGACCTTCCCGGGTAACTGGGGTATCTCCATGCCGGCACTATGGCTAAAGGATAAGGATCAATATGCAGAAGCAAGGGACTTACTTGATGCTTATCAGGATGACAGGCGCCAGCGCATGCAATCTGAATACCAGGCTAGCAAACAACACGGTGAAGCCAAAACCACTTGGCGGGCATTCAAGGAATCCCCTATCCGTTTCATCAGCTACTTTACACTGATAGCTATCGTCCTATACCTCTCGCTTCGTTTTTTCCTCTCGTTTTAGCGTTTCAGCATAGGTCATAGGCTCGGAGTTTAGCTATAGCAAGCCAGGATGCGGAGATCGGGCTTTAGTCTACGTGCAAGCACGGATATTACAGGTTAGGACCTCGATTAGATGTTTCACCTTGCGCTAAGAGAGTGGCTTAGATTGTATTCCCAACAATGAGAGTGAAATTTTACTGTGAGAGCGCGTGAGAGCTACCGAACATTTCGGTTTCGTTAGAACCATAGCTCGCATCTGACATGGACATCTAGAAATCATCACAGGCATCAAGAATTCTGATAGCAACTTCACGATTTTGAACTCTTACAACTTGCACAAGTAATGCAGACATTGAGTCACCCCAACCTTCGCCATGAATGCTTACATCCAGCTCCATCATCACGAAAAAATCATTTTCTTCGTTAAGAGTAAGGTAAAGTCCGCTCTCCGACATCTCCTGAAACTCGCCGGTAACCGTGCCCCGAAGCGGATCCTTCAATCTGGCCCAAAAAGCGACTTCGACTTGCCTATGCTTTCTACGCTCAGTCATTTCCGATTGCCTGTCTTTCAGATATTCACAATTGTCCTTGACATACTTCACGACAATTGTTGAATTGCACCACAATCTTTAGGGTTTATGGCCTGAACGGCCAGTCATTCCAGGTTCAGGGAATACAAGGGCAGCGCAGCTTTTTATCTGATCTCTTGCTCAATATCCAAATTGAACTATCCGCTTTACTCATATCAGTCAGTGTTATATAAAGCTGGAAGGTTTTTGTTAGTGGTTCTAACAGGGAGGACCTTCTAGCATCCTTTGCTACCCTGGAATCGAAAGGAGGTGATCCCATCAATAGTCAATCTATTAAGGGAGCCTCTGGTTATCTAATCTGATTCGTAGTTTTAATTAGATTGAGTAACTGGAGGGGATAATCAACAATGTTGTTATCCTTCGCTCCCATATGTAGACGGTCCTGCTGTCGTATAACGCGTGTGCACACTCGTTACATGGCAGCGGGATTTTTTATGCCCTGTTTTTGTCTTTTTTGTATTGCCTGCAATCAGATTGCGAACTAGTGGCAATATATCGGACAAGACTAAGGCGCAGAAAAAAGTGAGGCTACTAGACGATTGAGAACGCGGGTAAACAATCCTTCGGTGCGAGATACTAGGCCAACACCAAAGCGTATAACTACTAGCGAGTTCCCAGATAGCTTCTCAGCCTGGGAGGAAACACACGCTTGGTAAGCATCTGCTGAAACTGCCACTGTTGGTCGGCACTGACTTCCCTGAGAAAATGTGTTTCCCCAGACTCCATTACCGCAATAGGAACACCGCCTCTATACAGCACGCGATTGCTGGCGAGGCGCGGTAACTTTCGAGTGGGCATGGTGAGATTAATGAGGTTTGCGGGATCTGTAGCCGACAGGCAATAGAACGGCGCCATAGCGGCCGCTTCCCGGCTGCGCTTGAATTTTCGCAAGCTGTTGACGGTTTCCTGAAAAGCGAATTGTTCGCCTCCGACACCAGCAACAAATCGCCCCCCTCGGACATTGCCACGGAGCTCCATTTTTCTTAGAGTCACCAGCAGGATACGCCATGGCGGGGACAGAGTCTCCCTATCGATGAGCGCGCGAAAAACCACACCCCAACGCTGCAGATAGAGCAATGCTAGGCGCTCGAGCTGTTCTTCGTCCAGTGCATTCCAGCGCGAAGGCTTTTGCTGCCCGGCCTCCTGCTCAAAAGTATCCAGCAGACTCCAGCGACCCGCATCCTCAACCCCAAACATCGCTTTACGACCCCGACGCTTATGGCTTGTCGGTTTCTTGTGATTAGGAGTGAGCAGCGCACGCAGACCGGTGAACGAATCGCTGCAAACCCGGCCAAGGCTCACCAACTCGGCCAGTCCCTCTTCCAGCTGGGTTTTTAATAGCCCGGTACGACTCTGAATCTGGTCAAAAAAGCTGGCTCCATGTTGTTCTAGATCCGCTGCGATGCGGGCAGCGCTTGCACTGGGTGCTGCGACTTCACATTCGCCCAGCTGGGCCTTCGCGAGGGCTTGCCAGATATCCAGATTGGATCGGGCAACCAGACTAATGGGTGTGCTCTTGACCGGCCCAGCATTGCGCTTTCTCTGCAGCGGCTGGTTTTGCCGACGTTGATTTATCAGCGGCAGCACATAGCGACCCCACATCACCTTGCCACTGATACAGAAGACATCCAACCAGTTCGGGTCGTAGTTGGGAATACGTGCCGGATAGATATCTGACTCCCAGCTGACCGCAGGCGCTGAAATGCCATCTAGAAGATTAAGCGTGTTCTGCAAGCGCGTCTGGCCATCCAAACTCGGTTCAGTGCTCCCTTCTGCTGGTTGAATCGGAAGTAACTGCTGATGATCAAATAGATACTCTGTAAAAGTCTCCAGGGAAACCGGTTTAATTGCCTTGCGATGTTGGTCAATGGTGTAGCGGTGAATTCGCTGCAGCAGTCTGCGCTCGCACCATTCAATTGCTGCGCTTTCTGCAGAAACCATAACCGCAGCGCTGATTGGCGTAAACTGCCCCTGAAAGGCAAAACCTTCCACCTCAAGCGCAGTCAGAGCAAAGTTTATGTCAGATTTATCAGACTTTAGCTCATCGGCCAGCTGCTCAGCCGTCACCGGCCCAAGGCACTCCAAGCGCCCACGCACGATTTCACGCAGGGCCTCTTCTTTTTCCCAACTCTCCGCCTGCAGAAATTCTGGTAAAGGTATTGCGGCCAGATGATCTCCCCATAGCGCTATGAAGCGCGGCAGGCACTCAGTTGCAATCCAGACTGGGTTTTTCAGTTGGCGCAATAACACGATTCGGCCACTGTCGACCAAATCCTGCTGCCAACGCACGTAATCCCCTTTCTTAAACTCAGCCGCTGTGAGATAGGCTGCAGTCATCAGGGCATCATGAAGTTCTTCTGCGTTGCTAACATAGGGCCAAGCTTCGTCCCGCACCCGCTGAATTGCTCCTGCATCCAGAAGACTGAAGTCCTTGGCCTCAGCCGGGTCTGCCCAACTGCGGTTACGTATCGCATTGGTCCGACGTTCTTCAAACGGCGCATCATCAAGGAATGCATAGGGCCGCGCATTTATGATTTCCTGCGCGAATGGCGAAGGCTCCCGCAGATCTTTGGCGACAAGCGTTAGTCTGTCGTTCTCGATCGCATCAATGAGCTGTTCCAATTCATCAATATCCATGGCTTCAGTTAAGCAGTCATGGATAGTCTGGTTCACCAGTGGATGATCCGGCACATCCCGCCTGCCGGTGATATTTTCCTGACAGGCGATTTGATCCGGAAACACGTGCGCCACCAGATCTTCCGCATCCATGCGTTGAAACTGCGGTGGTACGCGTTTGCCATTACGGTTGCGCTGCATAGCGAGGGAGCGGGTTGCGTTCCAGCGCCATCTCACCTCAAACATGGGTGCATCCAGCATGGCCTGTATCAAAGTATCACGCACCGTTGCAGTCTGCAGATATCGATACACTTCATCCAACGGGAAGCTGTGCACCGAGCCGAGTGAAATAACAATACTGTCCTCATTAGCCGCAGCTTGCAGCTCAAAGTTGAACGACTTGCAAAAGCGTTTGCGCAGGGCCAATCCCCAGCCCCGATTAAGACGGCTGCCGTAAGGAGAATGAATAACTACATGCATGTCGCCAACTTCGTCAAAGAAACGCTCCATAACCACAGTGTCTCGGGCCGGCATCACGCCCAGAGCATTCATGCCACTCTGCAAATATTCGACCATCTGCACGCTGGCGCTACGAGGCAAAGCAATTGTATCTTCTAGCCATTGCACTGCAGCATTTGCCGACTCGTTGATAAGCAGCTCGGCAATCTGATTACGTAATTTTGAAACTGACTGGGATAACTCTTGTGTGCGTCCTGGCCCTTCTCCAAACCAAAATGGGATTGTAGGCTGCATACCTTCGGCATCACGAACTCGCACCTTTAGCCCATCCACGCGCAGCAGTTGCCAGGCGTGAGTGCCGAGAGTAAAGACATCTCCAGGCAAGGCCTCAAGCGCAAAATCTTCATTCAAGGTGCCAACAACAACATCTTCCGGATCCAGCACGACCTGATAATCAAACATATCAGGAATCGCACCACCGTTGGTTAGCGAAGTGAGGTTTGCGCCACGGCGCGCTCGCACCTTGTTATTTATCAAATCAAGATGAAGATGGGTGCCACGTCTCCCTCTTCGGGTCGTATATCCTTCGGCGAGCATTTTTACCAGTGTGTCAAACTCTTCGCGGGCTAGGCCGCGATAGGGGTAGGCGTTAGCAAAAAGCTGGAAGAGCTGATCCATATCCCAACCAAGGAAATCCTGGTCGCCGTCGCCCGCTATTACTGGAGATGACACCTCGGCAACAATTTGCTGCGCGAGAATATCTGCAGGTTTTTCTGGCATGATAATGCGATCCAGCTCGCCCTCCCTGATGCCTTGCAGCAGCGCGCTGGTTTCTACCAAATCATCGCGCGTGAGAGGGAACAAGATTCCCTTGGGGGTACCGTGCACCGAGTGACCGCTGCGGCCGACGCGCTGCAAAAATGTTGCAATGCTTTTGGGAGAGGAAAACTGCACCACCAGATCTACCGAACCGATGTCGATGCCGAGTTCCATTGAAGCGGTCGCTACCAGCACCTTTAGATCGCCGGCCTTTAAGCGCTGTTCGGCGTTGTGGCGGTGATCTTTACTCATGCTGCCATGATGCGAGCACACGCAGCCTTCACCCAATCGATCACTCAGGGCCAAAGCCAGGCGCTCCGAGAGTCTGCGAGTGTTCACAAAAATCAGCGTCGTCTCGTGACTATTAATCAGCGTCACGAGCCGCTCATAAAGCTCCTCCCAGACTTCATTACTCATCAGCGCACTCAGTGGTGAACTCGGCACTTCGATGCGTAGATCCAACTCGCGCCGGAATCCAGAATCGACGATTTCACAGTCCACTGAATCATCGCTACAGTTAGAATTGCCTACCAGATAGCGCGCCACCATGCCGATAGGCTTCTGGGTTGCAGACAGGCCGATGCGCTGCAGATGTTGACCGCCGCTGCTAAAACAAAGTTGCTGCAGGCGCTCAATCGATAGGGCCAGATGTGACCCGCGCTTGTCTCCCAGCATGGCATGGATCTCATCCACGATGACCGAGGACACCGTGGCCAGCATCTTGCGGCCACTGGCACTGGTGAGCAGCAGATACAGCGACTCCGGCGTCGTTACCAGGATATGGGGCGGGTTTTTCGCCATCTTCTGGCGCTCATTAGCGGGCGTGTCGCCTGTTCGCACCCCAATTCTGATATCCACCGGTGGCAGCCCCAGCAAGTGCAGTTGCTCAGCAATGCCATCCAGCGGCATATCCAGATTCTTGTGTATGTCGTTACTCAGCGCTTTGAGGGGTGAGACGTAGAGAACATGGACGCCGCCCTCCAGCTGGTTGCGCAGTCCTCTCTGCAGCAGTTCATCAATGGCGCCATAGAATGCGGCCAGCGTCTTACCGCTGCCGGTAGGAGCCGAAATCAGGGTGTGGCGCCCGACTTTGATAGCGGGCCAAGCCTGGGCCTGGGCTGACGTGGGCTCGCCAAACCTGGCCCTGAACCAGTTCCGGCAAGCCGGATGGAACTGATTGAGAGCCTCTGTCTGTGCCTGATCCTGAGTCAAGAAATCTATCCGCTATTAACTGTACAAACGTACAGGGTATTGAAGGGGACAAAGGTTTTCAAGCGATGTGCAACAAGAGCGGCCAAATTCACCGAATTGGTGTGCCACTGTATACCCCAAAATGAATCGAGAATTTTTGGGGCGACGCTCCCGCGCTGCGCTAGCTCGAATTGACAAGCAGCGGCTTGCTGGCTAAGTTTATAAGAAGGTTTTGTCGTAAGAAGTTTATGGAAGAGTTCAAGCAAGCCAATCTAGCCACGCGGTTTCGCGCCCGTTTTCGTTCTTTCTGGGTCGAGAATCGCCAGTTTTTCCTGCTCCTCACTTGTATCGTGTTTTTCAAGAGTGCAATTGCAGATTTGAGTTCGATCTCCGGCGCGTCCATGCTCCCTACTTTATTAGACGGTGATAAGGTGTGGGTGAACAAGCTCGCCTACGACGTAAAAATCCCCTTCACGGAAATCTCTCTGGCCGAAGTCTCAGACCCAAGCCGCGGAGATATCGTCATCATCGACTCGAAACGTGCAGGCAAGCGCCTGGTGAAGCGTATTGTCGGTGTGCCAGGAGATACCATCTACATGCAGAACAACACCCTAGTCATAAATGGTGTGCCGGCCAATTATGAAGTTCTGTCCCGTGACTCTGAATCCATCATCATTCAGGAAGAGTTGCCCGATAGCGCCCATCAAGCAAGACTCTCCAGCCGCTATGTCAATCGCTCCAGCCGCAGTTATGGCCCAACGGTGGTGCCGGCAGACCAGTATTTCGTGCTCGGGGATAACCGGGACAACAGCGCTGACAGCAGAATTTACAGCTTCGTGCCCCGCGGCGAGATAATTGGTCGCTCCAGTTCGGTGGTGTTCTCGCTGGACAGCCACAATAACTACCTGCCTCGTGGCGAACGCTTCCTCGCGGAGCTTGAGTAACCTCCTCCAATTATTTCCCTCTTCTGCTCTAAGGAATCGCCCTCTTGTCGGGTATGATTAATTGCGCGTTGCGCAATTCGTTATACGGATAAACCAAGCGGTGTCCCCGCAAGGAAAACTAATGACAAAAAATAGGATTAATGGCAGGGGCCTGACCGGCAGATCGCTGCTGGCTCTGGTTCTGTTGGCAGTTTTTCAGGTATCGTTTGCGCAGGATTATGTCTGGGCTCCAGACTTTCCTGTTGGCTCCGCAATGCCTGAGATAGCGGCCGAAGATCAGAATGGCGAACTGCGTAGCTTGGATGATCTAACAGGTGAGAACGGCATGCTGTTCATGCTCAGCCGTTCTTTTGACTGGTGACCATTCTGTAAAGCTCAGCTCGTGCAGCTGACAGATATTGCAGACCAGTTTGAAGCTATGGGCATTTCCGTGGTTGCCATGACATTCGATTCGGCTGAAATGCTGAAGAGTGTCGAAGAAGATCAGGGCATAGAATTTACGCTGCTCCACGACGAGGATATCACCCACGTTAATCGCCTCGGCATCCTTAATGACATAGATTTTGGGCCTAACCATAGATTTTATGGCGTGCCGCATCCGGGTATGTTTCTGGTTGATCCTGATGGCACCATTCAGGCGAAATTTGCCGAGGAGGGCTACCGAACCCGACCCGATTTTGCCAATGTGCTGGAAGCAGCGGCAGAACTTTAAAGCCCCAAACGGCAGATAAAAAAGCGGGTAGTAAAGGCTGCCTGCTTTTTCCCCATACGACGACAGATAAGGCTAAAGCCAGGAGAGCGACATGTCCCGTTATCTGCTCCTTTCCGCGCAGCGGCTCTGCTTGCATTTAACTATTTGCCAAATTGACATCTAATAGCACTACAATAACTACTTGAAAATTTAGTATCTGCCCCGGTACCTATATCTAGTGCTTCCTACTTTATTATTTTTAACTTCGCTCAGGCGAAATCGATGCCTTGCGGCCTGTACGCTGGTTCTGGTTTTATTTGGGTGCCTTTTCATCACCCCGGCTCTCGCCCAGTCGCGGTTTGAGATTCCTCGAATAACGGCAGCCCCCACTATCGATGGTGAGGTGCAGAGCAGTGAATGGCAGCAAGCCCTTTCTATAGAGATCAATATTGAGACTGAACCGGGTGAGAACACAGCCGCTCCAGTGGCAACCAAAGGGCTAGTCATGGAGGACGGTGAAACGCTATACGTGGCGTTTATCGCTCAGGACCCTGACCCGGACCAGATCCGCGCATTTTATCGTGACCGCGACCTGCTCTGGGACGATGACTGGGTTGCTGTGATACTGGACACCTTTAATGATGAGCGCCGAGCCTTCGAGTTTTATACCAACCCAGTTGGTGTCCAGGCAGATGATATTTGGGACGACGTTAATCAGCGCTCCGACGAAGCATGGAATGCAATCTGGAATAGTGCAGGCAAAATTACCGATTTTGGGTACACGGTAGAGATGGCTATACCACTCAAGCAATTGCGCTTCACGCCCCAGCAAGGCTCGCAGACCTGGGGCATCAACCTCCAGCGCTATTACCCACGCGATCGCGAGACTCAGCTTTCAGACATCCCGATAGATCGAAACGTCTCGTGCTATCTGTGCCAAGTAGCAAAAGCCAGCGGCTTTGCTGAGCTGGAACCCAGCATGAACCTGATTCTTATTCCCACTCTAGTCGCCGCTGCCAACGAGACCCGCGACCCGGCTAACGGAGAATGGATTGGTGGAGACGTCGATCCTCAAACCAGTTTCGATGTGCGCTGGGGAATTACGCAAGACACATATTTCAACGCTACCATTAATCCAGATTTTTCCCAGGTAGAAGCAGACGTTGCCCAACTGGATATTAACCAGACTTTTAGCCTGTTCTTCCCTGAGCGACGCACATTCTTTCTCGACGGTGCTGATTACTTCGACACTTTCCGTAATCTGGTTTACACCCGCAATATCGCTAACCCGGACTACGGCGCCAAGATTACCGGCAAGAATGGACCCCACACATTCGGCATATTGGCCGCAAATGATGAGACTACCAGCTTTATAATCCCGCAAAGCCTGAGCTCACGCATTGCCAGCCTTGGTGAGCAAAAGAGCGACGTGGCTATCGCGCGCTACCGCTATGACATTTTCCAGAATTCGACCCTAGGCGCCCTGGTAACAAACCGGGAAGGTGATGGTTACAGCAACCGGGTAAGCAGTCTTGATGCAACCCTGCGCCCAACTGAGCAGGACACGATCTACATCCAGGCCATGCACTCCGAATCGGAGTATCCCCTGCAAATCCAGGAACGTTTCAACCAGGCAGCAGATCTCAGCGATTCCAGCACCGTCATCGAATACCAGCATAACGATAGAAATTGGGACTGGCGCTTAGGTCACTATGACTGGGGCAAAGACTTCAGGGCCGACCTCGGTTTTATCAATCGCGTGGACTACATCTACCAGGTTGCCACGGTCGGACATACCTGGTGGTGGGGTGGCGACAGCTTCTTCAATCGCATTCGTCTCGCAGCAGACTATGATCGCACTGAAGATCAATCGGGTTTGTTGCTGGAAGAAGAAACCGAGTTTTTCCTCAACATGAACGGACCGCTTCAGTCCTCGCTGTTTGGCTTGTTTGGCGGCAGCAAGACTTACTGGAATGGCCAATATTTTGATGAGCAGTTCAACAATCTAAACCTCAGTTTCGTGCCCCTGCCAAATCTGCAAATAGGCATGAATATGCGGGTCGAGGACGTTGTTGATTTTGCCAATAGCCGGCTCGGACACTCCCGACGCTTTCGTCCTGAAATCCGCTATCAGTTCGGGCGCCACCTGCAGCTGGACCTAGAGCACACAATCCAGAAATTTGACGTGGATGGAGGCCGCCTGTTTACGGCGAACCTGACCAACTTCCGCACGACGTATCAGTTTAATAACCGCAGTTTCCTGCGCGTCATCGTGCAGTTGGATGACCGCGAACGGGATCAGGACCTCTACACGTTCCCAGTGGATAGTGTTAATAAAGAGCTGACCACCCAACTCCTTTACAGCTATCGGGTCAATGCGGCCACGCGCTTCTTCGTGGGCTACTCTGATGCGGGCTTTCAGGACGACAGCCAGGATTCAATCTACCGGACCAACCGCAGCTTTTTCGCCAAGTTCAGCTACGCCTGGCAACCCTGAGCCAGTCCACTCATTTCATGAGAGCAATTTGAAGTTTTTACTGAACTTTGTGCAAACCCTTTCGTCTGCCCACCGTCCAAATTAATAAGACGTTATTGCGGGCATTGAGGCAAACGCCATCATCCAATCGCTGAATAATCCGTCTAACGGGGGCACTGAGCCGAGTCAGCTTGCCATGCGGCGCCGTCCGGGCGCTGGGTGACACTAATTTGGGCACGGCAGTAGATCCGGTTTATGCCGCCTACCGCGATAACGACAATGAACTGGGGCGTCGCGGCATGGTTCGAGCCCTGAGATGGCTGGAAGAATTCCCTGCCGCTCAGGACGCCATGCTTGAAATCCTGGAAGCCCGCCTGAATCAGACAGAAACGCAGTGAAGCCATGGAAGTCCCGCAAGACCTCGTGTTCTGACTAGCCCAACAGTCAAGCCCAAAGCTGTCATTGGCGTCGAGTGGCGGGTAAAATGCCCGTTCCTTTTGACCGACCAGAAGTAGGCAGCTTTGGGACAACGTACCCCCCTCTATCAGAAACATTTGGACGCAGGCGCGAAAGTCGTGGATTTCGCGGGCTGGGATATGCCCATCAATTATGGATCTCAGATCGAAGAACATAATCAGGTCCGCACAGCGGCCGGTGTCTTCGATGTCTCCCACATGACAGTGGTCGACGTAGCGGGTAATGACGCCTGTGACTATTTACGGCATTTGCTGGCCAATGATGTTGCCAAGCTTGACGAAGCGGGCCGAGCGCTCTACAGCGCGATGCTCAAACCTGACGGCGGCGTTATTGATGACCTGATCGTCTATCGCACGAGTTTCGGCTATCGCGTAGTCGTGAACTGTGCGACCCGGGATAAAGACCTGGCCTGGATGCAGGAGCAGACCACGGGTTTTGAGGCGACAGTGAATGAACGGCCGGAGCTGGCGATACTTGCCGTCCATGGCCCCATCTCGCTTGAAAAGGCCATTGGTCTGCTGGATGCGAACAAAGCTGAAACCGTGGGCACGCTGAAAAATTTCCGCGGCGCGGAGCTGGGAGACTGGTTCATTGCGCGCACCGGCTACACCGGCGAAAAAGGCCTAGAATTCATTTTGCCGGCTGCCGACGCGCCTGCCCTCTGGGATCAACTCCTGGCAGTAGGCGTCAAGCCAGTTGGACTCGGCGCCAGGGATACCCTGCGGCTAGAGGCCGGCATGAATCTCTATGGCCAGGATATGGATGAAACCACCTCACCAATTGTGTCAAACATGGCCCAGACCATTGCCTGGGAACCAGAAGACCGCGATTTCATTGGCAGAGCAGCCGTTACCGAACAGCTAAATCAGCAGGGACAGGGCGCGCTGCCAGCATTAACCGGTCTGGTTCTGGAGGAGCGTGGCGTGCTGCGTGCGGGCCAGAAAGTGATCACTGACCAGGGCGAAGGCATCATCACCAGCGGCAGCTTTTCGCCCACATTGAAGCATTCAATCGCATTAGCTAGAATCCCGATAGATAGCACTTCCTGCGAGGTTGAGCTGCGAGGCAAGCCTACTCCCGTGAGAATCGTGCAGCCCAATTTCGTGCGCTTCGGCAAGAAAGTATTCGAATAATCCGGCACGCTGTCACAGCAGGCGCCCCATTTTAGAGGACCCCCCATTGACCAAAATCATCGATGATCTAAAGTACGCTGCATCCCATGAGTGGGTCAGTGTTGATGACAACGGCATTGCCACCGTCGGCATCAGCGATCACGCCCAGGAAGCACTCGGGGACATCGTATTTGTAGAATTACCGGAGCCCGGCACCACAGTGAACGCCAAAGACGAGGTATCAGTCGTTGAATCTGTGAAGGCTGCATCGGACGTATACAGTCCGGTATCAGGCGAAATAACTGAAATCAACGAAGCATTACTGGACGCGCCAGAAACCGTTAACGCCAGCCCCTACGACAACGGCTGGTTCTTCAAAATCGCCATCGGCGAAGAAGCCGATCTGGATGAGCTGATGGATGCCGAAGCCTATTCGGATCATTGCGGCGACGAATAGCGCGCAAGCGCCGCAAAACCGTCCTAATGTAAAACTTTTGTGTGGGTCAGGCGCAGTCTGATCCACCTTACCTTTTTCTAGAGTGAAGCGAATACATGTCTACCAAACAAGGCTCTCTTCTATCAAATTCCAAAGCCATGCCAAGCCTCGAATCCCTGCAACACCGGGGTGAATTTATCGAACGCCACGTAGGCCCGGATCAAGCTGGTATCCAGAGCATGCTGGGTGAACTTGGGCTGGAATCACTGGACCGGCTTATTGAAAAGACTGTGCCTGCTGCCATCGCGCTAAATCGGGCCCTCGATCTGCCGGCAGCGATGAATGAAGAGACTGCGCTGGGAAAGTTGAAGGCAATGGCCGGCAGTAATCAGTCGTCACGCTCATTTATCGGGCTTGGTTACTACGACACCTACACCCCCAATGTCATTCTTCGTAACGTGCTAGAAAACCCGGGCTGGTATACCGCCTACACGCCATACCAGCCAGAGATTTCTCAGGGCCGCCTGGAGAGCCTGTTGAACTACCAGCAGATGGTGCTGGATCTTACTGCCATGGAGCTCGCCAACGCCTCTCTACTTGACGAAGCTACCGCAGCAGCGGAAGGCATGGCGCTCGCGAAGCGTGTGAGCAAGAATCGAAACGCCAACAAGTTTTTTGTGGATGCCGGCTGCTTCCCACAGACTATCGATGTGATTAAGACCCGAGCTGAGAACTTCGGCTTTGAACTGGTACTCGGTGGTTTTGATCAAGTCGACAAATCTGAACTGTTCGGCGCCATATTCCAATACCCTTCCATGCTGGGCGACGTTACGGACCTCAGTGAGGCTGTCGAGCAACTGCATAGCCATAAGGCAATCGCAATCGTAGCGGCTGACTTGATGAGTCTCACCCTGCTCAAGCCGCCAGGCGAAATGGGCGCT
>MDTC01192693.1_pt1 | contig 21809 bp, 18 predicted proteins | sample 811181 | NCBI WGS metagenome assembly MDTC01 (sample SAMN05326644, study PRJNA326480) | marine metagenome | isolation source: seawater | place: Pacific Ocean: North | collected 2011 | reverse complement strand
TAAATCAAGGGATAGAAAATTTGCTCGAATGTTTCAAAAAGGTGCTACTAAAATAGCAGTTGATGGTAGTGGTAGAATTCTCCTTCCTAAAGGTTTATTGGGTTGGGCTGAGATTAAGAAAGAAATTGTAATTGTTGCAAATGTTGATTTGTGGGAGATTTGGGATAAAAAGCGATACGACGACATGATGCGTGATGATTGGGATGAATTTGATCAGTTGGCTCAAGATGTTATGGGGAATTCTTCAGATGAAGGATGATCTGTACCATATACCAGTTCTTTTACATGCTGCTACAAATGCTCTGATAAATAATCTTGATGGGAATTATGTTGACGTAACGTTTGGAGGTGGAGGTCATTCGAAGCAAATTTTAAAATTAATTAATAATGGAAAATTACTCGCGTTTGATCAAGATTCGGATTCTTTTATTAATGAAATTGATGATTCAAGATTTAAATTAGTAAGACAGAATTTTAGGAATATTCAAAATGTTCTTGAAGCTAATAAATTTGGTTTATGTGATGGGATTATAGCTGACTTAGGAGTTTCATCTTTCCAATTTGATAATTCTCATAGGGGGTTTTCCTTTAGGTTTGATTCAAAGCTGGATATGAGAATGAATAAAGATTCCTCACTATCTGCTTTTGACATAATAAATAATTATTCTGAAAATGAATTAGTCGATTTATTCTTAAAGTTTGGAGAATTTAAAAACATAGAAGCCAAACGAATTGCTCTAAGTATTGTTAAAAAAAGAATTAATATGTCTATTGATACTACTGCACAGTTGGTACAATCAATAGAATATTTATTCCCCGCAAAGCTTAAAAATAAATTTCTGGCAAGAGTTTTTCAATCTATAAGAATTGAAGTTAATCAAGAACTAGATGCTCTTATGGATTTCTTGAAACAAATCCCATTTTGCTTAAAGAAAAATGGGAGCGCTGTTGTAATTACTTACCATTCGCTTGAAGATAGATTGGTAAAAAACTTCTTTAAAAGCGGAAATTTCAAAGGTATTGCTCAAAAAGATTTTTTTGGTGTTGAATCGAACCCCTTTACTCTAGAAAATAAAAAACCAATTGTTCCAAGCTTTTCTGAAATAAATTCTAATCCTAGAGCGCGTAGTGCCAAGTTGAGAATTGCAAAACTTAATTAAATGACAGTAATAAAAAATATATTTTCTGGTGATCTTTTTAAAAGAGGATTGGTAATTAATAATACACCTTTTTTGTCATATGTTACTTTTTTAATGTTGCTATATGTTGCTTATGGATATCATGTTGATAAAACCATTCATGAAATTTCCAAAGAGAGTAGCAAAGGAGAGAAGCTTTACTCTGAACTTCAATCAGCTTTAGAGTTATATGACCGGGAAAGCTTGCAAAGTAAGGTTGTTGAGAAAACTTCAAAATGGGGATTATATGAATCTATTGAGCCACCAGTAGAATTAAAGATTGAAAATTACAATGAACAGTAGAGAAACCCTCATAAGAGTTTATTGTGTATACTTTACAGTTCTAGTGCTAGCTGCTGGTATCGTGGCTAGAATATTTTATTTGCAATTTTACGAAGGCACACAGCTTCAAATTGATGCGGAAAAGCAAATATTTGTATCAAAAAACATTAATGCTCCAAGAGGAAATATTTACGCATCAAATGAACAAAAAACATCTTTGGCTCTGTCTGTTCCAAGGTATAGAGTTTACGTTGATTTGATAACAATTGATAGCAATACTTTTAATTCAAATATACAGTCTCTCTCAGACTCACTCAGTTTTTTACTTCCAAGTAGATCTAGTAACGAATGGAAAAATGTTCTAACTGTACAAAGATCAAATGGAAATAGATATTTTTTCATTGCAAAGGGATTAAATAACTTTCAAATAGAGCGACTTAAGAAATTTCCAATTTTTTCATTAGGAAAGTATAAAGGTGGTTGCATTATTAATAAGACTACAAAGAGAGTAAAGCCGTATGGTGTCCTAGCTAATAGAACAATTGGATATGCTGTAGAAAATGAAGGACGTAAGCCAATATTAGTAGGACTAGAAGGTGCTTTCAACGATTATTTAAAAGGTCAGAATGGAAAAATGTTAATGGAAAAAATCAGAGGCAACGAGTGGAAACCTGTTAATGATGATTTTTCTATTGAACCTGTACCAGGAAGTGATTTATACACTTCAATTGACGTAAATATTCAGGATGTAGCTGAAAGTGCTTTGTTAAAACAGCTGAAAAAACAAAAGGCTGAAAAAGGTTGTGTAATACTTATGGAAGTAGGAACTGGATTTGTGAAAGCTATAGCCAATCTTAGCTATAATGCTGAGTCAGATACCTATTTCGAAACTCAAAATCATGCTGTTGGTTTAGCATCTGAACCAGGTTCAACATTTAAGCTTGCAAGTTTGTTAGTGGCATTAGAGCAAGGAAAAATTAAAATTTCCGACTCTGTTAATATGTCAGGGATTTATAAATTTTATGATCAATCACTTAGCGATGACGGGAAGATTTATGGTAAAAACACCATTAAAAGTGCTTTTGAAAAGTCTTCTAATGTTATAAGTCAACTTATTTATGAAAATTATAAATCAAACCCCCAAGAGTTTATTGATGGCTTAAAGGAAATCGGTCTTCATAAAAAACTCGGGCTGTCTATTCTTGGTGAAGGAGAACCCCTGATTAAAGATGCTTCAGATGCTTCCTTTACAGGTGTGACTTTACCATGGATGTCTATTGGTTATGAGCTTGAAATTACTCCTTTACAAACTTTAGCCTTTTACAATGCAGTGGCAAATAATGGTATCCTTTTAAAGCCTCAGTTTGTTAAGTTTATTAAAAAAGGAAGTATTACTCAGGTTGAAAATAAGCCTGTAATACTTAATTCAAAGATTTGTTCACCTAATACTTTACGAGATTTGAGAGAAATGCTCGAAGGAGTTGTTGAAAGGGGAACAGCAAAAAATATCAAAGCGAGAGGCTTTAAAATTGCAGGGAAAACTGGGACTTCAAAAATTGCAGATGGATCTAAGGGTTACAGCAAAAAATATCAAGCGTCATTTTGTGGATATTTTCCATCAAAAAATCCTCTTTACAGTTGTATAGTTGTTATTCAAGGACCTACAAAGAATATATTTGGATCTGTAGTTTCAGGAACAGTTTTTAAAGAAATAGCTGATAAAGTCTATGCTCATGAGTTTAATAAACAAAAAGAAAAATCCAAATACGAAAATTTAAACTATCCATTCTCTAGATCGGGTGATAAAATTGCTTTTAGTACAGTTGCTGAAGGAATGAATATTCCTATAAAAAATAATTCAAATGAAAACACCAATTGGGTTAACACTAGAACAGGTGATAAAGAAATCAAAATATACAATAGAAAAATAACCAAAGGCTTAGTTCCAAATGTTGTAGGAATGGGCTTATTAGATGCAGCTTATTTACTTGAAAAATCAGGATTTTTTGTTCAGCCTATTGGTTCAGGAATAGTAAGAGAACAGTCAATAAGACCAGGTAATAAAGTTGAAAAAGGTCAAAAAATTATTTTAAAATTAGGATGAAGTTTCTAAAAGATATAATAAATGGTTTAAGAATAATAGAAATAAAGGGCATTAGAGATGTGGGTATTAAAAATATTTACCTTGACTCCAGAAAAGTTGATGATTCTTCATTATTCGTCGCTGTAAATGGAACTGTTTCTGATGGTCATGAATTTATAAAAAAGGCTGAAAAAAGTGGGGCATGTGCAATTGTATGTGAACAATTGCCACAAAATTTGAGTGATGATATAACTTATATAAAAGTTTCTAATTCGTCTGAAGCACTTTCTGTAATTGCATCAAATTTTTATGGTAATCCTTCTAAAAAATTAACATTAGTTGGTATTACAGGAACTAATGGAAAAACTACCTCTGCAACATTACTTTATAATTTATTTTGTCAACTAGGTTATAAGTCTGGACTGATATCCACAGTAAATATTAAAGTTCAAAAAAAAACCTATCCAAGTACCCATACTACTCCTGATGTTATAACCTTAAATAAAATTTTAAAAGAAATGGCTGACGATAGTTGTACTCATGTATTTATGGAAGTCAGTTCACACGCTTTAGATCAAAATAGAACAAGTGGTTTAGATTTTGATATTGGTGTTTTTATAAATATTTCAAGAGATCACTTAGATTATCATTTAACCTTCAATAATTATTTAAACTGTAAGAAAAAATTATTTGACTCATTATCAAATGAAGCATTCGCAATTATAAATTTTGATGATCATTATGCAAAAGATATTTGTAAAACAACTAATGCAAAAGTTCTTTCCTATGGTATAAAAGGAGATAGGTTTTTTAGAGCTAAAATATTAGAGAACGATATTTCTGGATTAACACTTGAAATTGATGATGTTGAGATGGTATCTAGATTGATTGGAGAATTCAATATATATAATCTCTTAGTTGCTTATTCGGTAGCAAAATGTTTAGGTGAAGATAAAATGACAATCTTGACTGTTCTAAGTAATGTAAAGGCTCCCGAAGGAAGATTTGAATATTTTATTTCCGATTCAAAGATAACCTCAATAGTTGATTATGCACACACTCCTGATGCATTAGAAAATGTTTTAAAAACCTTAAAAAAAGTGAGGAAGAAAAACGAAAAAATTTTCACTGTTTTTGGTTGTGGAGGTGATAGAGACAGAGGGAAGAGACCTCTGATGGGAAAAATTGCGGCAAGCTACAGCGACTATGTAATTATAACGTCTGATAATCCAAGGTCTGAAGATCCAGATGTAATAAACAAAGAAATTTATTCCGGTATAGTTCCAAGCCAGGAAGCTAAAGTTTTTTCCATAATTGACCGTAAAGAGGCAATTAAAGTTGCTTGTACAATGGCCAAATCGGGTGACATGATCCTAGTTGCTGGAAAAGGTCATGAAAAATATCAAATAAAGGGAAATGATCGAATTTATTTTGATGATTTAGAAGTATTAACAGAGTTTTTTAACAACAATTTGAATTAAAATGCTATATCACTTATTTCAATATTTAAACGATCAATTTGACTTTCCTGGTTCTGGTTTGTTATCCTACATTTCATTTCGAGCAGGTATGTCCGTTATTACTTCTCTTATCATAACCTTATTATTTGGGAATACGCTAATTAAATTTTTACATAAAAAGCAGGTTGGTGAAACGATAAGAGATCTTGGTTTAAAAGGTCAGATGGAGAAATCAGGAACTCCAACAATGGGTGGTGTAATAATATTAGCGGGAATAATTATACCAACTCTACTATTTGCAAAACTGAATAATATTTATATACAATTAATGATTATTTCCACTATTTGGTTAGGAACCATAGGATTCATTGACGATTACATAAAAGTATTTAAAAAAAATAAAAAAGGGTTAGCAGGTAAGTTTAAAATATTGGGTCAGATAGGTGTTGGGGTAATTGTTGGTTTAGCCCTCTATTTTAGTCAAGATGTGACAATTATGTCTAAAGTTGAAATACCAGTTGAAACAAGTTTTAATGTTGAAAATATAGAAAAAACTTCTTCTCATTGGGAAAAAGTTAAGTCTACTAAGACTACTATTCCATTTGTAAAAAATAACGAATTTGACTATGCATGGTTATTAACTTGGATCAGCGATGATTTGTCTAAATATGTTTGGTTAATATTTATTCCTTTAGTTGTCTTAATTGTAGCAGCAGTTTCCAATGGTGCTAATATAACAGATGGATTAGATGGTTTAGCAACTGGTACCAGCGCTATAATTGGTACCACGTTGGCAATATTTGCTTATTTATCAGGAAATATAGTCTTTGCTGATTATCTTAACATTATATATATTCCGAACGCTTCAGAGTTAGTTATCTTCATTAGCTCATTTGTAGGGGCGTGTATTGGATTTTTGTGGTATAATTCTTTTCCAGCTAAAGTATTTATGGGTGATACAGGAAGTCTTGCCCTTGGTGGGATTATTGCAATCTTTGCTATAGCCATTAGAAAGGAATTACTTATCCCAGTGTTTTGTGGAGTTTTCTTAATTGAAAATTTAAGTGTTATAATTCAGGTAGGCTATTTTAAATTCACTAAAAGAAAATATGGTGAAGGTCGTAGAGTTTTTCTAATGTCTCCAATTCATCATCACTATCAAAAAAAAGGTATTCATGAAGCGAAGATAGTTTCAAGGTTTTGGATAATAGCTATTTTATTAGCTGTATTATCCATAGTAACACTTAAAGTTCGATAATTGGAAAATAAGTCAAATATCGTTGTATTAGGTGCTGGAAAGAGTGGTCTTGGCGCGAGCTTATTAGCGAAAAAAAATGGTGCTAATGTTTTAGTTTCCGACAGTTCACCAATTAGCAATTATTGTAAAACATTTTTTGACAATTCGGAAATTTTGTGGGAGCAAAATGGGCACAGTGAAAAAAAAATACTGTCCGCTGATTTAATTATCAAAAGCCCAGGAATCCCTGACTCTAATAGATTGATTAAAAAAATAGAAAAAAAGGGCATCCCTATTATTAGCGAAATTGAATATGCTGGAAGGTTTTGTAGTGGAAAGAAAATATGTGTAACTGGAAGCAACGGCAAAACTACTACAACATTAATGATTGAAAATATTCTTAATAATGCTGGACTAAGCACCAAAGCAGTTGGAAATATTGGCGAGAGCTTTGCCCTGTCTGTTGCTACTAATCCAGTTGATTATTATGTTATAGAGTTAAGTAGCTTTCAGTTGGATAGAATGTATGAATTTAAAGCCGATTTAGCATTGATTCTCAATATTACTCCAGATCATCTTGATAGATATGAAAATAGATTTGATAACTATTTCAACAGTAAGCTTAGAGTAGTTCAGAACATGGTCTCTGGAGATCACTTAATTTTCAATTACGACGACATTGAAATTCGGCGTAGAGTGTCTTCAATTCGATCGAATTTCACAAAACACCCTATTTCTATAAAAGAGAAATTAAACGAGGGTGCATTTTTAGAAGATAAACGAATTCAATTTAATATAAATCACCAAAAACAAACAATTATGTCAATACATCAATTAGCTCAGCAAGGCAAACACAATGTATTTAATTCAATGGCCGCAGGAGTTGCCGCCAGAGTATTGGATATAAGAAAGGAAATAATTAGGGATAGTCTCTCAGATTTTCAAAATATAGAACACAGATTAGAACATGTTGCTAAAATTCATGGAATTAATTTCATTAATGACTCGAAAGCTACAAACATCAATTCAACATGGTATGCACTTGAGAGTATGCAACGACCAACAATATGGATTGTAGGTGGTGTTGATAAAGGCAATGATTATAGTGCATTAGAAGGTTTAGTAAAGCAAAAAGTTCTAGGAATAGTTTGTTTAGGAAAAGACAATAAAAAAATTAAAGATGCATATGGTGAAATTATTGACCAACTTTATGAAGCTAAAACAGCAGAGCAAGCAGTTCAGATTAGTTACAGAATAGCAAAAAAGGGTTACAATGTATTATTGTCTCCTGCATGCGCAAGTTTTGATTTATTTAAGAATTTCGAGGACAGAGGGCATCAATTTAAAAAGGCGGTTAGATCACTTTAATACATTATTATGTTAGACGCTAGTAAAAAACATAAAAAACTAGTTTCAGCTGAACTAGTTGAAAATAGAAAAAAATCTTTGAGTTTGTTTTCTGGAATTGAAAATAGGCTAGAAGTTATAAAAACAAAGGATGAAGTAACCTGGATAAATGATTCTAAATCAACTGATATTGGTGCTACGGCATTTTCTTTAGAAAATTTGGATGGACCATTAATCTGGATAGTAGGTTACAGTGAAACTAAAAGAAATCTAGATTTTATTAATGAACTTGCACTGAAAAAGGTAGACGAAATTATATGTTTTGGAAATTTTGAGACAGAACTTAAGTATTATTTTGCAGCAAAGATAAAATATAGTCATAAAGCTAGTTTACATGATGCTGTAGAGTTAGCAGCACAAAACGCAAAAAAAGGGGATACAATTTTATTTTCACCCGCTTGTACCAGCTATCTAAATTATGATAATTACAATCAAAGAGGAAATCATTTTAAAGAGCTTGTGAATAAAATTATTTAATGCAAAAGTTTATAGAAAAATATATTAAGGGGGATAAAGTAATATGGACAATTATTATTATTCTTTCTCTTTATTCCTTAGTTATGGCTTACAGTTCAAGTTCAAACCTTGCCTTTAGGATTGCAGGAGGAAATGTAATCCCCTATTTAATGAAGCACTTGGTTATTTTAGTAATTGGAATTGTTTTAATTATATATCTGCAATTTTTTAATTTTAAGTACTTTTCTAGAGTATCTCAAATTGGTATTTTTGTTTCCATTGTTTTGCTTTTTATTACTTTATTATTTGGTGTAAATAAAGGAAATGCTTCAAGGTGGATAATGGGTTTTCAACCTTCAGACTTTGCAAAACTAATTTTGGTAATTTACGTCGCAAGAATGCTTGTTTACAAGCAAATTAAAATTAAAGATTTTAAAAGTGGTCTAATTCCAATCCTTTGGCCTATAAGTGTTATATGTGCTTTGATATTACCTGCTGATTTCTCTACAGCTGCTATATTATTTTTAGTTTGTTTTATTATGCTTTTTGTTGGTGGAGCAAAAATTAAACACCTAAGTTCAGTTGTTGGGTCTGGTATTATATTATTTCTATTACTTATTCTTGTAAATTCTGTGATACCTGGAATTTTACCTAGAGTTGATACTTGGAAAAACAGAATTATAAGCTTCGAAAGCGGAGCTAAAAAACAAAATTACCAAGCCGAGATGGCTAAAAGAGCAGTTGCAAATGGATTTTTGTTTGGAAGAGGGCCAGGAAAAGGAAATGTAAAAGATGACTTATATTCTGCACAATCAGATTTTATTTATGCCTCTTCAATTGAAGAATTTGGCTCAATAATTGGCGGTCTTGGTATCGTTGTGTTATATCTTATTTTATTTTTTCGCTCCATTAGAATAATGAATAAGACAGAGAGTAAATTTGGATCTTACCTTGTTTTTGGTTTGAGTTTTATGTTAGTTTTTCAATCACTAATCAATATGGGAGTAGGTGTAAACCTCTTTCCAGTAACAGGGCAACCTTTACCATTAATTAGTATGGGTGGAACTTCGATCTTATTTACTTGTATTTCTTTGGGAATTATTTTAAATATCAGTAGAACTGTTTATGACGCAAACAGATAAAAAACAATATAAAATAATTATAAGTGGTGGTGGAACAGGAGGCCATATATTTCCTGCATTGGCTGTAGCGAATGAAATTATATCCAGAAACCCAGATAGCTGCATTTTATTTATTGGAGCAAAGGGTCGTATGGAAATGGAAAAAGTACCATTAGAAGGATTTGATATCATTGGTCTAGATGTAGTTGGTATTCAAAGAAGTTTCTCATTTAACGCTATCATTAAAAACATTAAATTTCCTTTTCTTCTCTTGAAAAGTCTTAAAAATGCTAAAAAAATTATAAAAGACTTTCGTCCAGATATTGTTGTTGGTTTTGGTGGATATGCTAGTGGACCAACTTTAAAAGTTGCTAATAAACTAGGAATTCCTACTTTGATTCAAGAACAAAATTCATATGCTGGTTTAACTAATAAATGGTTGAGTTCAAAAGCCTCTAAGATTTGTGTAGCATATGAGAAAATGGATAAATTTTTTAAATCAGATAAAATAACAATCACAGGAAATCCAGTAAGAAAAGACATCATTAATGTAGCTTCTAAAAGAGATGAAGCGATTAGGTATTTCAAGTTAAATAATGATGAAAAAGTAATTTTGATTTTAGGCGGAAGTTTAGGTGCCAAATCCATTAATGAAGGTATATTAAAATCATTAGACTTAGTAAAAAATAAGTCATTAAAGGTTTTGTGGCAGGTTGGTAAAAGATATATAGATGATGTTAATGCTTCATTAAGTAATAGAATAAATAAGAACATTTCAGTAATGGCATTTATAAAAAGAATGGATCTAGCATATGCAGCCTCTGATGTTGTAATTTCAAGAGCAGGTGCATTGTCAATAAGTGAGATTTCGACATGCGCCAAAGCAAGTGTTCTTATTCCTTCGCCTAATGTTTCAGAAGATCATCAAACTAAAAATGCTTTGTACTTGGTTGATAAAAATGCAGCATTGATTGTAAAAGATAATGAAACAGAAAAAGCGCTAGAAACTGCAATTAATCTTTTAGAACATCCTGAAAAATTGAAAACAATTGAAAATAATGTAAAGCATTTAGCGAAGCCAAATGCTTGTCAACATATAGTTGATGAAATATTTAATGTTTTGGTATAATGCATTTAGGTAAAGTTAATAACATACATTTCATTGGTATCGGTGGTATAGGCATGAGTGCATTAGCTAAGTATTTTATCTTTAAAGGAATTAATGTTAGTGGATACGATAAAACACAAACAAGTCTTACCAACGAGCTTTCAAGATTGGGAGCAATAATTCATTTTCAAGAAGATTTAGAATTAGTACCATTTATAAATGAAATCGATTTAGTTGTTTACACACCAGCAATTTCTAAAAATCATTCACAACTATTATTTTTTAGACAAAAAAAAATTCCAGTTTTAAAAAGAGCTAAAGTACTAGGTTTGATAACCAAAGAATATGTAACAATTGCAGTTGCTGGTACACATGGAAAAACTACTTGTAGTTCAATTGCTGCGCATATACTTTCCAGTTCAGAAAAAATTGGTGTTGCATTTCTGGGGGGATTAGCAACAAATTATAATTCAAATGTAATTCTATCCAATAAAAATCTAGCAGTTGTTGAAGCAGATGAGTATGATCGTTCCTTTCTTGAGTTAACACCTAGTACTATTTTATTAACTTCGGTGGATGCTGATCATTTAGATATTTATGAAAAAAAGGTAAATGTTGAGAAAACCTTTTTAAATTTTGTCAAATTAGTTAAAAATAAAAAAAAGTTAATAGTTGAAGAAGGCTTGAAATCTTTAGTAAAGGATTGCCTTACTTATGGATTTTCCGCCAATGCTGATTTAAGAATAGTTAATATTTTAATAAAAGAAAATCATTACAACTTTGATTTTGTATACAAAAATAAAAAGTATGAAGGATTTAAGTTTAAATTACCAGGGAAACACAATTTGTTAAATGCTATTGGAGCATCATTTTCATGCTTACTTAATGGTGTAAGTTTTAGTCAAATCAGAGATGGACTAGCGACATTTTCAGGCGTTAAAAGACGATTTGAAATCTATCTCGAAAATCCAGATTATGTTGTTCTAGACGACTATGCTCATCATCCAAAAGAGATTGATGTTTTAATAAGTGCTATAAGAGAGTTCTTCCCAAACAGATATGTGAAAGGAATTTTTCAACCTCATTTGTTTTCTAGAACAAGAGATTTTATGAAAGAATTTGCAAGTTCTTTGTCGAATTTAGACGAATTATTTTTATTGCCAATTTATCCAGCCAGAGAACAACCCATAGAAGGAATATCATCTGGAAATCTTTTAAAACAAGTAAACTTAAAAAACAAATTTTTAGTTAAAAAACATGAAGATTTCTATTCAAAATTACTTTCCAAAAAATCAACAGTTATTGTTACAATAGGCGCTGGTGATGTTGATTTGCATTTAAAACCTACTATTGATTTAATACAAAAAAATGTTTAAAAACATTATTAAAATATTAGTCTGGGTATTTTTAATATCAGTTTGGTTATTTTCTTCAGCTTTTGTTTTAGAGTCTTACCAAAAAATTCAAGTAAAAAAAATTAATGTAAGTTTTATAAATGATAACAATCATAGTTTTATTACTAAAACAGAAATTATAGAAATACTTTCTTCTTTTGGTGTCACTACAAATTACAACGATAAATCATCATTTAATATTAAATATTTAGAAAATAAATTATTAATGCATCCTGCTGTTAAGGTTGCAGAAATATTTTTCAATAATAATGGTAATTTAGATATTGTAGTAGAAAAAAGAACTCCAATAGGTAGAGTTATTAGCTCGGTTGCTGAAAAAAACTTTTATATTGATAGTGATGGTTTTTTAATGCCATTATGCAGTACATATGTTGCGAAAGTTCCTCTTTTTTCAGGTAATATTTTACTTCCAGAGGTGTTAAATTTTTATTCTAGCGAGGATTTAAAAAATTCAAATTTTGTCAAAAAAATATACAAAATGGCAAAATTAATTAACAATGACTCGTTCTTAAAATCTCAAATAGTTCAAATCCATATAAAGAATAATGGCTACTTTGAACTTATTCCAAGAATTGGTAATCAAATAATATTATTTGGAAAGCCTGAAAATATGGAAATTAAATTAGAAAAATTAAAGTGTTTTTATACAAATGGACCTGACCCCAAGGAACTTAATTTATATGACACGCTGAATGTAATGTATAACGATCAAATAGTTTGTTCAAAAATAATTTAGTATGGATGCACCTGAAATCATAGTAGGTCTTGATATTGGAACCACAAAAATCGCATGTCTTGTAGGTAGAAAGACAGAGCATGGAAAGATTGAAATTCTTGGAGTTGGTAAAGCTCCTAGTCTCGGAGTAACAAGAGGTGTAGTTTCAAATATCGAAAAAACTGTACAATCGATAAGAACTGCTGTTGAAGAGGCAGAAGCAAAATCTGGAATTGAAATAAATGTTGTTAATGTTGGTATTGCTGGTCAACATATTAAAAGTTTACAACATAGAGGTATGATAACTAGAGATACAATTGAAGAGGAAATTTCTCAAAAGGATGTAGATGCTTTAATTGAGGATATGTATAAATTAGTAATGATGCCTGGGGAGGAAATTATTCACGTTTTACCTCAAGAGTATATTGTTGACAGGCAGCCTGGAATAAAAGATCCAATAGGTATGTCAGGTGTGCAACTTGAGGCTAATTTTCATATTATAACAGGTCAAATGGCTGCGGCAAAAAATATTTTCAAATGTGTACACAAGGCAGGTCTTGAGGTTGCAGAACTTATACTTGAACCCTTAGCATCCTCTTCGGCTGTGATTAGTGATGAGGAAAAAGAGGCTGGAATAGCATTAGTAGACATTGGTGGCGGTACTACCGACATTGCTATTTTTCATGATGGAATTATTAGACACACGGCTGTTATACCTTTTGGTGGTAACGTAATTACTGAAGATATTAAAGAAGGATGTACAATTATGCATAAACAAGCAGAATTGCTAAAAACAAAATTTGGCGCAGCCCTTGCCCAAGCTGCTCAGGACAATGAAATAGTATGTATCCCAGGACTTAGGGGTAGAGATCCTAAGGAAATTTCTGTTAAAAATTTAGCAAATATAATTAGCGCTAGAATGTCAGAAATTATAGAACATATATATTATGAAATTAAAAATTCAGGATTTGAAAAGAAATTAATTGGGGGGATTGTAGTTACGGGAGGTGGTTCACAATTAAAACATATTAACCAATTAATTGAGTTTACTACTGGAATGGATTCGAGAATAGGGTATCCAAATGAACATTTAAGTTCTAATACAAACATAAATATTACATCTCCATTATTCGCTACTGGGGTGGGCTTAGTAGCTAAAGGTTTTGAACAATTTGAATTACTAAAGGCAAGGAATGAAACAATTAGCACGAGAATGCATTCTCAGAAAAACAGAGGAAGTTTTTTCGAAAAAATTAAAACCTTTTTTGACGAAAAAGTTGATTAACATAAAATGAAAAATTATGATGAAATTTGATTTACCAACCGAAAAATCTTCAATAATAAAAGTTATAGGTGTAGGAGGTGGTGGCTCTAATGCTGTTAACCATATGTACCGCCAAGGAATTAAAGGAGTAGACTTTCTAGTATGTAATACTGATCACCAAGCCTTAGATATGAGCCCTGTTCCAACCAAAATTCAACTGGGACAAAGCCTAACCGAAGGTAGGGGGGCTGGATCAATTCCTGATGTGGGTATGAACGCTGCAATTGAAAATCTTGATGATATTAACGAAATTCTTTCTACAAATACAAAAATGGTTTTTGTTACAGCTGGTATGGGAGGAGGTACTGGCACAGGAGCAGCTCCTGTTATTGCTCAAGCAGCGAAAGATATGGGCATTTTAACAGTTGGGATTGTTACAGTACCATTTACTTTTGAAGGTAGAAAAAGAAGAAACCAAGCTGAATTTGGAATTGAGAAAATGCGTGAGGCAGTTGATACTTTACTTGTGATAAACAATGATAAGTTAAGAGAGATGTTTGGTAATTTAACCCTAGTTAATGCTTTTGAAAATGCTGATGATGTCCTTGCTATAGCTGCTAAAGGAATTGCCGAGGTAATTTCTGTTACTGGTCAAATTAATGTTGATTTTAATGATGTAAACACTGTTATGAAGGACAGTGGAGTAGCAATAATGGGATCTGCTGAAGCTGAGGGTGAAGATAGAGCAATTAAATGTGTTGAGAATGCCCTTAATTCTCCATTGCTGAATGATAATAATATTGAAGGAGCAACTTATGTACTTTTAAATATTACCTATGGTAATAAAGCAGTTTTAATGGATGAAATTTCAGATATAACAGATTACATTCAAGAAGAAGCAGGTGACACAGCAGATGTGATTTGGGGTCATGGTTATGATGAAAATTTAGAAGATAGACTTTGCGTTACAATCATAGCTACAGGCTTTAAAACTACACCACATACGGGAATTCCTGTTAAAGAAAAACTAAAAAAACATAATCTAACAGAAGAACGCCCAACCATAATTACTAAACAAATAGATTCTCCAATAATATCATCTTCTGTTGATGAAGATAATTTAGCGGACGATATAAAAGAAAACGAAGTTTCATCTCCAAATGAAGAAACGGTAAAAAAATACATTCTTGAAGACGGAGATTTAAAAGATTCAAATATTATAAACTCTCAAAATAAAGAACAAAATTTCTCTAATTTTTCAGACTCAAATCCTACGGATGGTAAAATTAGATATTATCTTGAGGATGAAAATAGTGATGAAGTAAATGAAGCAGCAATCAATGATAATGAATCTAAAAAATCCAAAACAATTAATATTAATGATAAATTAGAAAATGAAGAGAAACCATTGGAGTCAAAAAAAATATCTCAAGAGCGCTTACAAAGAATTAAAAAAGCTACGCAAAAGCTGCGTTCACCTCTTGGACTAAATGAGATGGAAAACGAACCAGCTTATAAAAGAAGAAACGTTGAGCTTGATGATGTAAAGCAATCATCGGATCCTTCTATTTCAAGGTACACTCTTTGGGAAGATGAGGATGAGAATGGAGAAAAGAAGTCAGGTTTAAGCGACAATAACAGTTTTTTACATGATAATGTAGATTGATTCTATTTATGAGTATCTCAGAAAATTTAGACATAGATATCAAGAAAGCTATGCTAGCAAAAGACAAAATTAGATTATCAGCCTTAAGAGCAATTAGGGCAGCTTTTCTAATTGAAAAAACCAAACAAGGATCATCCGGTTCTATTTCTGATGAAAAGGCTATTGGTATTATAAACAAACTATACAAACAGAGAATAGAAGCCCAAAAAATCTATATTGATCAAAATCGTCAAGATTTAGCAAATGAGGAAAATTCACAAGCCAAAGTTTTACAGGAATTTCTCCCCAAGCAGATGGACACAGACGAGTTAGAAAAAGAATTAAAAATACTAATAAATGATATTGGAGCCACCTCTATGGCTGATATGGGCAAAGTAATGGCCAAAGCAATGGCTATTTACAAAGGAAAAGCTGATGGATCTTTAATATCAAGAACTGTTAAAGACCTTTTAGGATAAAATATGGATTTTATAGATCCAATAATAGAGCAATACGCTTTAGATTACACAGATAGTGAGTCAAGTTTATTAAATGATTTAAACAGGCAAACTCATTTAAATATTTTACAACCAAGAATGCTTTCTGGACACCTTCAGGGCAGACTCTTAAGCACATTTTCAAAAGCATTAAATCCCCAAAAAATCCTTGAAATTGGCACTTACACTGGTTATAGTGCATTATGCTTAGCTGAAGGATTAAATAAGAACGGTCAGATTTATACCATAGATATTAATAAAGAATTGGAAGAATTTGCTCAAAATTATTTTAATGCATCTCCATATAAAAATAAAATAAATTATTTAATTGGTGATGCAGCTGAGTTAATTCCAGAAATGAAACATATTTGGGATATAGTTTTTATAGATGCAGATAAAGAAAACTATTCTTTATATTTTGATTTAGTTATAGATAAGGTCAGAAAAGGTGGGTGGATTATTGCTGATAATGTTCTTTGGAGTGGTAAAGTTACTAAACCAACTTTAAATAATGATTTGGAAACTGCTTCAATAAAAGCATTCAATAAGAAAGTAAATTCAGATAAAAGAGTAAGTAATGTTCTTATGCCAGTTCGTGATGGGATGATGCTTATGATTAAGAATTAATATTCCTTTGAAAAACTTAATTAAATTATATTATTTTTGGTCCGCATTTTGATTGATTAATTTCTAAAAATCTATTATGAAAAATATTTTAAAAATAACACTATCATTAATTTTATCTTTTCAATTTTTATTTTCTAAGGCTGATGAAGGCATGTGGTTGCCTATGCTACTTGGAGAAGCCACATATAAAAATATGGTAGAATGTGGGATTAGACTTACTCCAGAACAAATTTATAGTGCTAATAATTCAAGTTTAAAAGATGCTATAGTTGCACTAGGCGGTGGTTTTTGTACGGGTGAAATAATCTCTGATCAGGGATTGATGTTAACTAACCATCATTGTGGATTTGGAACAATACAAGCTAATAGTACGACAGAACACGATTATTTAACAGACGGTTTTTGGGCCATGAACAAAAAAGATGAATTACCTGCTGATTTTGGTGTTTGGTTTTTAAATGAGATTACTGATGTTACGGATGAAGTGTTGGAAGGTGTTGAAGACGGAATGAGCGAAGAGGATAGAAATAAGGTAATTCAAAGAAATACAAGAACTTTAAGCGGTAAAGCAATGGAAGGAAAAAATAGAGATGATTTTGCAGTTAAAGTTAAGTCATTTTATTATGGTAATTTATACTATATGTTTACTTATAACATTTTTAAAGATGTAAGATTAGTTGGAGCCCCTCCTAGCTCAATTGGAAAATTTGGTGGAGATACAGATAATTGGATGTGGCCTAGACATACTGGTGATTTTACTATGTTTAGAATTTATGCTAATAGTGAAAATCAACCTGCATCTTACAATGAAGAAAATCAACCATTACAACCTAAGCATTCACTTCCTGTTTCTATTGCTGGTATTGAAAAAGGAGACTATGCTATGATAATGGGCTATCCAGGAAGTACTGATAGATATTTGACATCTTGGGGGGTTCAAGAAGCTGTTGAGGTTGAGCAACCTGCAAGAGTTAAAATCAGAAGAATAAAGTTAGATATCATGGAAGAAGAGATGAATAAGAGCCAGAAAGTTAGAATTCAATATGCTTCTAAACATGCTAGCGTTAGTAATTATTGGAAATACTTTTTAGGTCAAAGTGAACAATTAGTTAAGAATGATGTGAAACAAAAAAAACAAGCTCTTGAAGCTAGTTTTACAAAATGGTATGAAACTAACAAGTTAGAGGAAAAGTACGAAGAAGCTCTTCCATTGGTAAAAAAGTCTATAGAAGGTTCTTCAGCTTATACCATTCCATCAGTATATTTCTTTGAAGCAATTTATGGATCTGAAATCATAAAGTTTTTAGCACGTAACTTAGGGTCTAAATCTTCTCTGTATTTGTCATTGTCATCTGGTCAAGGTCTCAAAGATGCAAAATCTAATGTTTTAAAGAAGGCAAGAAGTTATTACAAGGATTATAATGCAGAAATTGACAAAAATATTTTATCTGCAGTTTTAAATTTATATTACAATGATGTTCCAAAAGAATTTCATCCATCATTGTTTGCAGAAATGGGTGAAAAAAATGATGGTGATTTCACTGATTTTGTAAATAAATACTTCAAAAATTCTCCGTTTACTTCAATAGATAAATTTGAAGATTGGATTAATAACGATAAGCTATCCACAAAACATTTAGATAAAGATCCGGTTTTTCAATTGACAACAGAGTTTTTTAAACTATACAGAGAAAAAATTAGTAAGCCAAAACTTTCTTACGAAGGTGATTATAAAAAAGGTATGAGAATATTTGTTGACGGTTTACAAAATATGGGCATAAATAAGGCATCAGATGCAAATTCTACTATGCGTTTTACTTACGGTAATGTGCTTCCATATGACCCAGCAGATGCTGTTCATTATGATTTTTACACTACTCTGGAAGGGGTTATGGAAAAGGAAGTAGTTACTGATGATAAAAATCATGAGTTTTATGTTCCTAAAAGATTAAAGGATTTGTATGAGGCAAAAGATTATGGCCAGTATGCAAGAAAAGAAGATGGTAAGTTACCCGTTGGGTTTTTGTCAAACAATGATATTACTGGTGGTAATTCTGGAAGTCCTGTAATAAATGCCTACGGAGAATTAATTGGAACAGCATTTGATGGAAACTGGGAAGCCATGAGCGGTGATATTTATTTTGAACCAAATATACAAAGGACAATTTCTGTAGATATAAGGTATACACTATTTATTATTGATAAATATGCAGGTGCAAAACATTTGATAGATGAAATGAATATTGTTAGAACTAGGCATGTAGAGGAAGAAAAAAGTAATCTTGAAGAAACATTGCAAGAGCCTATACCTGTCGAGGACTAATTGGAATAGCTCATACTTTTTTGAAACTCTTTAGTGATTATATTTCTTGCTCTCTCTGATGGACTCATTTTTTCAGATGCAATATTTTCAAAAATCTTTGCGCTTAATTCAATCCCATTCGAACTGGAATCTATCTGATTAATTGAATTATTGATTAGTTTAATTGTTTCCTCCTTTCCTTTTATAAGCTCATTCCAAGATTTGGGAGAAATGTATATTTGCTGAGACATATTGTGAGTGTATTCGTCTCTTATAATTTTCAATAATTCCACGTGAAGAGTTGTAGCGCTCATATTACTTTTGTGGACTCTAATTATCATATTATTAGGGTCAATTCTTTCTAAAAATAAAATTGCTCTCTCATAAGCTTGCATCTTTAAAGGAATAATTTTTTCTAGTTTAAAGGAGTTTAATTCCTTTTCATTTTCTTTAATTGTTTTATTAAAAAAGTGTTGAAGCATTAAATATGTAATCAACAACATCCCAGCTAATGGAATCAATAGGATAACAGCGTCTTTCATTTTTTTATTTTAAATGTATAACGAATTATAAAAATAGTTGTTACAAAAGTGAATAAAGTGTTAATTTCTTTTTAATGAATGTATATTTAAAATATTCAAATGACTATTTTTGCCGAATGGAAAAAATGATGGTCACAAAGAGCGTTTCTCATCGTATTGAGAATCTTTCAGAATCTGCTACAATTGCAATGGCAAGAAAAAGTCGGGAATTAAAATCTAAAGGAATTGATGTTATAAGCTTGAGTCTTGGAGAGCCTGATTTTAACACACCAGATTTTATAAAAGAAGCAGCATTTGAAGGAATTAATAAAAATTATTCAAAATACATGCCTGTTAATGGATATGACGACTTAAGAGAAGCCATAGTAAATAAGTTTAAAAGAGATAATAAAATTAGCTATTCAATAAATCAAATTGTTGTATCGACAGGTGCAAAGCAATCAATAGCAAATGTAGTGTTAAGTACAATCAATCCTGGAGATGAAGTAATTATACCTGCTCCTTACTGGGTAAGCTACGAGCAAATAGTAAAAATGGCCGATGGTGTGCCAGTGGTTTTAGAAACTAGTATTGAAGATGATTTTAAAATAACTCCATCCAAACTAGAAAGTGCTATCAACAATAAAACAAAGATGATAATTTACAGCTCTCCGTGTAATCCGTCTGGAAGCGTTTATCAAAAAAATGAATTACGTGCACTTGCTGATGTAATAGTTAGATTTCCACAAGTTCTTGTTCTCAGTGATGAAATTTATGAACACATTAATTTTACAGGGTCTTATTTTTCAATGGCAGCCTTTGATGATATTTATGACCAAGTTATTACAGTTAACGGTGTTTCAAAAGCCTTTGCTATGACTGGTTGGAGGCTTGGTTATATTGGCGCTCCAGAATGGATAGCAAATGCTTGTACAAAGATTCAAGGACAATTTACTTCAGGTGCATCCAGTATTTCTCAGCGTGCTGCGTTAGCTGCAGTCTCAGCAAATCCAAAAGTTGTTTCTGAAATGAAAGCAGCTTTTTTGGAAAGAAGAGACTTTATGATTACAAAACTAAAATCTATTCCTGGAATTAAAATTAATCAACCACAAGGCGCTTTTTATGTTTTTCCTGACGTAAGCAATTTCTTTGGTAAATTTCATGGGAAAGTAAAAATTAATGATGCAGATGATTTATGCATGTATTTGCTTGAAGAAGCTAGAGTTGCACTTGTAACTGGTAATGCTTTTGGTTCCCCTTCATGTATAAGAATTTCTTATGCTGCATCAATGAATGAACTTAAAGAAGCTATGCATAGAATTGCTGAAGCACTTTCAAAATTATATTAGATCATATTTCAGATGATATCGCTTTTGCGGGGCTTATAATTGTACTAATAATAGAAGGTAATATCATTGAGGTGTAGCAAGCTGCAAATGTGATTATATTCATTAATACTATATTTAAATAAGGGATATCCATTGGTACCTTGTCTAGGTAATAGTTTTGTTGTGGAAGCTTTAAAAAACCATAATGATTTTGACAAATAATTATTACTATGGCTAATAGATTTCCTACCAAAAAACCAATGCTTGTTAAGAGTCCTCCATGTATTACAAATATTCTTCTAACAGATTTATTTTTTATTCCTATAGCTTTAAGAATTCCAATCATTTTAGTCTTTTCTACGATTAAGACAAGTAAAGCTGATGACATATTAACTATTGCAACCGCTACCATTAAAACAATTATTATATACACATTCTTGTAAATCAAATTTAACCAAGAGAACATTTCCTCATGTTTTTCTTCAACAGAACTAATTAGATATTGAGGGCCAAAAATATTTTTTAATTTGTTTGCTACAGATAGACAATTATCATAATTCTTTAATTTTATTTCATAACCTCCAGTGTAATGCTGGCCACTTCCAATACTATTTTGAAAATTAAACTTCTCTTTTTCAGAGTCGTATTCGATTTGTAGAGTGTCTGGTATTGTCAATAAATTTTTATTTTGATAATTATCAACTTCGAAAGCAACAAGTTTTATTGAAGTATCTTTTTTTGTACTTATACATATGGAATCTTTTTTTGAAATTTTATTATTTCCCCAACCGTATAAAAAAACACTTGACTTTGATTTATTTAAACAAGAAATTATTTTTTCAGTTGAGTCAGGGGAGTCTTTTAGTTTAATATTAATAGTTGTACCCCATTTATTTATTTCTATTATTTTATTTAGACTTATAAAGCCTATTTTATTATCCAATTTATCTAATCCTGTTTTATATATTCCACCAAGGACAAGATTTCTCTGCTTAGGTTTATTTTCAGAAATAAAAAAGGCTCTAAGATGTTCATTAACTTTTAAATTAAGTTTTTTTGTAGTGGATTCAGATAAAATAATAGTATCGTTACTATTACTAGAAAAAGATGGGCACTTACCTTCAATTAAATATTGATTAAAGAAACCAAAATTTGAATTATTG
>MDTC01184375.1_pt1 | contig 21810 bp, 10 predicted proteins | sample 811181 | NCBI WGS metagenome assembly MDTC01 (sample SAMN05326644, study PRJNA326480) | marine metagenome | isolation source: seawater | place: Pacific Ocean: North | collected 2011 | reverse complement strand
TGGGGCATCAACATAGGTTTCACCTATATGCCCAAATTTACCTCTAGGGAATCGCTTACACCTGAACCCCCACCACTTGCACATTAGACTTACAGGACGTAATTTCTCTGCTGAACAGAGACAACCATAGATCCTTGCAATGTGCTCACCCATCTGTCTTATGTGTGCAGTAATAGGGTTCTACCAACGCTCATGTGACTGCTTCTTGATACGCAACAGCATACGCTTCGGGCGGTTTACTCGTGTCAGTCTAGTCGGTAGGTTTGGGGCTAGAGAACCACATATCCCTCAACTTTTATATAATAACACTAATTGAAGGGAGTGTCAAGACCTTGTGGACAGTAAGAGAACTGTCTATACTATACTGAACGTGCTGACTGAATCAGGTACTGTTCGATAACAGCAAGGAGCTGATTACCATTTTCTGCTGCTTCAAGACATTCAAATAAGTTCATAGGGTTGTTCCCTTAACGACTTCCTTACTATACAGCAGTTCAGACCCCTGTAAAGTGATAGTGTGACAGTTCTATGAGTGGCACGTCATCGAGGTATAGTAAAATTCTGACTCGTTAGTCGCATCCTTACTGGTTCTAAGACCTCTCCTATGCATATTAAATCCTATGATAGTCCTACGCTCATCAGAATCGTTTATTCCTCCTCTATGCTTCCACCATGCTGGAAATATTACGAGATCACCCTCCTTAAAATCAGGTGTGTACCATTTATCCACATCCCACTCATCCCTAAACTGTGTGGGTATAGCACCATCAGGCATCTCAACATATAATACACAACTGACTCCCTTACCACCATGATCATGTAAACCATGATACTGTGTCCTCATACAGGTCTCAAACCATAGGTCAGTCACATGATACTCAGCATCTATGGTACTTTCCTTCTTCCATTGATTAAGATACTTCCTAAGATCATCTAATAATGGTTTAGCATATAATGGTAATGGATTGATCTTACTATTACTAGTCTTCTTATTGCTGAAGAAATCAGTATCAAAATCAGTACCACAGTAAGATTTTCTTATCCTATCATCATTCTGTGGTATAGTATGTTGCATCAATTTCATTTTCCGATACACTTCAGTATCAATGTTCTCTTTACCTCTATATGGTTCGATCATCTCAAGTATCTTAGTCTTGAATTCACCCCAGTTCTCAATACTATACTTAAATATAGGTTGCTGGACATCATATACTTTCATTAAAATGTCCTCCAGTGGTCGAAATGTATCATACCTGTATCTAGGTCAGTAAATCGTGGGTCTAATAATAGTTTTATATCACCTGCTATTGATCTTATATTAGTTCCTTTACCACCAGTACCAGCAACACCATGCTTTAGGTTACTTGGGAACACCAATAAATCACCTCTATTAACCATCACGCTAGAGATACCACTATTAATATAATTTAACTCACCAACAAAACTTCTTGTTGGATCTGGTTTGGTATCAAATATACCACCAGAATAACAGTTAGGGTTATTCTCACTATAGAATGTAATAGTTGACTTATCAGGTGGATTAACATAGTATATAAATGATAAGTCAGAACATGCATGAGTATGTGGTGTCATACTATCATTAAAATCTTTAATAGTAAACCAAGACTTCATAATATATGGTATAATCATATCAGTCTTGATGTTTGCTACATGTAAACACTCACGTACCTCATTTAAAATTAAAGAAAAGAAAGGTTTTAACTCATCAGTATGATGCAACAGACCTTTACCTCTAGTCTCACCAGTCAACGGATACCTACCATCATGAGCTTCATTAGGATCAAATTGATATTCTTTCAAATTGTACAACAAATCACTCCAATAGGATTTCTCTGGGAGTGTGCGTTGGTAAATAACTGTAGGAAAAATAGAGTGTATTAACGTTGTCATGATTGAATCATATAATTCTTACCTAGATTTGGACAGTGCTAAGGCATTACGTTACGAGTGTGATAACATATTAACACATGATCCATTAGAACAAAAGACATGGTGGTATGGTTTTGATAGACCCCCACAAAATATACTGGAAAACTTTATATTTCAGTCAGCAAGACAACACAATGTATTCCATTCTTATATTGGTGCTGAGTGGTGGATTAGATCACATGATAGTTTAGATAGTAGTTGGATATTCCATGTTGATGGTGATCTTGGTCAGTCAAGAAGAGGTGATCAATATTTATCAGCACCATTCTGTACTATAACATATTTAACAGATTATGGTCAACCAACTGTAGTACTGGACCATATGCATGACTGGAATAAAAAAGGATTTTATATAATGGGTGATAATGAGTGGTCATTCTGGGCATCACCTAAGATGGGTAAACATATTAACTGGTCATTACCATATTTTCATGGTGTACCACATAACTTTGGTTATTTACCTGAAGGGGAAAAAAGAGTGACTCTTATGTTTAACACATGGAAGACAAGACCTTGGGAACCTGAATGTATAGAGTACAACTTAGACTACAAAATCTCAGGTGGTGAGGTTAAACTCATACCTGAGAAGGATACAACTATTAAATGGTTAGAACCACATGGATTTTTCACTACTAAACTTGAGGATGCTCTTGATTTAGCAATTCAGTATCATGGATACAATCAGAGAGGAGAATCATGGTTAGTATCTCAATTTGCACCAGAGAATACTGATCTTACCCCACGTTTTCCCACGCAAGAGTCCCATTAGCATTAAATACACACGCATAAATGTAATGGTCAGCATCAGGGCATAGACTAGACTTAGGGAACCAGTCTTCACCTACTGACTGTGCATTAATTGCATCATTATAATGATACGAACCAAGTGTAGATAGTTTTAAGTTTGCTAATACTTCATCAGGTAAGAATGCTTCATACCATGTCCATATAGTATTAATCTTATCTGTATCAGATTTTGCTTCAAGATCTCTTAGCTTACTACCATTATACCAAAGAAAAGGTGTTCCCTTTGCTTTAGCATAATCACTTAGTGTCTCCTGTAGTGCTTTGTAGTCCATAAGATTGTTGTTGGTTTTCGTTGTGGAAGGTGGAAGCGTACTCCCTCATCAATTTATATTTAATAGCATTAAAGTATGTATCTGGTTTAATATCTGGTTCCCATTTACTTTCATCCAATGCTTGTATTGCATAGTGTGTTAGATCCTGATAATCATAGAGTAGTTCACGAACAAATGCATTCTGAACAAGGGTTTCAACCCACATTACACATACTCTACGTTCACCCTTAGTCACTGGTCTAACAGAATGCCAGTGGTTTGGATCAAAGAATAATGCTTCACCTTTCTTCAATCTATATGAATATGATTCTGATCCTACACGTATCCATAGATCACCACCTTCGTACTCACTCTCATCATTGATAGCAGTAATCATTAGATAATCAGTTCTCAATGACCAACCACCTGGTTTACCCATTAATGGTGCATCATTATGGAAATCATAATAACCACCACCATCTTCCTCATCAGAAGAATACTTAACAAACATAGGTCCAGTAGTTCTTCTTGTTAGTATTGCTCTAGCAAATAAAGAATTCCAAAACTGATCCATGAAGAGTTGAGAACATTTACCATCAGGATCCTTCATCTCTACATTACGTTTGATCTTACGATCAGCAGTACCAGATGCTTTACCATCCTCAAACTCATTAAATTCATAAAAATTCTGAATGTGGTCACAAACAACCTCATCCAACCACTTCATTCTACGTATCATAATTAACTAGATTGTGCTCTAAATTCGTCTAATAGTTTTTGTTCTTGTTCTATACGTGCAACCAATGCTTCAACAGGATCAGTTATATGTGATATATTAGGACCATTGAATAATGGTGCTGGTCTATGGAATTGAATAGCAAGCATAACAAATCTTTCCATTGCTTCTTCCATCCCTGATCCTGAGGAGTGAGGTGGGAAACTTACATATTGTTCATCAGTTGATAAGTATGCTACTCCCTCATTATAAGGCAAAAAGTGCTCTTTGTAAACCTTTGGATCAATTGGTATTTTGACTGTAGTAACTACATTAACACCAGGATCTGTGAATACATCAGGCAATGCTCTGATCTTAACTCTCCAGTCTTTCCACTGTTGTTTCTCATCAGCAGTAACTGGTGCATCTTCAAGCATTGTCCAATCAGATGTATGAAGAAAGAAATTCCTCCATGCTTTAACTCTGGTTAGAGTTATACCTTTCTCTTCTGAAATTATTCTCTTGAACTTATCATCAACTGTTGACCTATCAACTGAATCAACAGCATCAAATGCATCTCTAGCAGATTGTACAAATGTTCTTACAGTATCTATTGTAGGTTCTGTGAACAAATAATCTTTCCAATAATATTCTCCAGTAGTATGATTACGAACATATGTACTCTTATCACACTTCCATGACTCTGTTGCACCATTACTATACTCAAAGTATTGTAATTTATCACGATCAGCACTCCATAAAGGATATAATACTGGTGTGATATAGGTACTCCAGTGATCGTCTGATATAGTCTTTGTCTTAGAACCACGAGTAATTTGTCTCGATGGTCCACGTATGATTAAAGTATTATTATTTAATTCCATGTTATGCGGGCTGTTGATAGAACCATCCTGTTACTATGTATTTAGTTCCTTTAAGAACTAGATTACCCTTATGAGAGTGTGTATAACCTGCTGGCCAAATCACTACTGTACCTGTACTTGGTTTAATCCTTCTCTTTTGATAGAAGAACTCAGTCTCACCACCTTCAAAGTCTTCATTAAGATATATCATCCACACTGCACATCTAGCATGTTCACCATATGAACCATCTTCATGATGCCAAACATGATAACCACCACCTTCAGGTGTCTTCTGACATTTAATTGCGAATGATGTTAGAGGGATTTGAGTTAAAGATGAATACTCTGCACAATAATGATTGATACATGTCTGTAGGTATTGATTAACACGGGCAGATAATTGACTATCCATATTATCTAACATAATAGAATAATCTCTTCTACCCAATCCTTTATTACCAAACTGTGCTACTCCAGCCATGGAGTTCTCATCACCATCACAAATATTAATCTTCTGCAAATCACCAGACATATTTCTTTCTACTGCCTGTTCTTCCCATCTATTATGAAATCCAATAAGATCATCACAAAATGCCTTTGGTACAAAGTTTGGCCAGATTGCAATGAAATCATCAAATTCTGCCTTGTTACCCATTAGATGAACAGGTACAATAGGATTCACCATCTCAACATAGTTGGATGCACCACTACTAGTTATCGCCATAATTTAATCAGTAAGCCTTAATAAGATATTTAACCCTAAAGTATTTTAGCACAAGAGGGACTGCTGTGCGAGGGACAATGCTTGCGGAAACCTCTAATTGTTCAGCACCAGTCATAGTCATAGTACCTTCATTCAAAGTAATACCTGCCTGTGCTGGTGTAATTGATAGAGTTTTCTCTGTAACAAAGGAGACTGTCTCTCCTCTATCATTTGTTTCATTCTCATTTATTTTATTTGCACCGTATGGATTGGTATAAGCATCAGATGTACCAGCATCACCAAAATCTTGTGGTGTCTGGTCAGCAGCAGATGATGGGAATGACCTACCAGAACCCCAGATTACTCTGACTCCTCCATGTCCTCCATTACCACCTGTTACATTACTTATACCATCATAAAAACATGCTCCTCCACCTCCACCTAAATCACCACCGTTACCACCGTAGACTGAACCGTAGTTAAAGTTACCTCCAGTACAATCAACTGTGCTAAACTTAGCAACTGGGTTTTGGTTATCTGATATATCATATACTTTCCATGCAATACCAGCTGGATTATCAACCCAAGCATTATTTGCTACGCTAGTATTCTCAATAGTCCATGATATAACATGTCTTCCTTCTGCTAATGTACCAAGTGAATGAACAGTTGATGGTGTACTTGTAGAAGTAGCAGAAAAGTTGGTACTTAATAATTGAGTACCACTTGGGTCAGTCCATGTTAATGTTCCTGTATTATCAGCAGCAACCTCTATCTGAGCAGGATACCCCAAACCAGATCCAATGTCAAGTATTTGTCCACCAGTCTGTGCATTACCAAGATAAGGATCAACATCAGCAGAAGGATTTCCTGGTACTGTAGGATATATTGCATGTTGTTGCATGAATGTAGTCCAGTTAGTATATACACCACCTCCAGTACCACCAGAATTATTTACAGTAACTCTAACCCAGTTCTCTGTTTTTATTGGTGCAGATTTAAAGTTAGCATTTGAATTAGTACCAGCACCTTGTGATGTATGATTATCAGTTGATCCAGCAGTACCACCATTCATTGCTGCATTAGGAGTTGCTTGTGTTCCACCACCTGTTCCATCAGCTCCCTTACCTTGAAGACCTACACCACCTCCACCAGCACCATGACCAACCAAACCAGAATCACAACCAGCACCACCACCTCCAGATAGAGTTGGTGCATCTCCTCCATTAGGAGTGGATCCACCATTTCCAGCATATCCAGCGGCTCCACCACCACCGCCATAAGATGTGGAAGGACCACCATTACCACCACCGTCTCCAGAGTATATACCTCCCTGACTGGAGTCATTAGAGTTTGAATCATTACCTGATCCAGCACCATAACCACATACTGTAGCACGATTAATAAAATAACTATCTCCACCTGGATGATGTCCTGAGGCATTATCTGCACCTCCAGTACCACCAGTACCAACGACTATAGGGTAAGAGGATCCTGGTGTTACTGAAACTGAGTTTTTATACCCTAGGCCACCGCCACCACCTCCTTTTGTACCACCAGCACCGCCGCCACCACCACCAACACATACTACATCTACTTCAGTCACACCAGTAGGACATATCCAACTATGAGATCCAGGTGTAACAAACTCTGACTGACCTATTGCTTCTTGCTGATTACCACCACTCTGTTCATGTGCATATGTTGGTGATAAATCATATGAATACATTGCACCTTCAGCTTCAGTCCTACCTCTTGTTGGTCTAAACTCGCATATGTAATGAGTATGCTCTGCTGAATATCCCATTTCTTCAGGAGCCCATGCTACAATCTGACCTGCACCAGTATCATAGTTTGTAGTATTATCTCCTGTTGCTGCTGTTCCAGCATCCATAGACTGTCTCTCGTCTCTCTCACTACACAGAACCAAATGAGTATGTGGTGGTGGACCATTTAATGCTTTTGGTTCTAAAGGACCAATCTTAACAGTAGCAGTACCAGTCAATTGACCACTAACAAATCCAACTACATTACTATACCCTGAAATTCTTACACTACCAAAACTATACTCATTTAACTGTCTTGCTCTGGATATATACCACTCACCTCCCACATCTCCTACTTCCATAGAAGAATCATCAGGAGTCAAACTACCAGGTCCATTTACTCCACCAGGTCCATTAATCCTTTTCATCCTAAGGTCTGGTAACTTAAATGTACCAGTTAATGTACCACCATAGTTTCTCAGATCAACTGTGTTAGGATCTGTTCCACCATACTTATTACCTATTGCCTCATATAATAGAGGGAAGTCTGATATATTTAAGTTTGCACCATCACAATATAAGTATCCAGGATGATTATATGAACAGTTAGATGATACAGTAGAACCTGCATTCTTACTGTAATGATCAACATAAACAGCTATAATAGATCCTATAGGAGCACCAGAGTCGTAAATCTGATCCGAGTAGTGATTGTGGTATGAGTGTTGAAGTCTAGGCATCAGTACTTAATTAGGTATTCTAATACAACATATGGTGATACAACATCATCAAATTTAGAGACAGTACTAGTTCTTATAGTAACATTTGCCTCTAATCCATCTGGTCTAACAGTAGTCACATCAGTCTGTGCTTGATAGGATGTTTCACCAACTTCTCTACTTAATCTATGACTATGAGCAGTAAAATCTGTAGTATCTGATCCTGGTGGTGCTTCAGACATAACCTCCATGTTTCTAGCAGCAGGATATGCTAATGTAGTATCATCAACACGAGTATCATATGGTCTACCCCAACCAATATTAATTGGTACTTCAGCAGGCCATGAAGCAGCAGTCTTAGACTGTACAGTTAAGTTAGTTGGCCATAATGATTGGTAATTGAGACCAGTATCTGTAGTGGTAGCACCTTGAGAACTGTTTCCAGATCCTTGAGCCCACCCCATGAAATATCTCTTCCAATTACCACAGTTTACATTACAATTACCTTCACCACTTGGTGGTCCTTTGTACTCATAATATTCTCTTGCTCTTGCTTGACAGTCACTATTGCTAACATCAATAGGTGCATCAGCAACAGCCATATATGATGGTTGAGATCTATCTGGGTGAGCAGGGTCATCCTTAACAGCAACTCTATATGTATTACTATAATGACAATGTGATCCAATAGCACTTGCAGAGACACTTTCAGTCTCTGATGTAGTTGGTATAGTCCAACCTACGTTACCATTAAGAGCAAATGTTTGTTGTGGTACAGTAAATACTCCATTAAAACCAATGGTAGCAGTATTACCTACATTAGATGTAATCTCAACACCAACACCTGCTTTAATTACTGTATTTGTATTCTCTCCACTACCAACAGTCTTCTCTATATTTCTATACTGTCCTACGTTAGCAGATGTTGCTGCTTCAATATGCTTTGAACCTAAATCTGGTACTTGGAACTGTGTATCTAATAGAGTCTGTGCTGTCTTCTTGTATATACATGCAGAACCAGTACCTAGAATATCTGCTAATTGTGGATATAATGCAGCACTATAAACTGAACCATCACATCTTAAATATCCTGCTGGTAAATTAGCTACATTCTGTGATGCGTCAGGATCATTATCCATCACCCTAACTGACCAATTAATTATAGTACCAGGTGCATTTCCTAACTTGGATTTTTCTTTTTGATAAAACTTCATTAGAATGCCCTGATGATGTATAACATACTTAACGATGGAGTCTTTACATCTACATTGATATTTAGTGCAGATGGTAAGTTTTGTGGTGCTATAGTTGTAGGTGATCCAGATGCAGTACTATCAACTTGAATATCATTTACAGGTACAATAGTTGGTGGTCTTAAATAACCAGCATTCATTGTAACTTCAAATGTATAATGAGTATGTGAATTTATATCTGGATGCTTCTCTGCTCTATGGTTTAGGGCAACAGGGAATGTCTTAGATGTTTGAGGAGATCCAGGTGTGAATAGATTAGTTGCAATATCATCTGCCTGACCTTCATAACCATACCAGTTCTTATAACTGGTTAAATTACCAGTAGAAGACATTTTAGGGTTAGTGAAACATTGAGCAGCATTCTGATTGTTAAATGTACCACCAATAGGTCTAGGTATAGGTCCAGACCACACTGGTTGAGGAGCACCATACTTTGCATTGGTTGCATCATATGCAGTACCAACAGAGTTAACAGCACTCAATCTGGGTATAGATGTATCAACTAACGTAACACCAGATTGGAATCTAGTTACCAATCCAAAACCACCTGGTTGAGATGCATCATCATTAAAATAATCAATATCACCACCTTCTCCAGTTGAAATTACTTTCTCTTTCTGATTATTTTCACAACACTGTTGAGCACCAGGACATTGAAATGCCTCAACTTGTCCACCATCATCAATAGCAGATGAATAACCAGGCTGTAATGCAGATGGATTAGCATGTCTATGTGCTGGCATATGATCCTTACTTAACTTTCTAGGTATTGTGTAGAATGTTTTGAAGTAAGAAGGTGGGTTAACACTGAAACTTCTTATCTGACCTGCTAGGTTACTTGAATCAGTAACATTAAAATTAATATCTGCAACAGCATTAGCAGATGTTGGTGGAGTAACACCACTACCATCACCATCAATCAACTGAACATTACCAACACCTTGTGGTGTAAGAACAGCAGCAACAGATGGTAATGTCCATGCTATCTTAAGTTTAAGATCATCTTGACCTGATGGTAACGATGTTTTATTAATAGTTATTTCATCATTGATGTTAAAACTCTGACCAGCACTTACAATCTTAGTAATACCTGCTCTACCTGTTACATCAACGTCAACAGTAATATCCAAACCTGATCCACCACCAGCACTGGTCAATCCTGAGAAATTATATGATGCTGGAGTTCTAAGAGGATCAATTTCACCAGAAATAATAGTTATACCACCAACAGCACCATTAGGATAATTCTGACCCATTTGTAATGCTGTCTCGCTAACATATGCTTGTTCATAGTCAGTTAGAACCCTACCATTTAACTGTGGTAGTTGAAATGTATCTGTATCTGGGACATACGTATCATATTGCCTATTATTAAGGTTACCACCATATGTGTTACCTAAAATAGATGCTAGAACAGGATATTCTGAAGCATTCAGTACCTGTCCGTTACACTGAGTCCATCCTTCAGGTATAGTAGAACTATCACCAGTCCAAGGGACAATAGTCCCTATACTGGCTCCACGCATCTTCTTATTTGTTTCGTAGTAACTACTCATGACTTATATCTCCACGAGCCACCATCCCCTGTATGTAGACGGTATTGTGTTACCTGCTCCATCTGTTGTTCCTGCATAGACTAACCCAAATCCTGCGTTACGTGTTTGTACAATCAGTTCACCTCCTCCATAAGGACCACCTGCACCGTTTCCGTTAGCAATTGATGTTCCTGTTGCATCACCCTGTATACCAACTCCAGCAGGAGCACGTACAACCAGAGATGCACTATATGTTAATGCCCCTGTTACTTCAATAAATCTAATCATATCACCTGTCTCTGCTTCAGTAGGTAGTGTGAATACACTGGTAGCAGTGATAGCGATCATGTAGTTTCTACCTGTTACACAAGTAGCATCAGAACTTAAGAACTCCCACTTGAGTCCACCATTCTTACCCCAGAACCTATCTTGTCCGAATGCGTTAATAGCAGCATCCTGACGTACTTGGAACTTACGGTTAGAACTTACACCAATATTAGTTATATTAAGTGCATAATCTGTTGTAGATGGTGTAGCGGTGTCGTGGCTAACAATGTTAACATGACCACCATTGACTGTTAAGTCACCATCACCAAGTGCTGCACCAGCAGTTCCAGGAGCAAGACCGATTCTTGTATCACCAGTCTGTGCATCTACATGGAATCTACCCTCATCATTAGTTGGGAACTGTACACCAGTTGTTCCACTGAAGATAGTGAAGTCATCATCTATTTGTAGATGACCAGATGCTTCAACATCACCTGTAACTGAATTAACATAGAATGCAGACTTAGCATCATCATTAGATCCAGCATTACCATCGTTCTGAACTCTGAGGTTACCTGCTAACCATGTCTGACCATCTTTATTGATGATTGCCTTAGGTAGAGACTCAGTACCATTACCAACAACTGTAAACTTACCATCACTATCAATGGTTAGTCTTGTAGCAGGTATAGGTTGACCATTAAGAATTCTAAACTGATTGTCTGTTGAATTTGTATCAGAATCACTGGTGAGATTAATATCATACTTCTGTGTGCTAAGGATAGTAGAACTAACTCCACCATATACAGAGTCAATTACGAAACGATCTTGGTTAGCACCATTGTGTACTCTAAACTTCTCAGCATTAGTATCATTAACTGCTGTAATCTGTACAAATTCACCAGATGGGCATGTAGGAGATGCACTCAATCTTAGGTAATCATTAATTGAGAACTGACCACCAAACTCAGCAAGTGATAGTAATGTACTGCTAAAGTTAAGTACAGAACCAGTTGGATTACCACTAAGTGCAATTGCAGTACCCTCAGGATCAAGTGATAACTGGAATCTAGTTACATTATTACCAGTATCATTAACAGCATTAACAACGAAGTATGTTACTGGTGCTAGTGATACACCTACGATACTTCCAGCATTAGAGAACTGTACTGCATCACCAGTTGCTAGTTCATTAATAGGAACTTCAAGTGTATCAGTTATATCATTAACAGAACTAATTGCTGGAGTTGTTGAGTTGATAGGTACTCTACCTGTTAGGTAAGTAGCACCACCAGACTTAGCAAGTTTCCAGATAACTTCATTATCTGCATGTGCTGCAACAGTTGTACAATCTACACCCCTATTAACAGTAACTAACCTAGTGTTAATGTCTGGACCTGGGGAAACAACCTCAACTAATTCTGTTCCTATGATAAGAATATCACCTATCTCAATACCTTCAACGTTATTGACTGGTAGTTGAGTGTATGCTGCATCAGCAGAGTTACCTGTCCAATCTGTTGTACCAGAACCAGTATCAACTGTATGGTTCTGTAGTGTTATACCTGTTGATGTACCAGGTGTACCAGAAATAACAATCGCATTTGCAGAAGCTTCAGTGGTTGAAACTCTAAATGTTCCAGCAGCTTTATTGCTATCAACAACATAGTAAGTAGTTGTTGTATCAACATTATTAGAAAGACCACTAGTATCACTGAATCTAACTTGGTTACCATCTAAGAAGTAGTTGTCTGGAACACTTAATGTACCATCAGCAGCATTAACACTGGTGATAATTTGAGCACCATCAATATCATTGATATATTGATAGAAGTCAACGTTAAGGTTGCTAAGACTACCTGCACTATGTGCTACAGCAGAAGTAAGTAGTCTCGCCCTATTAACTGTAACAGTACCACTGTTAGATCCACCATGCATAGTGATATCACCATACAGGTCTGCATCACCGTTAACTTTCAGAGAGTTTCTAATCTCTGTAGTACCAGCAACACCACCAATTACAAATTGTGATGCTCTAGTTGCAAAGTTAACAATAGAACCAGCACCAGCTCTGGTGAATAGGTTAATAGTAGAAGCATTAGACTGTAGATCTCCACCATTGACCTCTAGGTCACCATCAAGAATGGTCTGAGCATTCCTAACTGTTAGTGTGGAGTTAGCAGTGTTACTAAATGCACCACCAATTGTTATTACTGATCTATTTGTAGTAGTATCAGCAACTGTACCAATATTAATGGTTGAATCAGTTGTGCTTGTGTGTATGCGTAGAGCAGCTGCCTGTGTTACATTAGTACCAATCTCAATTTGTTGAGCATTAGCAGTAGTGTTAAACAAGAATGCATTCTCTACATCACCACCAACATTAAGTGTTGTAGCATTAGAATTAAGAAGACTGAATGTTGTTGCATTGGTTGTGATGTCTCCACCATCAACATTAAGATCACCATCAATATCTGCATTAGCACTAGCACCTAATAGTCTAAGTGTTCCCTTAACAGTTAAGGTATCACCTAACTCAGATCTGCTTGTGTTAATACCAACTCTTGTCTCTTGTGTAGAAACTCTAAGTGTAGCATTGCTTGATGGACTATCAGATGCACCACCAACTAAGAATGCTTCATGAAGATTAGTCTCTGTCTTAGAGATAGTTGGATCGGATAGATAAGAACCAATTGTCTTACCACTAATAAATGCGTTACCAACAACATCTAAGTTTGCTCTTGGTACTTGCTGATCGTAACTAGTACCCGAAGCAATGTATGATAAGAAGGCATGTTCATGTGCATCGTGTGTTGTACGTGCAACTGTGTTAATACCAACCTTATACTGACCAATTGCTTCAGTATCAGTTCTAATTGCTTCAGCACCAATAACTCCTGTCTCCTTCCAATTCTCATCAGAACGCTCAAGAGTTGCAGTTGGTTCTGAACTTGGAGTCCAGTTATATGTTGCAGTTGTAATAGTATTAGCAACTACAAACTCAATATATCCATTATCAGCACCACTTTGATCTGCCTTAGTAACTACCCACTTACCATTGATCTGTGGATTACTAAATCCTTGAATACGGATTGTCTTACCGACAACCATATTAATACCAGCAGAAGCATTTGTTAGAACACCAGACCAGTTAATCTTAACTGTTGATGTACCATTAGTTGTAGCATCTAGGATACTAGTCTCAGGTATATTAGTATAGTAGTTTGCATAGATCCATCCAAGTGAACCACTCTTCTCGATTGACTTACCCTTGTACAGAATATCACCTGCTTGTGGGTTAGCATCAACATCAGAAGAAACATAGTATTTAACTACCTGATTAGCACTAAATGTTGATGATTGATCAGGTGTTCTGTTACTTGGAAGATTCTCAGTATAAGAGAAGTTTGAACGTATACTATATTCTTGTCCTGGGAATATAGTTGTACCACGACCTTTTATGTGATAAATTGCCGAGGAAATTTTATTCCTACTTATGTAAATATCACCCTTATTTCTATCAGCCCAACTTCCACGTGTAAGTGTTATATCTTCTGCACCACCATCAGTTCTTGGATTAGAAAGGATAGTAAGAGCAGGTGATTCAGTTGGTGGTTGAGTACTGATAATTACTCTATTATTAAAGTAACTAACACCCTCAACAGTAATCTTATCTTTAAATGTAACAGGAGTATCAAATGATGTTACAAGTGTAGTGATAGTATCAGTATCATCTGTTGATGAAACTAATTGTGCTTTCTCTAGGAATGTTTCTTCACCAGTGATAGCATCAATCTTACGGTTACCAATGTATAGGTCACCATTAGAGTTTAGACCTGTGTAGAATACAATACCACCATCTTCTCTCTTAGCCTGTGCATAGTAATCTTGGAATTCAGATAGTATAACTTCTTGACGTACAGGAAGACCAGTTGAATAGTTACCTGGTCCGAAACCTAGGTATTCAAATGTGTGGTTACCAGATCTAGCAATAGATGGTCGTCTTAATTCAATATAGACCTTCTGATCGTGTATAGATGTAGCATCACCAGCAATAGCAATCTTTCTTTGTTCTGAACCAGAGGTAGCATTACCATTCTGTGCCTTAAGAGCATTAGTACCTGTATAATTAAAGTCCTTGAAGTACCCAGTCTCAGTAAGATCTGTGACTGATTCCTTAGTCATAGAACGCTTCGCATCATTAACCCAGACAAGACCATGTGTATAGTTGTCTGCGAAACTGCTGGAAGCAGGTGGATCAGTAACTAGAGTATCCTTAGTACCATCATTATCAACTACCTGATACCATGTTGGATCATTCTTATAGTCGATTGGATATAGTGAGGAAATAGGTTGAGAGAACTTAAAGTTCTGGAAGTTATTACCAACACCAGCACCACGAGGTAGAGGTGATACATTACCACGTACAGCAGTTAGATAGTAAATACCATCTTGCTGATCAGCAACACGATCCTGAATTGTTTCACTATCAAAGATATAGAATGTATCTTCAATCTCAGGAATATCTTCTACTGCTACAACTCTATAACTATTACCAATAGAGTCATTCATTGTGTCGCCAGGTGTTAATGTAAAGAGGTTAGCACCACCTACAACATAAAGGTTGTTAGTCTTACTGTCCCTACCATTGTTAACATCTGCCTGTTGATCAGCATACACAGCACCCTGTTGGAATCGTGTATTTGTTAATGCATCATAAGTTGGTCTAGCACTTACATCTTTAAGGATGATATAATGCTTGGTTCCTACTGCAAAGTAAGCATGGATATATCCAAATCCACTACTACCACCAGTCCACTGTACTATATTACTAGGTGTGGAACTAGTCTTACTTGTAGAGAATGATCCTGCTTGTGGTGATGAGACCTCAACAGTATGGAATACTGTATTCTTGAGTGATGGTGCGTTAGTATCATCAACTCTATGATCAAATGCTGTTACCTGTAGTAATTGTTGTGAACCAACAGTTACCTCCCTAGCAGATCTAATACTGAATCTCAAGAAGTTATCAGTATTAACCACACAAGGATTATTATCTGGATCGTAGATATACTTCTCTTGAATAGTACCAGCCTGCACTGCTGCATCAAATGCAACCTTAGTCATACCTAGAACTTCAGCAGCATTCTGTGTCTGTGGGTTACGGAACTCTGCCTTAGTAGGTGAACCACCAACAGGTTCTAAAGTAATATTCTGTGGTAGAAGGTTACGCTTATCATCTGTACGAACCTTCATTACAAATCCGTTGTTTGGCTTCCTTATAGAACCAGGATATGTGCTTGGTTGTACATAACGTAGACGATAGATACGATCATTTGCCTTACGCTCATCCTTCAGACGAGTGTAGTAGGAGTCTGTAGTCTGTGTCTGACCTGAAGAAGAATCATAGTCTGTCTGTAATAATCTACCAACAATATTATCATCATTAGTAGACTCATCCTTAAGATTCAAGTACCACAATCCATCAGGTATTGCAGGTTGTCTTGAAGCACTGGTATCAACAAAGGTTGGGTCAAACCTCATTGGTGATGTACGCTTGTTAGCGAAGACATACCAGAATTGTGTTGGGTTGTTATCTAACTGTACTTCAGGTGATCCAACGATTGCATTCTGTGCAGTTGCAAAGATCTTAAATGTATCTTCAGACTCATAACGTACATAATATTCTACTGTCGAAGATACCTGTGATCCACCACCACCAGCAATAGTAGGTAGTGTACCAACATTACCGTCTGATCCAGCAGTTCTAAAGAATACTTTCTGAATTTCATTAGCATTGAAAGCACTGCTTGGTTTGTCGAAGATGTGTGCAACATCTGTCTTAAGTATAGTACCACTTGTACCATTGAAAGTACAACGATACTCATGTAGATCATAAGTACTATCAAGAACATACTGTTCGATTATAATCTCTACATCATCAGCAAGTGATTCTGTTTCAGATGAATAGATGTAGATACCAGCAGCAGCATTCTCCTTAGTATTAGCAAGCATTAACTTGGTCTGATCTCTACCATCAAAGATGCCGTTATAAACATTAGCATCATTATAATTAAATGGTTGAGTGTTACGACCTGGAGCAATTACATAGTAAGTTCTGTTAGGTTGGAAACCTTGTGGTAGACGAACATCTCTCTCATCTAAATCAACAGCACCTGCCTTAGCACGAGCAACAAGTCTTACTGGTGTTCCAGTCTCAAACTTATGAGGGTTAGTACCACCTGCATCAACAGTGAATAGAGTACCACGTTGAGCAAACTGATCAGAAGATACTGATGGGTTAGCACGTGTAACTACATTCTGTGATGGAGATGTCTTAGTTGTAGCAGCAAACTGTCCAGCATTGGTTGAATATCCAGTAACTGAATTTGCACCAGCAGTCACAAATGTATGTGGATAGTCACCACCTGTCTTAATCGCAAATGACTTAGCACTATCAAATACATGAGTGTAGTCACCACCAGACTTAACAGCACCAGTAGTTGCAGATACAAATGTGTGAACATAGTCACCACCAGTGTTAACAACAGCTCTCTTGATACTATTAGCAACACCACTTACAAATGTATGTGCAGTTGTATTGGTAGAAGGGATAACATCTAATACTTGTACATCAAATGTATCTGTAGTAACACCAGATATCTTTAACCATGCTCCACTAGCAGGGTCAGTAGCACGAGGATATGCATGGTCAGTAGCATTACTATCCTCAGTACAATTGAAGGTTAATGCACCATCAGCAATCTTAACATGGTCATCATTCTTCATTCCATGACCTGCTGCTGTAACAGTCATAACACCTGTAGTAGGGTTATAAGCAGCGTTAGTAGGTGTTAAATCAGTTGCAGGTACAAATGTGTGGGTAGTTGTGTTTGTGGACGGTGCAGATGATAGTACGTTTATTGTTACAACACCTGTCTGTCTGGTAACTCCACTAGCAGAAGCAGCAGTAAATGTATGTGCTGTAATATTAGTAGAGGGTTGAGCAGGAAGAACCTGAACATCAAATGTATCTGTCTGAACATTAGAAATCTCTAACCATGTTCCAGAAGCATAATCAGTTGCTCTTGGATAGGTATGAGTAGTATTATGATTATCCTTAGCACATGTAAATGTAAGGGAGTTATCAGCAATCTTAATTCTATTACCATTAGCAAAGTTATGACCTGGAATAGTCAAGGTCATAATACCTGTTACTGGATCGTATACAGCAGTAGTTACTGTATGAGATGAAGTTCCAACAGCAGTAATAGGTGTAGAAGTATTTGCTATAGGGTCAGAAGCACGAGGATACTTATGCTGAGTACCATTATTATCCTCAAGACATGTAAAGATCAATGACTCTTCAGCAAGTCTAATACCATCACCAATATCAAGTGTATGATCACCTATGGTGAGTTCCATATCACCTGTTGTTGGGTTGTATACAGCAGCAGAAACATCAAAACCAACTATAGGTGACTGACCTACGTTAACAGTGATAGTATTAGCATCGGCTGCCTTAATAGGAATAGCTCTGTTGTAATATGGGTCACTGGTACGTGGATATGTCTTAGTTGCTGTATTACCATCCATTGTACATGTGAAGGACAATGAGTTAGCAGCAATCTGGATTGATTCACCCTTCTTAGTAATACTATTAGAAGTAGCACTTACAAATGTGTGTGCGGTTGTATTAGTGGATGGTGCTTGTGCTAATACTTGAACATCAAATGTATCATTAGTGACGTTAGATATCTCAATGAACTTACTGCTAACAGGATCACTAGCACGTGGATACTTATGCTGTGTAGCATTACTATCTTGAGCACAAGTAAAGGTAAATGCTTCTGCATCAATCTTAACTCTATCACCCTCTAGGAATCCATGACTAGCAGAAGTGATAGTCATCACACCTGTAGTAGGATTATAATCAGCACCAGTAGGTGTCTTCTTAGACTCAGCTGCAAGACTATGAGTACCAATAGTCAACTGCATATCACCTGTTAATGCATTATAGGTAGCAGCAGTTACGTCATGACTAACGATTGGTGATTGACCTATGTTAACAGTTATAGTACCTGTCTGTTTCTTAAGACCATTAGCAGCAGCAGTTACATATGTGTGAGCAGATGTATCAGGAGATTGACCAATATTAATTGTAAACTGATCATCATTTGGTTTAGCAATAATCTCTAACCACTCACCAGATGCATCATCTGTAGGTCTTGGATAGTTATGCTGAGTAGCATTGTTATCCTTAGCACATGTAAAGGTTAATGAGTTATCAACTAACTGTACTCTATCACCAACAAAGATAATACCATTAGTACCAGCAGAATCAAATGTATGTGCTGATATATTAGAAGAGGTTCCTACATTAACTGTGAATGTATTTTGATCCTTTGCTGTAATAACTAGAGAAGCACCTGAAGCAGGGTCTGTAGGTCTAGGATAAGAGTGTGTAGTAGCATCAGAATCCTTAGCACATGTAAATGTGAGTGAATTATCTGCAATAATTACACTATCACCAACCAAGAATCCATGACTGTTACTGGTAATAACCATCTCACCAGTAGTAGGATCATAAACTGCATTACTTGCAGTCTTAGTAGTACGTGCTTTAAATCCATGACTAGCAAGTGATAGTGTAAGTTCACCTGTTGTTGGATTGTAATCTGCACCAGTGATTGTATGTTCAGTTGAACCAACAGATGCAACCTCAACAGAAGTATTGAAGAAAGGATCTGAAGGTCGTGGGTAACTATGGACTGAACCATAGTGATCCATATCACACTTAAAGTTAAGTGAGTTATTATCAATCTTTAAGTTAGTACCACTATTAAGTGTGTGATTACCAAGTGCTAGTTCTAGAACACCAGATGAAGCAGTGTAAGTAGCATCAGCAACATTATATCCAACAATAGGAGTTGCACCAACATTAACTTTAACTGTATCTGTTGTGAGATCAGTAATACTTAATAGACTATTCTTATATGCTGGATCTCCTACACGTGGATAATCATGGTTAGTAGCATTAGCATCCATACCACAGGTAAATCTCAATGCACCTGTAGCAATAGAAATCTTATTAGCAGCATTCAAACCATGATTACTCATAGTAAGAGTTAAATCACCAGTTGCAGGGTTATATGCTGCATTAGAAGGTGTAAAGGTTCCTAACTGTTGTTGCTGACTACCAGCAGTATCAATACCATACTCAACCAACTGGAAGAGAGATTCAACAGATGATACAACATCAGCACAATATACTCCACTAACAGGGTTTGGATCTGTAGTAATACTACCATCAGATACCTGAGTATAAGATGTATTAACACCAGCCCTTGGTGTGTATGTTACATTCTGAACTACATCCTTAGCAATTGCCTTTGCAATTCTAAATGCATAGATAGACTCTTCCTCTTCTCCATCAAGGTGAGCACCTGTAACATATAGATTAGCAGCATCCCAAACCTTATTGTTTGCACCAAACTTGACGTTATATGCAACTGCCTCAACAATATCTACAATATCATCAAAACAATTTACATCGCCACCAGGAACAATATGTGAAGGATATTCAATCTTCATATCCTTAACTGCTACATCAGCAATGTAGTTCTTGTTAGCAATTAATAGATCATATGCATCAGCAAAACGATCACCAACTGGGTTAATACCTTGGTTGATAATTGTCTTGATGTTATCGAAGTAAGTAACAACAGCAGCAGAAGTTGTAGCACACTCTGGATATACTGTATCAGTTGTGATAGTAGTATCTACAGTACCTGTTTCAGAAGACCAGATACCCTTACGATCACCATTCTGATCCTCTAATTTGAATACTAACTTAGCACTAGCATTAGTACCCGTTGCATTTCTAGTAGTACCCGTTGATAGATAACTTCTCTGACCAGCAACTACAGCACCAAGTTCAACTGTTGTAGCATTAACAATATTCCTGATATATGTGTCTGTGGGAATATTTGTTGTAGTAAGTGATGATGGATCAACAGTAGTATTATTAGCATTAACTGTTGTATACTCCTCCACCTTCATACCAATAGCAAGACCAACAGTAGAAGGAACTGTAACTAGGGCAGAACCATTAGATACAGAACAACCTACTTGTAGGTAATCCCAATTACGGAATGAAGCAATAGCAAGATCACGAGCATACTCATAACCTTCTAGTGTCTCAAACTTCTCACCATCAATATAATTTAATTCTCCAGCACTAAAGTATGCTTCAGCAGCCTGAATAGTATTGATGTTACCACCTAGACGTAAGTCAGATATAACAGCATCAAGAATCAATCCAATATCTCTCTGACACTTGGTGATGATAATATTCTTTTGTAGAAGAGCAGGGTACTTAGTAGTAATATACCCATATGCTTCCTCTGCTATAAGATCTTTATTTGCCTCTATTAAGTTAGCAGCATCCTGATTCTTATTATCTACAACTACTGTAGTAGGGTTGAGAATCTGTAATGATGTTGGGAATGTAGTAAAACCAGATGGTTCTAATGTCGCATTAAAGATAGCATTGGTTGGAGTTGTCTTACCTGTTCCAGTACCATAAGGATCCAACTCAACAAAAATCTTCTCCTTACTCTTAGCACCAATTCTAAACCCATTAAGAGTAGCAGCAGGACGTTGCTTAGGATCTGTAACACCAGTACCAGCATAATACAACTTAGTAGGTGAAGCAGAATTCCTAGATGCTTGTACATCCCATGTATAGTAGTTTACTTGCTCTTCATTAGCAGCAGACTCATTTAATTTCTTAGGTGGAATAATTGCATCAATGTAACCACCCTTGTCTTGTGCGAATGAATATCCTTTAAATCCTTTTGCGTGTAGTGATGTATTACCGAAGTTACTGTTAGAGTTGGTGATACTCATATCACCACCACTTTCCATTAGGAAGTGATCAGCAAAACCAACAGCGAAGATACTAACACACTGAATGAAT
>MDTC01070338.1_pt1 | contig 21813 bp, 15 predicted proteins | sample 811181 | NCBI WGS metagenome assembly MDTC01 (sample SAMN05326644, study PRJNA326480) | marine metagenome | isolation source: seawater | place: Pacific Ocean: North | collected 2011 | reverse complement strand
TTGGTGATGTTTTCAAGAAACCCACTCCAAGGCTTGCTGCCATCGTCATTGGCCCTGACCGGTTAATAAGATATTGCATTAACATTATCATTTTTTTCATTATATTTCTGGACTCAGTATTTATTGTAGATAAGTTAGTCTTAAAAACTGGCCTAGCTTGGAGGTGATCTTGGAGATTCTTTCCTACACCAGGCAAATTCTTAACAATTCTAACATTGTTCCTTTTCAATTCTGACGCATCACCTATTCCAGACAACATTAGAATTTGAGGTGATCCAATTGCCCCAGCAGAAATTATTACTTCACTATTGGCAAAGATCTTTGATAAATTCCCATTGCGAATTATCTCTACTCCTAAGGCCTTTTTCCCAGATATCAGTATCTTTGATGCAACAGTATTCTTCAGGACAGTCAAGTTTCGTCTATTCTTTACAGGTTTTAAATATGCGTCCGCAGAACTACACCTAAAGCCATTCCTAATAGTTAATTGGAAATGTCCAATACCTTCTTGCTTGTCATTATAGTCTGGGTTCCGAACATAGCCAAGATTTTCAGATGATTCCAACCATTGATTGACTACTTCTCTCCTGAAATAAGTTTCTTCTATGTTTAATGGTCCATTATGCCCTCTGACATTTCTTGGATCACCCCCTTTCCATTTTTCAAGCTTTACAAAGTAGGGAAGAACATCTTTCCATGACCAGCCCATATTGCCTTCCCTAAATGCCCAATCATCAAAGTCCTCCTGCTGGCCTCTCACATACAATAATCCATTTATTGAACTAGATCCTCCAATTACTTTCCCACGAGGCCATGATAGAACTCTGTCATTGAGTTCTTTTTCTGGTTCAGTTTTGTAACACCAGTCTGTGCGTGGGTTATTCATCGTACGGAAATACCCGATAGGTATATGTATCCACGGGCTGCTATTGTTCCCACCAGCTTCTATCAAAGCAACAGTGTATCGATTATTTTCTGAAAGACGGTTAGCTAATACACAACCAGCAGAGCCAGCCCCCACTATTATAAAGTCAAAAGCCAACTTCTCTAACTTTGGCTAATCGAAGCCAGGGCAATTGAGGCCAACCTCGCAGCAGGTGGATCAGCTCGGCTAGTTAAGATAAGGGGAACTTTTGCACCAGTAACAAGTCCAGCAGCACAACCTGCCCCCAAATACACGAGTGATTTAAATAACGTATTTCCAGACACTATATCTGGGACTATCACTCCATTTGCCTTTCCAGTCACTTTATCATTATTTAATCCCTTTATCCTGGCTGCCTGACTGGAAAGGATTATATCCAATGCTAATGGGCCCGAAAAATCTGCTCCACTTATATTTTCTCTGCTCCAATCGCAAAGAACCTTAGCTTCTAGGGTAGAAGGCATGCTCTCCATTATACTTTCACTCGCAGATAAAAAAGCAACTTTAGGTCTAGCAATTCCCAACTTCCTTAGTAAGTCAACAACAATAGTTGTAGCTTTTTTCTTTGATTTTTCACTCAGCACTATATTTACAGCAGCATCAGATATCATGAGTCCGTCACCGCCATCAGGAGGGGTTATGTAAAAAATGTGAATAAGCCGATTTGGGGTTCTAATTTTGTTTTTAGAGGTTATTACTGCCTTAATAAATACGTCCGAATGAACATTACCTTTCATAAGAATTTCAGTTTCTCCAGCTCCACACAAAGTTGCTGCTATATTAGCACTCTCTTTCTCAGTTTCTGAATGCACTAAATTGAAGTCATTTATGTTCCAATCTAACCTTTTTGCATGATCAAAAATTTCATTTTTTTGACCCACAAATACCGGTACCATGATTTTTTCTTCAAATGCCCTCTTTGCAGAAGCCATGACAATTTCACTTCCAGCGCCAGCAATAGCAACTCTAGGTAATCTCTTAACCTTTCTAGCCTCAGTTATCAGACTTGGAGGACATATGATTTTATCTAAGGGCTGAAGAAATGATTTTATTGCCATCTTTTGCCTTTCAGAATATTCTGTTTTAGAGCTTAGACGTGCCGATGTTTTGTCATGTCTGAATTTGTCACACCCAATACCTCCACAGGTTTTTTCATTGCATCTCGGCGAAAAGGTTCCCCAAGTTCTTGATTTAATAAAACTTCTAGGAAAGTCGTTTCTTTGCTTACCATTTGATTTTCTATTGCTTCAGCAAGTTTATCTTTTAATTCATTCATGGAGAGAATCTGTACACCATTTAAGCCACATGCCTGCGCTATTTTTGCATAGGAGACATTATCTCCCAACTCTGTTCCAACAAAGTTATCATCAAACCACAAAGTGGTATTTCTTTTCTCAGCTCCCCACTGATAGTTTCTAAAAATGACCATAGTAATTGGTGGCCACCCCTCTCGACCGATGGCAGTCATTTCATTCATTGAAATGCCAAAAGCTCCATCTCCAGCAAAACCTACTACCGGTGAATTTGGCTTACCTATTTTTGCTCCAATTATAGAGGGGAATCCATACCCACAGGGGCCAAAAAGACCAGGTGCCAAATATTTGCGCCCTTCCTCAAATGTTGGGTAAGCATTCCCTATCGCACAGTTATTTCCAATATCTGAAGATATTATTGCTTCCTTAGGTAATGATGATTGTATGGCCCTCCAAGCCATTCTTGGTGACATTTTTTTTGGTTCGCGATTGCGAGCCCTTTCATTCCAATTTGTTCCAGGATCGTCCTCTTCATGGTCAAGTGATGTGAGTTCTTGAAGCCATGAAGATTTAGTCGTTGAGATGGCAGCTTTTCTTTCGGCTCTACCCACATTTCCTGCATTGCTTCCAAGTTTTTTTCCTAATGCTTTAGCTACTTTTCTTGCATCACCTATTATTCCAACGGTAACCTTTTTTGTTAAACCTATCCTACTTCCGTTGAGATCAACTTGGATGATTTTGGCTTCCTCAGGCCAGTAATCAATACCATACCCCGGTAAAGTCGAAAACGGATTCAACCGTGTGCCTAAGGCAAGTACAACGTCAGCTTTCTTAATTAGTTTCATGGCCGCTTTTGAACCATTATATCCGAGCGGGCCACAATGAAGTGGATGACTTCCAGGAAAAGCATCATTATGCTGATAACCGCAACAAACTGGCGCATCCAATATCTCGGCCAATTCCCTAGTTTCCTCAATTGCATTACTTAAAACGACACCACCCCCACTTAGAATTACTGGGAATTTAGCATTACTTAATAATTCTGCAGCCTCTGCTACGGCTTTTTCTCCACCAGACGGCGGTTCAAAATTAATAATTTCAGGTATCGTTATGTCAACAACTTGAGTCCAATAATCCCGCGGTATATTTATCTGAGCAGGCGCAGACGCTCTTTTTGCTTCAAGAATTACTCTATTAAGAGTTTCAGCTACTCTTGAAGGATCCTTAACTTCTTCTTGATAACAAACCATATCCTTAAATAAAGCCATTTGTTCTACTTCTTGAAAACCTCCCTGACCTATAGTCTTATTTGCGGCTTGCGGGGTAACCAAAAGTAGAGGCGTGTGATTCCAATACGCTGTTTTAACGGGTGTCACAAAATTTGTAATTCCAGGGCCATTTTGCGCTACCATCATTGACATCTCACCCGTTGATCTGGTGTATCCATCAGCCATCATGCCAGCATTACATTCGTGTGCAGCATCCCAGAACGTAATCCCCGCCTTTGGAAACAGGTCGGAAATAGGCATCATTGCTGACCCAATTATTCCAAAAGCATGCTGTATTCCATGTTTCTGAAGTACTTTGATAAAGGCTTCCTCAGTAGTCATTTTTGTCATTCAATTTTCCTTATTACAATGCTATTAACGCTGCAAAATAATTGCATTAACTCCGATAAGTCCAGACTATTTATGGATTTGTTCAAGGTAAAGCTAATTTTTTTTAAATAAAACCCTAGTTTACTTTCCAATGACGTGATAAATGTATGGGCTTGGACAATACCAAAACTAGATTTTTTTCAGAGGGAGTGTATTAAATGAAAAAATATTTAAGAAATATGGTGGCAGCTTCTGTAAGTGCTTGCACCTTAGGAATTGGAACTATTGTTAGTGCGGCAGATTCTGTAAATGTTGCTTTTTTCCTAGAATGGGGAACTCCTAATCAAATATCAAAAGTCGAAAAAGTTTACGACGACGCTATGGGCGTAGATGTTAATTGGACAGACTTCTCAACTGGAGTTCAAATGACAGAAGCTATGCTAGCAGGAGATATCGACATTGCTTATTCGCAGGGACTGGCACCTTTTGTGACAGCCATTCAGCAAGGTCATCCTTTAAAAATGGTTGCCGTTGCTATGGTTTATGAAGCCAATGATTGTTTCATAAAAAACGGCCTAGGAATAGACTCTTCAAATGCCTCAGAATTAGAAGGAAAAACAGTAGCCGTACCAATAAATACTATGGCTGACTTTGCATTTAAAAGCTATATGAATGCACTAAATGTAGACATGTCAACTATGACTATTGTTGACCAAGCTCCGCCAGATGGAGCTAAATCTCTTGCTGATGGAGCAGTAGACATGGCTTGTATCTTTGGAGGTAATTCGTCAAAAGCAGCCGGTGAGGTAGGCACACCAATAATGACCTCCCAACAAAAAATCGACGCAGGAATAGGTTCCTTTGATGTAATTTCTGTTACTGAAAAGTTCGCAACTGAAAATCCTGACCTTCTCAAGACCTTTCTCGATGTCACAGATGAAGCAAATGCAGCTTGGAAAGCAACGGATGCACAATTGAAAAAAGTTGCGGCTGACGCAGGCATGAGTGTTCCTGATGTTAAAAGTCAGATGGCTGGAATGATATTTATGTCAGAGCAGGAGCAATTGGAGAAATACTTTGGAAAAGACGGTATTGCAGCAAGTGCAGCAGCCGCTCTGGGTACTTTGTTCTCTGACTCATCAGATGGAATCACGATTGCTAAAACAATAGATGGTTCGTTTTTAGACTAAAGTTCTGAAGACTTACTAACTTTAGGCAAGGCTATCTCATTAGCCTTGCCTAAATAAAGTTCATTAATACATTTAAATCAGATCCACTGGTAAAGCGATATGTCAGATCTTGTATGCGAAAATCTAAGCATGACATTTGCGAATCCGCAAACTGGTGTAAAGATTGAAGCACTAAAAGATATTAATTTCTCACTTAAAAGAGGAGAGCTACTGTCTGTTTTAGGGCCTTCAGGTTGCGGGAAGACCACACTACTCAATATGATAGCTGGATTTCTTAACCCAACAGCTGGTAAAATGTCTCTGGGTGGGAATTTAATTGAAGGTCCTGGCGTAGAAAGAGGTATGGTATTTCAACAAGGTGCCTTATTTGAATGGCTCACCGTATCAAAAAATGTAGATTTTGGCTTAAGGATGAAAAAAACACCTGAATCTGAAAGTAGCCAACTTGTAGAAAAATGGTTAGATATTGTAGGCCTGCAAGGCTTTGGAGATACTCCAACCTACCAGCTTTCGGGGGGAATGCAGCAGCGTGTGGCCCTTGCTCGATGCCTTGTAAATGGTCCAGATGTTATTTTGATGGATGAACCTTTAGGAGCCTTGGATGCACTGACACGAGAAAAAATGCAGTCCTTAATATTGAAATTGTGGAAAGAAACTGGGAAAACTATAATCATTATTACGCATTCCGTCGAAGAGGCCCTACTTCTCGGAGAACGTCTTTTTGTTATGGCTCCTCGACCGGGAAGGATACATAAAGAATATAACCTTCCTTTTGCTGGGAAAGGCTTAACAAAATCTTTGAGAGATATAAAACATGAAGGTTATTTTGGCGAAGTGCGAGAAGAAATTCTCACAATGATCTGGGATATGGAAGAGGAGATAATGGGCGGTGTTTAGCTGGTTATCTGAAGAAAGAGCATCTATTGCTGCAGTCATAATAGTAACATTACTACTATGTTTAGTCATTTCAATTGTGATTGGATTAAAGCAAACTGCCTATAGGGCAAAAGATGAAGTTTTCGGGGACCCGGAACGAACTCTGGGAGGTTGGTACTGGACCCTGACCGGCATTTCTTCTATTTTACTACTCTGGTTTTATTTTTCATGGGGTATGGCCAGAGCCTTTTTCCCCGAGACAGGTAATGAGTTATGCCAAGCAGCAAAAATAGACACGGCTATAGCTCCTATTACCGCTGCATTGCCTATAAATTCCCGTTATTTTAAATCAACAACATTAACGAGGCGAAACTTAGAGCAATTAGAGATATTAGAAAAAAATTTGCCAGTAGATGTTTATGATAAAGCAGAACAAGAAAAGTTGTTCAGAATTATTCTGCAATCAAAACAAATTATAGAAATTTTTTCAAATCCAAAAAATCAAAGCAACGATTCTATCAGAGCTTTTAAAACAATACAGGATGGATTTCGTGAACTTAGCAAGACCTTGGGATTTGGTTATAAAGGATTGATCCCCGATCCAGCAGCTTTAGCCCAACCAAAGTGGGGAACAGACCTCACTGAAATCCCTTTGCTGCCGACAACCCCAAGAGGAGTACTTCTGGATAAAACAAGCCAAGATGCCAAGCTCTTGACCAAACTCTTCCTCAAAACGCGAAATAACTCCGCAGCTGCGGATGCACTAATTAAAACAACAAAGGAGATGATAAACAATATTAAAAAAAGTAATGAGGCTTCTGATTTTGAAGAAGAAATACTTTCTAAGAGATTTGCTTATGTGAAAGCTGTTGAAAGAATCTTTCGCAGATTAGATGATGGAACTATCTTTCCTCCCTCAGCCTTGGACAATCTAAGTAATTCAGTGAATGACTTCTTTTTAGCTATTACTGAAACAAAAGGTAGCTTGAATATTATTGATAGAATATTTGTTCCAGGTGATGGGGTTGTCAAATCCAAAACTCAGTGTACAGAGCAGGGATCCGGCCGCTGGCTGCCAAAACCAACAGATGTTATTGCAACTTTTTTAAAACTAGCCAATCCCGATATTGAAGGAGGTGGCGGATACAAGGGTTCAACACTTCTTTGGTGGAAATGGATCCAGATTGCAGATATTTTAGCATTTTTTATTCCAGACTCATTAATTGATTTGTTTCCTGGTGATTATGGCAGGCACTCTGAAACAGGGGTTTTCCAACCTAACTTTAAAGATAAGGCTTTAGCTTTAGCGCAAGGAGATATCTACCTTGGAGCAGTTCCCATGTTAGATGGTCACATCTGGGACTCTCTGTTTAGAGTAATAGTAGCATTAGCATTAGGAATTGGATTAGGTGTTCCGTTGGGAATTTACATGGGAATATCCCGTTTCTTTAAGTCATTTTTTGATCCTATAATTGAGCTTTATCGTCCTGTACCCCCTCTTGCTTGGGCTCCCTTGGTTTTAACGATTTTTGGAATTCAAGATGATGGGAAAATTTTTCTATTGTTTATGGTTGCTTTTGCCATCATGGTGATTTCTGCAAGAACTGGGGCTTCTGGCACACAGTTATCCAAAATCCGGGCTTCACACTCCCTCGGTGCATCAGACCGTCAAATCTTGAGATATGTAATTCTTCCTAATGCAATGCCTGAAATCCTCACAGGTATAAGAATTTCTATAGGTGTATGCTGGGGGACCTTAGTTGCAGCAGAAATGTTGGCTGGAACAACTGGCATAGGCTTCATTGAAAATGTGGCTAGAGTAGTATCAAATTATGAATTGATATGGGTAACTATCTTAATAATGGGTCTATTGGGATTAGCTTTTGACATCCTAATGAGATGGGCAATTGTCAAGACCATTCCTTGGCGTGGAAAGGGTTAAATCCGTAAAAAAATAAGGAACGATTCAAAACTCCGTTCTGAAGATTCATTAAAAAGTGATCATAACCCATTGAATGATAGAATGGCTAGGTACTTACATGCTTCCCATAATAAAGACCGACCACATGCTCTGCCTGGGCAAAAAATAACCAACGCGACACCATTACTCCAGCCAAATGGAAAAAAGCCGCTACCAGAGAAGTCAAAAAATTGAATGGTGTTGAGAGTAATGCTATAGGAATACCAATCATCATGACTAGGGAAATCAACCTCAGTTTAGACGCATGTTTTCTACCAACAACATATACAAATTCCTTCAACAAATAATTGCCTCCCGTATGAGGTGGGGCAAAAGCTCTTATTGCACCTTCCCGTCCTAATCCAGTTGCTGTTTCTATTCTTGTTTGAGATCTATTAAATGCTCGATCTCCTCTTATCCAAAATATTACCTGGATTACACCCGTCATCAATAGTAAAATAAGAGTAATTTCACCTAGACCTGTTATAATACTGCCACCAGTCAATGAAATAACTAGAAAAAGAGTGGGAGTTAAAGGAGTATTCCAGCGTGGTATAGTTTTTAGATGAGCATAAATCATTGATGTAGAATACACGGTGGCAAGAGACAATAATGCTCCCAAAATACCCAACAATCCAATAGCAACCCCGAAAAATACTAAACCTATTCCATAAATTGTCATAAAGAATAAAGCACCTAACGCAAGCCAAGCTTCACGACTCAACCAACTTGTTTTCCATTGTGTGAAAGCTTTTAATGCCCGTTCCGGATGTCCAAGATGGAACGTAGAGGAAATGAGCCCACCAATAGCTAATGTGTAAGCAATACCCAAAAATATCAAAGCCACAAAACCTCTTGGAGCAGGTAAACCAAAGCCTAAAAAAAATAATAAGCCAAATCCTATTCCAGAAAATGAAGTGAATATAATTATAGAAGCAGCAGGACGCATTAAAATCCATCCAACTGTTTATCCAACCAAGCCATGAACCCTTTTGGTTCTTTAGCAACTGGAACAAGTAGAGGAGAAAGTACATCAATTTCTTTTATTGTATCTTTGGGCCGAGGAGGAAGATATTTATTCACTGGCTTTGTACCTTGCTCTGGCATCAAGTCAAAGCCTCCCCTACTCTCGGAGATTTTATTGACTTCGCTGCTAGGATCAGAAAAATCACCAAAATGACGTGCACCAGAAGGGCAAGTTCGCACACACGCTGGTACGCGATCTTCTTCCGGTAGGTTATCATTATAAATCCTATCCACACAGAGGGTGCACTTCTTCATAACACCCTCAGCAGCATCAAGTTCTCGTGCTCCATAAGGACAAGCCCATGCACAAAGACCACAACCAATACAATCCTGTTCATTAACAAGAACAATACCATCTTCTACTCGCTTGTAGCTGGCACCGGTAGGACAAACAGTAACACAAGGGGCATCTTCACAATGCAAGCATGATCTAGGGAAATGGACCAGTTGAGCTTCTCCCTCAACTGGTTGAACCTCATAAGTGTGCACCCTGTTAAGGAATGTTCCTTCAGGATCTGAACCGTATGGATCCTGATCACTAAGAGGAACACCGTAATTCTCAGTATTCCAGCCTTTACAACTTACTACGCATGCATGGCAACCAACGCATGTATCCAAATCAATTACTAATCCTAGTTTTCGTTTTGTTTTTTTTGGAAGTTCAGTCATTACCTACCTTCCATTGCAAACTCTTCGGTCCTACCCCAACAGGAGATTTAATAATCTCAAACCTTGGTTCAGTTGAATTTGATGATTCAGTCTTTTCGATTTTTACACGGAGATCAAACCAAGCTGCCTGTCCAGTTATTGGGTCAGCATTTGCCCATCGATACCCATCACCTTTTGGAGGTAAAAGTTCATGTATCAGATGATTAAGTAAAAAACCTTTTGTTGCTTCAGGTGCATTTTCTTCTAAGGCCCAAGTGCCTTTTCTCTTTCCAATTGCATTCCATGTCCAAACGGTGTCATCATTCAGCGCAGCCATCTCCGCTACAGGAACAATAATAGAACCATGCACTGATGAGACTTTAATCCACTCCCCATCCTGAAGTGCATGCTTTCTCATTAGTTTGCTAGAAATATACAGTGGATTCATTCCATGGATCTGACGCAACCAAGCATTTTGCCCTCCCCAACTATGATACATAGCCATAGGCCTTTGAGTCAAAGCATGTAAGGGATAATCCGTTTTATTTACAAGGTTATCTTCAAAAGCTGGGTACCAAATGGGAAGAGGATCCATTGTGTTTCTTATTCTTTCCCGCAAATGGTCAGGTGGTTGCCGATCACCATGACCTTCGGCAGCTCTCTGAAATTTACGGAGCGGCTCTAAGTAAAGTTGAAACAAATATGGTTGAGGGCTATCATAAAGGCCCATTTCCACTGCCCAACTTTGATAATCCATGTTCCATGGCTTATAATAATGGCAACCATCTGGAATTTTTTTCATAAAAAATCCCCCGTTTTTAATGTACTGATCTAATTGTTTTGGATTAACCTTACCTCTACCTGAGCATGTACCATCACCCCTAAATCCAGCCAATGGGCCAATACCAGGCTTCCGAATGTGATTCACTATATAATCAGCATAATCCTTATATTTCTGGGTTCCGTCCTCATTAACAAAATTGGGAAGTCCAAGTTTTGCGCCGAGTTCACAAAGAACAGATTGGAAACCACGCACGTCTCTGTCCGGGGTTATCACTGGCCAGCGGATTGCATCAGCAAGAGCTTCAGCTTTAGAAATAGGTCGGTCCAAAATGCTAATACAATCATGCCGTTCCAAATAAGTCGTATCTGGAAGGATTAAATCGGCATAAGCAACCATTTCCGATGAGTAAGCATCAGAATAAATTATATTTGGGATGATATAATTTCCATCTTCGTCCACGTCCGTCAACATTTTGATAACACCGCGAGTATTCATCGAACTGTTCCATGACATGTTAGCCATATAAAGAAATAGGGTATCAATCCTGTAAGGATCCCCATGATAAGCATTTGAAATCACCATATGCATCAGGCCATGAGCCGACATGGGGTTTTCCCAAGTAAAAGCTTTATCAATGCGCGCGGGAGTTCCATCCTCTTTGAGCATCAAATCATCAGGGCCGTGCACAAATCCTAGGTGAGGTCCATCTAAAGGAGAACCTGGTGTCACCTTGCAGTGTGGTTTTGGATGTATTTCAGCTGGTTTAGGATAAGGCGGTTTCAATCTGAATCCACCAGGTACCTCGATAGATCCAAGAAGTATTTGCAACAGATGGAGTGCGCGGCAAGTCTGGAAGCCATTAGAATGCGCTGAAATTCCCCTCATCGCATGGAAACTTACCGGACGTCCAACCATCTTCTTGTGCTCTTCCCCACGAAAATCCTTCCATGAACAATTTAATTCAATTGATTCTTCGAATGCCACCTTCGATAGTTCCAAAGCAATCGCTCGAATTTTTCCTGCGGAAATACCAGTATTCTCAGCAACTGCCTCAGGAGAATACTCAGGCTTTAAATATTGCTCTACCAAACTATGAAAAACTGTCTTCCTGCAGACTCCGTCTTCCGAATACTCTCCCTTAAGATCCGGGTATATTGCAGTCTTATCAAATGGTACAACATCTCCAGTCCGCTTATCCACTACCATTTGTTTGCCATCCTTGTCACGTAGGAGCAAACCAGATCCAGGATCTACAAGAACCGGAGCATTTGTATATCTCGAAAGATAATCCAAATCAATTTTTCCAGCCTTAAGAAGTTCATGTACCAAAGCCAGTATAAATTGACCATCAGTACCAGGGACAATTCCAATCCATTCATCAGCTATTGCATTATAGCCCGTTCTAATAGGATTTACTGCTATTATTTTTGAACCACGTTCTTTAAGTCGGCTAAGTCCAATCTTTATGGGATTACTATCATGATCTTCAGCAACTCCAAAAATCATAAACATTTTAGTTTCTTCCCAGTCTGGCTCACCAAATTCCCAAAAAGCACCACCAATAGTATAAATACCTGCAGTAGCCATATTCACACTGCAAAAACCTCCATGTGCAGCATAATTCGGGGTGCCAAAATCTTGCGCCCAGAAACTAGTAAACGACTGAGATTGATCTCGCCCGGTGAAGAATGCGAGTTTTTCTGGATTCTTATCTCGAACCGGCTTCAAACAACCTACTGCTAGTTGAAACGCCTCATCCCAGGTAATTTCTTTAAATTTCCCTGCCCCCCTAGGGCCAACACGTTTAAGAGGCGCACGTAGTCGAGAAGGTGCGTTCACTTGCATAATTCCAGCACTTCCCTTAGCGCACAAAACACCCTTGTTGACTGGATGACTCCGGTTCCCCTCTATGTATGCTACTTTGCCGTCTTTAAGATGCACATCAATGCCACATCTGCAGGCGCACATGTAACATGTTGTCTGGCGAATTTCATCACTCACCTTTGGAGATGTATTCAAATAGGGTTGATCAATCATTTATCGCTCTGCAAAATCCTAAAACACATATTAACACCCTTACTCACCTCTTTGACAATATTAAACAAAAATTTTAAGTATAAATTTAAGGCTTTGTTCTTCATAAAAATTCTAAATAAAACTGAAAATAGTAAGATTAATCTATCCTGGTCATTACCACCTACTCTATCTAAAAGGATTAGGCAAAACACCAGAATACGATTAGATCTCAAAAAATTTCCATTTGGATGAGATAATGTTTCTAATGTTTACCTTGCTTTTAAAAGTAATAGACCTAATCTCAATCAAACACCAAAACAATTTTCTAATGCTTATATTAAGAGTAGATAGTTATGCAACAAAAAATAATATCCGTTAGAGATCTTAAAATTGGGGGCTCAAACCCGATTGTCTTCATTAGTGGCCCTTGCCAGCTAGAAAGTCTTGATCATGCAATGATGATCGCCGAGCAACTGGCAAATATTTTCTCTAAAACCAATACGAAATTTATATTCAAATCAAGTTTCGATAAAGCGAATAGGTCCTCAATTGGTTCTGCAAGAGGTATAGGAATCGATGAAGGATTACGAATTCTCCAAGATATATCCAAAGAATTTGATTGCCCTATTATAACAGATATTCATGAACCTTCTCAGTGTATTAGTGTAGCAGAAGTAGTTGATGTATTGCAAATACCAGCTTTTCTTTGCCGTCAAACCGACCTTTTGATAGAAGCAGGAAAGACAGGTAAGCCAATCAATATTAAGAAAGGTCAATTTCTAGCGCCTCAGGATATGTGGAATGTGGCTGAGAAAATTGCTAGCACTGGTAATAATAATATTATGCTCTGTGAAAGAGGAACGAGTTTTGGTTATAACACCTTAATAAATGATTTTCGAGGCTTAGAAACTATGGCAGAAACTGGTTATCCAGTTATTTTTGACGCAACACATTCCGTACAAAAACCAAGCAATCTTGGAAATACTTCTGGTGGTGAGCGAAAGTTTGTATATGGCCTTGCTCGTGCTGCCTGCGCCATGGGCGTTAGTGGGATATTCATTGAAACCCACCAGGACCCTGATAATGCCCCCTCTGATGGTCCAAATATGATTCCTATTAATCAAATGGAAACTCTCGTTCCATCTCTAAAGGCTTTTGATGATCTTCGAAAGAATCTATGACTATCAAAAGCTAGAAAGATAAAATAAGAAAATCAGCAAGGCATACTTACGATTTAAGGATAGACAAATATTTTAAACAAGCAATTTCAGTTAAACCACATAATAAAGATGAAGATGAGATAAGTTTAAAAAAATTATCAATCAAAGAGGCTGGCACAAATCATGAGTGATCCATTAGAAATTAAACCTAACATTAGAACTGTAAATGACTTTCCTATTCCTGGTATAAAATTCAGAGATATTACGAGTTTGATAGAAACACCCTCAGCATTTGTAAAGACCTGCAAGGAACTCACTAGAATTACTAGAGACTTTGGAGCAGATGTAATAGTAAGCATTGAAAGTAGAGGATTTATATTTGCAGGTTCGGTTGCTTCGGATTTACACCTACCATTTGTACTTGCCAGAAAACCTGGAAAATTACCTCATGAAACTTACAAAAAAGATTTTTGTCTTGAATATGGAAATACGTCTATAGAAATTCAGAAGAATACTCCAATCAAGAATACAGATAAGATCGTAGTAATAGATGACTTGGTAGCAACAGGAGGCACTGCCATAGCATGTGCTCAATTACTGAATGAGAATTTTAATGTCCCAAAAAACCAAATTCTAATCTTAGCCATTATTGATCTTACTGACTTAGACGGCTCTAAACGCATCCAAGATTCTGGTTTGGGAATAAGAACTATTGTCTCATACTAGTGATGATTAGTAAGGAAAAAAAATTGATGAGGATCCAGTAATAAGAAAAGAAAATCTAATAAATGTATGCCGCGCTTATTTATTGGTAATGAAAGATATTGATTTTTTTGTTTAGCTTGTTACTTAGACTTGAGGTGGAATGATGAAGAACACAAAAACTGTATTGATTGATAAAAACCCGGGCAGAAATTCTCAAACCTATGGCATAGCAAGAGAATTAGGCACCGATCTAGATTTAATCCATGAACCTTCCGTAGGAGTTGTTGGCAACAAAGGGGACTCACAGTGTTACCTTGGAGTTGGAGAAAAGGTAAAAATAATTCACGATGCATTAAGTGCGCGGGTTGGCAAAGCTTCTGACCAATTGACCATGCGGCTTATACAACCTGAATTTACCTTAGCTACATCAGATGGCATCCGGAATGGTACAAAGGAGATGCGTTATTCACTAATTGGTAGAGAAGTAACCAATGATAGTATCTGTGAACATTTAAGCGCGTCTGGGCTTGAAGGCTTAATAGCCGTTGTTGCCTGCGATAAACCACCAGTAGGAACTTTAGCCGCAATTTTGGAACATAACAGACCCGCAATAATTATGTCAGATGGCTCGATTAGGCCAGGAATAGATAGTGCTACAGGAGAACCAATCGATATAATTAGTAGTTATCAAATAGCGGGAAGTAATGATGAAGACCTCAAGCAAAGAATTGCAAAGGAAGCTTGTCCTGGGATTGGAAGTTGTGGCGGTATGTTCACCTACAATACCATGCAGACGTTTATCGGCGTTGTGGGCATGCAACCATTACATATGGTGTCTCCAGCTTCCCAAGACATTAGGCGTACTAAGGACTTCCCAAACGAATTAATTGATTATTTAACAATACTAATAAAAAATGATATAACGCCCAGAGACATTGTTACCAGGGAATCCATACGGAATGCATTGATCGTTGCCATGGCAGTTGGTGGATCAACTAACGTTATGCTTCATGCCCCGGAACTAGCACGAGCTGCAGGCTATTCAGATTTTTCCTCAAACATCATGAGTGCGGATGAATTCAATCATCTGTCTGAGAAAGTTGTGCCTGTAGTTGTCAATGCAAGACCTTTTGGCAGATTTTCAATGGTTGATATTGATAATAAAGGTGGAATCCAAGTAATAGTTAGAGATCTCCTTGAAGCAGGCCTGCTTAACGGTGAGACATTAACCTGCACAGGTGAAAAGCTTGTTGACCAAATTAAGAGACTCGCACCACCTGATCCTGATGGCGATGTAATTTATAGCGTTAAAGTCCCTTACAAAGAAACTGGCGGATTAAGACTCTTAGGAGGAAATTTGTCACCTGAATATAGTGCTATTCTAAAATTAGCAGGTGTAGAAGGAGGATTAGAAAATAATATTTTTGTCGGGAATGCTAAAGTATTCGACGGAGAACAAAGCCTTTTGAAAAGTTTGGACAATTCTCCTGGTTCATTTAAGAATTTTGATATGATTGTAGTTAGGTATGAAGGGCCAGTTGGAGGACCAGGCATGCCAGAAATGTTAGATTCTACTTCTAGAATAACAGCACTATGCCGGGAAAAGAACATAGTTGTCGGGTTAATGACTGATGGTAGGTTTTCAGGGGGCTCTGTTGGGTTAGTTATAGGGCATGTTGGTCCAGAGGCAGCGATTGGCGGTCCCATAGGCTTGATAAAAGATGGGGACAAAATTCGAGTGGATTTAAATACCAATGAATTAGTCTGTGAGCAACTAGATGACCGAGATACATATGAAAAACGTAAATCTGACTGGATTGCCCTTAGTGAGGCAAATAGTGGAACCCATCCTTCTGTAGGTAGTGCTAATACCAGACTGCTGAATAAAATGCGCTGTTCCGCTGTACCAGCTGTCTTCGGAGCAGGAATGCATCCAAACAAATCTATCTGGATAAGTGAACAAAGGTCTCCCGAGGCATCTAATTTTCAACCCAAAAATAAATATAAAAAAAATTAAATCCGATATTTACGGTGGATAGAGATATAATTTAAGAAAAACTCTACCAAGAATCTGGCAGGCCTATGAAAAAAATGTGGGTAATGGTTAATTTCATTTTGCATACACTGCTAACAATTTTGATACACTTTTTCTTATTGATTTCCCTTTGTCTAGGAGCCATCTCTCCCCATGCCTTAGCAGAGAACAAACCTAATAGAATCATTTCTCTATCTCCATCTTTGACCGAAATATTGTTTGCTATTGGCGCCGCACCACAGGTAATTGCCGTAGATAGCCAATCAAATTTTCCAAAAAATGTACCGCGAACTAATTTGTCAGCCTATGAGCCAAATCTAGAAGCAATAGCGTCCTTTAAACCCGACTTAGTAGTATTGTCCTATGATATAGGTGATTCCATCAAAGGGTTAAATTTGGTCGGAATTGATACCCTTCTACTTTCAACACCGAAGAATTTCAGTGAAATACTTACACAGATAATGGTTCTAGGGAAATCAACTGGAAATACAAAAAAAGCTAAAAAGTTAATCATTGATATGGAAAAAAAAATGAGCCGATTGACTATGCTTCGAGAAAAAAAACGGGCCATAAAAATTTATCATGAAGTGGACGAGAATTATTATAGTGCTTCTTCATTTAGCTTTATCGGAAGCATTTACCGAATGCTAAACCTTACAAATATTGCTGATGAAGCCGATAAAGAAGGTTATGGATACCCTAAATTATCACCAGAATATATAATTTCGTCAAATCCAGATTTAATCATATTACCCGGGAAAACTTCAGATCATATAGTAAAAATGATAAAACGACCTGGTTGGAAACACATTAGTGCTGTCAAGAATAACAAATTTCTACGTATTGAATCAGATATTGCCTCTAGATGGGGTCCAAGACTAACCGAGTTTGCGAATTCTATTGTGGATTTTCTTGAACCGAACTAATTCATGCTTTATTAATTTTTGTTTTGGGGCTATCAAAAAATGGATAAGGTTTTCACCCTACCAAAAACTGCTCTTCTGATCTGCTTATTCTTAGTGATATTGTCTGGAATATCTAGTGTCTGCTTAGGTGCTGCTCCCATCCCACCTATTGAAAGCCTCAAATACTTGTTCGACTTCTTTTTGGGGCAGAATCAAAACCCAAGAATAAGCGAAATTGATAGAATCATTATCTTAGAATGGCGATTGCCAAGATTTGTTTTAGGATTTCTGGTTGGAGCTTCACTTGCCATCGCTGGAGCTGGTTTTCAAGGCGTTTTTAAGAATCCCCTTGCTGATCCATTCTTGCTTGGCTCAGCTGCTGGAGCGGGCTTAGGCGCTACCTTAGTTATAGTAACTAGCGTTAATTTATCCTTTGGGTTCGTAGACTCAATCCAGGTGGGAGCATTCATAGGAGCAATGGGAGCCGTGCTGTGTGCCGCAACCATCTCTGCAAGTGCTGGACGCACTCCAGCCAGTTTACTTTTAGCAGGTGTGGCAACGGCAGCCTTTCTGACAGCATGCCAAACCTATATCATGCAAAGAAATTTTCTTTCAATACAGGAGATTTTTGGTTGGCTTATTGGTAGATTATTAACTTCTGGTTGGACTGAAGTTTTAACTTTGACACCTTATTTCCTCATTTGTTTTACTTTGATTTATGTGTTTAGCAAAGAACTTGATTTGCTTAGATTATCCGAAGATGAATCCAAAAGTCTTGGCGGGAACCCTACACTAACGTATATAGTAGTCATTACATGTTCTACACTTGTCACAGCAGTAGCTGTTTCCCTTAGTGGTCTGATAGCCTTTGTAGGTTTGGTCATTCCACACATTATTAGACTGACTGTGAGCTCAAGCTATAGAGTCATTATTCCTCTATCGGCTTTAGGAGGTGGTACCTTTCTATCTCTAGCAGATACCTTTTCCAGAACAATAATTGCCCCAGGCGAATTACCTATTGGTGTAATAACAGCTTTTTTGGGTGCACCATTTTTTGCATTCTTATTGCGGTTATCACGAGGGGCTATTTAAGATGGAATGCCAAGCAAAAGACTTAAAGGTCGTAACTAATGGCAAGACCCTGCTCCAAAATATTTCATTCAAAATCCCTAACGGATCCTTCGTAGCTATCATAGGACCAAACGGTGCTGGCAAAACTACTCTCTTGAAGTCCCTAGCTGGACTACTAACCTTCACAGGCAATTTTATTATTAATGGCAAACCAAGCCTAGGCCTTCTTAAAGATAAAAAAAAGGTGCCATTTTCATATACACCACAGAATTTTAGCATCCCTGTTGGTATGACATTGGGAGAATACATCATGCTAGGAAGAGCGTCTCGCTCAAATTGGTTTTTTGGAGAAAGCCAACGTGATTACGATGCGGTAAATGTAGCTTTAGAAAGATTAAAACTGTTTCCGAAAGCAAAAGAACTTGTAACAAACCTGTCAGGTGGAGAAATGCAACGGGCAACATTGGCAAGGGCATTAGCTCAAGAAGCAGATTTTTTACTCCTTGATGAACCGACTGCGTCCTTAGATTTTGCAAGAACCATTGATTTTTTACAACTTATAGATCTACTCCGAAAACAATTAGGTCTTACAGTATTGCTCTCAACGCATGACATAAACAGCATAATTAGATTTGCAGATTATGCCTTGGTATTAAAAAAAGGAAAAAACATTCACTCTGGGAATTTAAATAGCATTCTACAAAAGAATTTTCTATCAGATCTCTATGAGACAAAATTGGATTCTATTAAGGACAAAACGGGATATCCCATATTCTACGCAAAAAACCATCACACCCAAACGAGCCCAAATTCCAAGGAAATAACACTCTCAGAAAGCAATGATTAAGAAAATGGTTCTTCTTGATGGGGATCAGTCGCTAGCCAAACTGATTTAGCTTGCATAAAACAACGCATGCCTTCCCATCCATTTTCACGACCATAGCCAGATTGCTTATATCCCCCAACAGGACTCTGGGCTGCAGCATTGAAGTAGTTATTTATATAAACAGTGCCTGCCTCAATCTGATCTGCAATTCTCATTGCTTTTGCTACATTGCCTGACCAAATTCCTGCAGCCAACCCGTATATAGTATCATTTGCCACATGTATTACCTGGTCTTCATTATCCCAGGATTCTGTGGAAGCAACTGGTCCAAAAACTTCATTCTGGGCTAAGTCCGAGTCATTGGGGACATTTGCGAATATTGTTGGGCCAATGTAATAACCTGCTTCTCGGCAAGCAGATCGTCCATCTAAAACTAGTTCAAATCCCATTTTTTCCGCAGCTGAAATCTTTTTCAAAACGCTCTCATAGTGTGAACGGTTAGCCATTGGACCTATTTGAGTTTGAGGATCATGAGGATTCCCCACTCGAGCTTTTTTGACACGATTTACCAAGCGTTCAGTAAATTCATCAATGATTGACTTGTGGATCAGTAATCTTGAACCCGAAATACAACTCTGCCCACCTGCAGGGAAGATACCTGATGCTATTCCATTGACTGCTAAATCCAGATCACTGTCTGGAAACACAATTTGCGGTGATTTACCACCAAGTTCCATGACAATTGGTTTGACTTTTCTTGCAGCAATGCTAGCAACGGTGCGGCCTCCGATAGTACCACCTGTGAATGATACCATACGCACATCTTTGTGATCAATCAAAGGCTCTCCCGTAGTCTGGCCAAAGCCTGTAACAACATTTAAGACACCGGGCGGCAAATCTGCTTCCAGCAGAACATCCATTAGTTCTAATGTTGAACAACTGGCATGCTCTGATGGTTTTAATACAACAGTATTACCTGCAGCGATACAGGGTGCTAACTTCCAAATAAGTGTACCAATTGGCGAATTCCAGGGGAGAATTTGGGCTACGACACCAAAGGGTTCCCACTTAAGGTAATTATGAAGGTTTGGCATTTCTGCAGGTATTATGCGACCCTCAAATTTGTCACACATCCCAGCATAATAAGACCAACTATCAACACTCCAAGCATCCTTTTCTAAACTCGGCGTTATTTGTTTAGGCAATTTACCATTGTCAAGAGTTTCTATGCTGCCAAGTCGTTCAGCATTTCTTGAAATTACATCGCCTATATTTCGTAAATAACGCCCCCTCTGGGCTGGCATCATTTTTTTCCATGGTCCTTCATAAAAGGCTTTTTTGGCCGCAGCAACAGCTCGATTAATATCCTCAGAACGACAGTCTGGCACCTGAGCCCAAGTCACACCAGTAGCTGGGTTTTCAGTGTCAAAAAACTTTCCAGAACTGGGCTCATGCCAACTATTGTTTACAAAATATTTATAAGTCTTTATGTCAGCCAAGGGTCATTCTCCTTTATTAAAATTAGAGTTGGGCAATCTACCTTTAGTCCTTCAGAAATTGCTCGAACAAAGACCTTATCGCTGTCCGCATATATAGCCTTACAATGACAAGCTTTAGCTAAAGTTTCAAAATCTGGATTGATTCCTTCTACACCAACTCGCTTGATATTACTATTATCCATATCATCTTGTATTTGCTTCAGTCCCCCATTTTCCCAAATAATAATTGGTAATGACAACCCAAGCTCCGCCGCAGTAATAATCTCAGGCATGGTGAACATAAAACCACCATCGCCCACCAATACGACCACGGGTTTATCAGGTTTGGCTAGTTTGGCACCAATGCCATTGGGAACGGCATTTCCTAGTGCGCAAAATCCTGCAGGATAAAACCATTGTCTTGGGCCTGCAACATTAAAACCAAAAGCACCTGTGTATACCAACTGGCATGCGTCTCCAGAAAAAATTGTGTTCGCTGGAACGTGTTCTTGTAAAATGTCTAATACCTTTTGATGCTTTCTTTCTGTACTGGTTAGGTTCTTCTTTATTGAAGCACGTATTTCAACCACATCTGCACAAGCTGAATTAAAACGAGTGGTACCATCATGTTTTTTAAGTTCTTCAGCCAGCCCTTTTATAGAGGGGGAGGCATCCCCGATTATGCCTATCTTTGCAGGATAGAAATCGTTAATCTTACTTGGATCTATGTCAATACGGATAATGTCTCCTTTCAAAAGTAAACGTTCTACAAAACTATCCGTTTCTGCCAATTCAGTACCAACAGCAAGTATCACATCAGCATCTTTGATATAACCCTGAACTTCACTTCTTACTGTTGAACCCGATAAATGAAGTGGGTGAGAATCAGGAATTATACCCTTACCTGCCGTTGAAGAAATTACAACCGCACCGAGTATTTCAGCCAATAGGAGGAGGTCCTTTCCTGCATTCACAGCACCACCGCCAATCATGATAATTGGTTTGTTAGACAATTTTAGTAAATTTGCAGCATTAATGATTTGCTCTTTTCCAGCCCTCGGTGGTTTTGCAAAAGAAAGTGGTTTCCAGTCCTCTCGAACAACCTCTGCCTGCACATCTAAAGGAATAGAAATATGGACTGGCCTCGGTCTCTGACTGGTAAATATCGAGAAGGCCCGTGCGAACAGTTCTGGAATGTCGGCAGGATGTCGGGCAGTTGCCGAAAATGCTGTCAATGGTTCCGTAACTTTCTTTTGTTCAGTAATTTCATGTAACACTCCCCAGCCTTTGCCTATCGTCTTACTATCTGGTTCTGCTGAAATTAATAATAAAGGCAAACTATCTGCATATGCTTGGC
>MDTC01197492.1_pt1 | contig 21818 bp, 13 predicted proteins | sample 811181 | NCBI WGS metagenome assembly MDTC01 (sample SAMN05326644, study PRJNA326480) | marine metagenome | isolation source: seawater | place: Pacific Ocean: North | collected 2011 | reverse complement strand
TCGCCTTTCACGCTGCTGGAATACACGGATGGCACGCCAGAAATCTATCATTCTGAATGCTGGCCAATAGACTTCGGTGAAATAGAGTTCCGAGTAGGCACTTTGCCAAATTAGAAAGCCTGACAGTCGTTCTTCTCCGGATGTCCTGATAATTAGATCCGGATCCCGAATTCCCTCCGTATAGAGGTAGTTGCCAAACAGCTCTTCATCAATAGCATTGATATCCAGTGTTTCCTTCTTGACTTCATCCGCAATTTTTTTGACGGCATCAATTATCTCTGCGCGACCCCCGTAGCTGATCGCAATATTGAGAAGAAACCTGTCGTGATCACTGGTCATTGCCTCGATCTTGTTAATTTCCTCATTCATCTCAGCTGAGAGGTTCTCTTTTCTACCAATAACTTTTATCCGAACTTTCTCTTCCTTGATAACCGGGTCAACCTGGAACTCCCTCAGCTTGCGTAAAATCAGATCCATCAGATATTCGACTTCATCATCGCTGCGATTATAGTTTTCAGTAGAGAACCCATAGAGGGTGATAATTTTGATTTCCAGGCGCCAGCACCAGCGGAGAAAATCTTCCAGCGTCTCTAATCCTGCAGAGTGTCCCTCATTCTTATCCAGACCCATGTCCTTGGCAAAGCGGCGATTACCATCAACTATCAACCCAATATGCTGGGGCCTGGGACCGGCCTTTATCTGCGCCCACAGCAATGGTTCGTACAGACGGTACAGGAGGTTAGGTATCTTCATTTACAACGGCTTCCCACAGGCTTGAGCGATGGTATCTAGCGGGTTCTTACTATTTTGATCCCACTTCAAGCATAGCATTAGGAACTTCATGAGAGCCAGCCTGTACGATCAACGAGAACCACTACCGGACAAGTGACAAGGTTGAATCAGGCTAATTAAGAATCTCATAGCCTCTGCCCCTAAGGCAGTTCTTGACGATGCCCGCTTTTTCTTCGCTACTTTCAACCATCTTTTCAGTTGCCCCGACAACAGCACCTGTTGCGGCACCTTCAGCAGCCTGTGTTGAGTTCCCTGCCGCAGCGCCGACCAGTCCGCCAACGGCTGCACCCACTGCAGCGCCCCTGGCCATCTCTTCACCCACTGGGACCTGATGCTTCAGCGCACGACACTCTGCCAGGTCTTTTTCATATGCGGCTCGATTTAAACCGCGTGGGTCGACTACCACCCTGTCAGTTGTACAGGCAGTAAAGCCAATCACAACCAATAAAATGAATGCTCGCATTTGATTTCCCTTATTATTTGCCCTGGGTGCAAAGTTAACAGTAGCTATCTGAACCTCGGGTGAACCCCGCCCTGGCCTGGCGGTATGTCGTTGCCTGTCATTCCTTCGATTAAAGCACAAAGAAAATACCCTCCAAGCTTGCAGCTTGTCGCTCAATGCCTATAATGGTCTGACCAAATTGGTCATACCATTATGGATAGTCCATACTGGATTGTCCAAATTGGTATGACCTGAAAGCTGAATTCATGACCTATAGCAAAATACAGGGACAGTATGAACGGATCAAAAGCTGAAGAGATTACTCGCATTTTGCGCACGGAAATCCTCCGCGGCCAGTATCGGGCGGGTGAAAGGCTGCCTTCTGAACGTGACCTGGCCGCAAGGTTTGAAGCCAATCGCGGGGCAGTGAGAGAAGCCATCAAGAAACTCGAGCAGCTCGGGATCGTCGATGTACAGGCAGGTGGGGTTCGTATTGTAGCCGTTGAAGACGCCACGCTCGAAGTACTGGGCCATATAATGGACCTGGAAGAAATACCCAGCCCAACCCTTGTCATGCAGCTATTTGAGGTAATTGGAGCAATCATGTCCCTGTCTGTCCCATCAGCAATTGAGAATGCGACGCCAGAGCAAATAGCCAGCATGCGAGATATTGTCAAGAACCTGCTCAGCTATACGGATCAACACGAGGAATACCATAGCGAGTGGCAGGCGCTCCTTGCCAGCTTCAGTGAGGTAAACCAGAACCTGGTATTGCGCCTGATCATCAATGGGCTCAAAACCCAGTTCGTCGAACGCCTCAGAAATGCCGGCCTGCATCCACCAATAGACAAACAACAGGATACTGAATACCTGCTGGCGATGGATATGGCATTCAAGAACCGTGACCATCAAGCGGCCAGCGAAGCCATCATGGGACACTTCAGACTTCTCAAGGAGGGCCTCATGACAGCCCTGGAAGAGCGGCAGGAAGCAGGAGTCAGGAGTGTGTCAGATGCGTAGTGTCTTAATAAAAGGTGTACTGACGGTTTCAGTCATATTTTCTGCCTTGCTAGTTGCCTATGGTCTTCTGGCTACCGCACCGCAGCCTGACCAGGTTGAACGCGAGGAAGTGGCGACTGCTATCAGAGTGCTAACGGTTGGCAAGCAGGCCATTCGACTCGAGGTACTCTCCCAGGGTACCGTACTGCCGCGAATCCAGAGTGAACTGATTCCAGAGGTCAGTGGTCGTGTCAACTGGATGTCCCCTAAACTGGTCTCCGGTGGTTACTTTGAGAAGGATGAAATACTACTCAGCATTGACGATCGTGATTACCGCTCATTGGTGGCTCGAAACCAGGCCGGTGTTTCCCGGGCAAAGGCAGAGGATGAACACGCCCGCTTTGAACTCGGGAGAATGCAGGAACTGGTAAAGAACAAGCTCACTAGCCAGGCCAGTCTGGAAAATGCGCTGCGTAGCCAGCGGATTGCCGAGGCAGCCCAGCTGGAGGCAAGAATTGCCCTGGAACAGGCGCAGCGTGATCTGTGGAGAACCGAAATCCGAGCACCCTACGAAGGCCTTGTTAGGACCGAGCGAGTGGACCTGGGCCAGTTTGTCACCCGGGGCCAGTCCGTTGCCTCTATTTACGCCAGCGATTCAGTTGAGGTACGCCTGCCAGTCGCTGACAACCAACTTGCGTATCTCGATCTGCCCCTGGGTTACCGCGGTGAATTGTCGGAAGAACTAAGGCCTATTGTCACGCTTTCTACCACTTACGGGGGTCAGCGCTACGAATGGCTTGGCAAGCTGGTTCGTACCGAAGCCGAAATTGACTCAAAAAGCCGGATGGTAAAAGCCGTTGTCAGGGTTGACAACGAAACCGAGAGTGAGCAGCCACTATTACCCGTCGGTTTGTTCGTCTCGGCATCAATCAAAGGCCGGTCAGTTGAGAACATTGTTTCACTGCCAAGGGCAGTCCTGCGCAATCAGAACCAGGTATTAGTGGTCGATAGTGACAATCGGCTCCGCTACAGACCGGTGGAAGTTATGCGATTTGAAAAAGATAACGTCATAATCAGTGCAGGACTAGAAGATGGTGATATCATCAATATATCACCGATCCAGACCGTTATTGATGGCATGCGGGTTAACCCTATTCTTGTCGATCCAGCCACGCCCTGAAGCTGAAGCGGAACCGAAACAGTGCAGAAAATAATTACCTGGTTTGTTGATAACCCAATCGCGGCCAATCTTTTGATGATGATCTTCGTGGCCGGTGGGTCTATATCGCTGCTCACCATGCACAAGGAAGAATTCCCCAATATTGAGCCAGGCGTTATCGTCGTTCGTGTCCCTTACCTGGGTGCAGCACCTGTGGAAGTTGAACAGGCAGTATGCATTCGTATTGAAGAAGCCATTGAGGGGATCGATGGCATTGACAGAATGGAAAGCAGAGCGAGTGAAGGCATGTGTGTCGTCACCCTGGAATTGCTACCCGATACCAATATTTCTTTGGCCCTAAATGATGTCAAGGGCAGGGTCGATGCAATTTCGACCTTCCCGGCCGAAACCGAAAAGCCCGTCGTATCTACCATGCAGTTCCGCGGCAAGACAATTACCGTGACCCTGTCCGGTGAAACCGATGAAGCTGCTTTGAAGTTGCTGGCTACCGAACTTCGCGATGAGATATCGTCCCTGGAGGACGTTTCTCAGGTCTCGGTTGAATACGCCAGACCCTGGGAAATCTCCATAGAAGTCAGCGAACAGGTACTCCGCCAATACAATTTAACCATAACGGCGATTGCAAATGCAGTCAGGCGATCTTCACTTGACCTGCCTGGTGGCTCCATCAAAACAGAAGGCGGCGAAGTATTACTTAGAAGTATGGGCCAGGCATACAGAGGATATGAATACGAGAGTATCGTCGTGCTGACAAGACCTGATGGCACAAATTTGACCCTTGGTGAAATTGCCACTGTGCGCGACGCTTTCGAGGAAGGATATCTAAGGGCAAAGTTTGACGGAGAACGCGCTGTCACTGTGACGGTTTACCGCATGGGCGATGAAGATGTCATCACTTCGTCAGATGCCGTCAAGAAATATATCGAGGCGAAAACACCATACCTGCCAAAAGGCATAAAAATCACGATTTGGGCAGATGAATCCATTAAATTAAACAGGCGGATTTCAGCTCTGACAAGAAATGCCTGGGCAGGACTCACACTTGTGTTACTTATTCTAACGGTTTTCCTTAGGTTTAAGGTGGCCATGTGGGTTGCAGCCGGCATACCAATTGCCATATTGGGCGCGATCTGGATGTTCCCCTTTGCCGGGATAAATATCAGTTCACTCAGCGTACTGGCGTTTATTCTGGTATTGGGCATCGTCGTTGACGACGCCATCGTCATCGGTGAGCGCGTATACAGCCACGAATCAGTTGACAACACCCATCGGGAAGCCGCCATAGCTGGCACCCATGAAGTCGTAGTTCCCGTCGTTTTTGGCGTACTAACCACCATGGCAGCTTTCCTGCCCATTGTTTTTCTCCAGGGGCACATGGGCGAATTTTTTTCCATCACGGGATGGGTCGTTCTCATCTGCCTGGTATTCAGCCTGCTGGAATGCTTGCTTGTTTTACCTGCTCACCTGGCGCACAGAAGAACGGAAGGTTATATATTTGGTGAAACAGGTTTCGTGAAATGGTGGATAAAGTTTCAGGGCTTTTTTGCCAATGGCCTGAAAACATTTGCCCTCAACGTATATAAACCCTTTCTCCAGAAAGTACTGGAATGGCGATGGGTCACCTGGTCGGTCGGTACCGCGGTTCTCATTCTTGCTCTCGCACTTATCGCCAGTGAAAGGGTTGTTTTTCAGTTCTTCCCCGCCGTCGAAGGTGACCGGGTGTTCGTAACACTCACTATGCCTGACGGTATTAACGTTGACCTGACTGAGCAGGGAGCGAAAAAAATTGAGCTCGCTGCCATACAACTCAGAGATGAAATTGACCAGGATCTTGGCTACCCGGAAGGCAAGCATTCAATCAAGCACATATTGCTTTCTATCGGCACAGCCGCAGCCAGAAGCATAGGTCCACCAAGAATGACATCCGGTGGCAGCCACCTGGCAGAAGTGGTGATTGATCTTGTACCTATTCATGAGCGACCTGGGTGGAACGCAAACCGAATCGCCGATCGCTGGCGTGAAATTACAGGCCATGTACCAGATGCAATAGAACTACAATTCAGCGCCGATACGTTCAGCGCAGGCGACCCAATCGGACTGCGACTCCGAGGCCGGGATGTTGATCAATTGCGTGAGGCTGCTTTGCACCTGCGCACAGAACTTGGTCGCTATCCCGGTGTAATGGATGTATCTGATTCCTTTCGAGCAGGCAAACAGGAAATCAAGCTGGATATACTTCCCGAGGCGAAACCACTCGGCCTTACCCTGAATGACCTGGCAAGGCAGGTAAGGCAAGCTTTTTATGGAGAAGAGGCACAACGCATCCAGCGTGGTACTGATGACGTTCGTGTCATGGTCCGTTACCCGGAAGAGGAAAGACGGTCACTCGGCAACCTCGAAGACATGAGAATTAGAACTACCGATGGCACTGAGGTCCCGTTTTCCAGCGTAGCTCAGGTAACCTATGGTTCAGGTTTCTCAACGATCCGCAGGGAAGACCGACAGCGGGTTGTCAGGGTTCGAGGCGATGTTAATCGCGCTCTAGTATCCCCGGAGTTGGTCATAACCGACATGGAAAAAGCCCTCTGTGAAAAAGGCAGCAGTTTCACTGATCGGAAAATTCCATGTACGAATTCTCTGTTCCCCACTGTGACCTACTCACTGAGCGGAGAAGCGGAGGAGCGCGATAAGGCTCTGGGAAGCCTCTTTTCAACCATTCCCCTCGCGATGATGATTATATTTGCTTTGCTCGCCATTCCACTGAAGTCCTATATGCAGCCACTGGTTATCATGAGTGTTATTCCCTTTGGGGCAGTCGGCGCTATCGTCGGTCACTTCATTATGGGCTGGAACCTGGTCTTCTTTTCCCTGCTTGGCATCATCGCCCTCTCCGGAGTGGTGGTGAACGCATCTCTGGTGCTGGTCCACTATATTAATCGGCAGCGCCGCCAGGGTGTCCCGGTATTCGAAGCCGTCACCATGGCGGGGGTTGCGCGGTTTCGCCCCATTGTTCTGACGTCAGTTACAACATTCGTTGGACTGATTCCATTGATGACGGACACTAACCCTGAGACGTTCATGTTCATCCCAATGGGAATTTCTCTGGCATATGGCGTACTTTTTGCCACGGTTATTACACTGTTCCTTGTACCGAGCCTTTACCTGATGCTGGAGGACTGGCTGCACTTCTGTGGGCTTGATAAGGAAGTTGACCCAGCGCTCATAGTCCATAAATCAATAGCGCATCACTCAGATGCAGATGAAACCGCCATTACTGCAGGTGGTGGCTAGGTCGAAGTCAGGCCTGCAGGAACCCTCGGATCGCCGCGTTCAACTGGCCCGGCCGATCATAGTGGATCATGTGCCCGGCACCCTCTATTACCGTATGCTCGGCCAACTGGAACAGGCGCTGCCGGCGTTCTAATTCCCTCTCGTACAAATCCTCTTTGCCGGTCAACCAGGCTCTGGTTTTAACCCAATACTGGTATGAGTACTCTCCAGTGATAATCTGTACCGGGCATTCGATAAGTGAATAGAATTGCTCTGTCTCTTCATGAGAGAACGTGGACCAGATCATGTCCGCCTTTGAATCCCATTTCCAGCAGACCCCGCCACCGGCATGCGGCTGTACCCCATGCCAAGTGATAAACCGAGCAGTTTCCAACTTAAGTTTAGGATTATTCCGCGTCAGCCTTTGCAAGGCTTCTTCTTCATCCTCCATGGACCTGGGTTCCCTTCGCGGTTGCAGGGCATCAGCGACATGTTCCCGCCAATGCTGCAGGTGATCAGTCATGGCATTAGTCTCTTCCGGCTGAGGCGGACCCATACCATCGATCACGATCAGGCGATCCACCTCTTCCGGATAGATGGCGGCATACTTGGTGACAATATGACCACCAAGACTGTGGCCGATCAAAATCGGGCGAACCAACCTGAAGTGATCCATCAATGCCCGGAGGTCAGCGACAAATTGGGTCATGGTATAACTACCAGGATTATCACTGTCGCCATGGCCTCGGAGATCCACTGTAATTACATGGTATTCAGGGAAAGCGAGGGCAATCGTCTGCATACTCAGGCCATGGTCGCGCATACCGTGTAGAATGACCATTCCCTGCGCTTCTGGGTTGCCATAATCCACGGCGGACAAACGGCAACCCGCTCCCTGAAAGAAGACCCTTCCCTCCTTCTTGACTCCCTTATTCAAATTAGGAACACCTGTACAAAGAACTTTGTACGCCTCCTGGAGAACTGATTTCTATATGATGAACAATATATACAACTTGCCTGCTCTCCACACGCCTGCATTTTCCGAATTTTCTAATCAAAACATCAGTCAGCGGTTTCTTTTGCCGCGACCTTCGTTTATAACAACCAGGCTAAACTTGTTGTCTTAGGTGCCATCTGAATGCGAATTACCATTTTCCTCTTTTTACTCACCATCCATGGGTTCACTCTTGCTGCATCCGATCCGTTCGACATAGATGTAGACGTACCCTACACCCTGCACAAGCTTGATAATGGCTTAACCCTGATTGTCCATGAGGATCACAAGGCACCTATCGCGGCGGTCAATATCTGGTACCACGTGGGATCAAAGGACGAGGTAGCCGGCAAAACAGGGTTTGCCCATTTCTTCGAGCACCTGATGTTCAACGGCAGTGAAAACTATGATGATGACTACTTTCGTGCCACCGAAAAGCTCGGTGCTACAACGCTCAACGGAACGACCAGTTTCGATCGAACCAATTACTTCCAAAATGTACCCATAAACGCACTCGATTCCATCCTCTGGCTTGAATCAGACCGAATGGGTAACCTGCTGGGTGCCATTACCCAGGAAAAGATCGACGAACAGCGCGATGTCGTAAAGAATGAAAAAAGGCAGGGAGACAACAGGCCTTATGGCAAGGGTGCGCATCTCCAATACAAAAATATCTACCCGGCTGGTCATCCGTATTCCTGGTTACCCATTGGTTCCATGGAAGACCTGGACGCCGCCAGCTTAGAAGATGTTCATGCTTGGTTCAAAAAATACTATGGTGCCGCTAACACCGTTCTCGTCATTGCCGGTGATGTGGATACTAAAGAGGTAATAAAGAAGGTTGAGCACTTTTTCGGCAACGTAGATCCTGGTCCACCCTTGAGCCAGCACGAAGCTTGGGTAGCGAAACTAACCGGTGTCCGTAAGCAGGTTTCGTATGACCGTGTTCCTCAGACAATGATGATGAAATCCTGGAATACGCCTGGACACAGCACAGAGGATTCGAACTACCTGAGTATGGTTGGTGACGTACTCAGCAGCGGCAAGAATTCAAGGCTCTATAAGCGGCTGATTTACGACGAGCAATTGGTCTCCAGCGTGAATGCCTATGTTTCAGGACTGGAAATTGCGGGGACCTTTGAGATTACAGCCATGATCAACCCGGATGTGGATGAGGCAAAGGTAGACGCCATTATCGAAGAAGAGATGGCAAAGTTCCTCAAACAGGGTCCCACAAAAAAGGAACTGGCAAGAGTCAAGATTCAGAATATCAGTGGTTTTGTGAGAGCCCTGGAAAAAGTTGGCGGTTTCGGTGGCAAATCTGACCTGCTGGCATCCAACTATATCTACAACGGTGACCCGACCTTCTATAAGAAGGAAATGGACTGGATCAAAAATGCAACGAAAGATGACTTAACGTCTGCTGCCAGAAGATGGTTATCAGACGGGCTTTATCATCTGGAAATAAGACCCCACCCAGAGATGCAGGCTGCAGAAACGAAAGTGGACCGTAGTGGTATTCCGGAACCTGGGGAACCACCCCTTGCGAAGTTTGACTCTTTTGAGCGGACCGAACTTGCCAACGGCATGAAGATAATATTTGCTCGCCGGGATACGGTGCCAACCATCAGCATGCAACTTTCGATAGATGCAGGATATGCATCAGATCAATTTTCCAGGCCCGGTGTCGCAAAACTGGCGATGAACATGCTCGACGAGGGTACTACCCATCGGAACGCCCTTGAGATCAGTGATGAACTCATCATGCTGGGAGCAGGCATCAGTAGCGGGTCAAACCTTGATACTTCTTTTGTCAGCCTGTCCACCTTATCCAGCACCCTCGATTATTCACTGGAATTATTTGCTGATGTGGTCCTTAACCCTTCCTTTCCGGAGAAGGAACTGGAACGCCTGCGACTGCAGCTATTGAACAGCATCCAACGGGAACGACAAAGCCCGCGCTCGATGGCGTTAAGGGTGCTACCACAATTACTTTATGGCAAGGAACATGCCTATGGGAATCCGCTGACCGGTTCGGGGACAACAGAATCCGTAACAGCCATCACGCTTGACGAAATTAAGAATTTCCAGTCAACCTGGTTCAAGGCAAATCATTCGACAATGGTTATTGTCGGAGACACAACCTTGAAAGAAATTCTGCCAAAAGTTGAACGGGCATTTGGCAAATGGGGCACAGGAGAAACACCCGTTAAGAATATCGCCAATGTGGAAAACGCGGAGCAGCCCCGCATCTACCTGGTGGATCGCCCTGCTTCCGAACAGTCAATTTTGTTTGCAGCCCTTCTGGCTACACCTAAAGCCAACCCGGATGAAATAGCAACCGAAGCGATGAACGATATTATCGGCGGCATGTCCACCTCTAGAATCAATATGAATCTTCGCGAAGATAAGGGGTGGTCCTATGGTGCCCATAGCGGTTTATCTGGAGCCAAGGGGCAGCGACTCTTCTACATTTTCTCAAGTGTGCAGACAGACAAGACCCGCGAATCTATTGATGAGGTGATGAAGGAACTGACGACCTTCGTAACAAGTAGTCCGGCTACCGGGGAGGAGCTGGAGAAATCCGTAGCCAGTAATACACTTTCCCTGTCAGGTCGCTGGGAGTCTTCCGGTGCAGTCATGGGCAGCATTTCACAAATTGTCCAGTATGGTCTGCCCGATGCTTATTTCGATGAATATGCAGGAAAGGTTGACGCTTTGACACTTGATGAAGTCAGGCAGATTTCCAACAGGATTATCAAACCCGATGCAATTACCTGGGTGGTCGTGGGCGATCGCACGATCATTGAAGAAGATCTCATCAAACTGGGTTTTGGCGAGATCAACCTGATCGATGCTGACGGGAATGCCCTCTGATACAGAGAGGCGATGAATACCAGTAGTCAAGCCACTCGCTTGCGCCACCCTGCCTGCCCTGACTCGCTCATGGTGCGGCGGGAACACAAATTCGAGAGAACAGATTGCTTCGGTTTTCCCGCATACCAATATGCTGATATCTCTGCCTCAATTCGTCATCATTTATTGACGTAAAAAGTGCAGGATTTTGTTCATAGTCTCCACACAATGCTTTAATCCGAGCGCGAAGTATTCTGTTCAATGCAGCGACATTAAAAGAAGGATTCAGGGCCTCATCCCAATAGTCATTGACGTGATCAGCCCAGGTAAATTGCCTGATCTGCTCCGGCTTTCCATCCTTCCAGCGAAGTATAGGCCCTTTCCCCTTAACCACATCATCTTCAAACAAACTCTGGTAAAAGAGCAGCCCTTCCTGATTAGCCACCAGGTCGGCATTGGAATAGACGCCTGTTGTAAACAGACCGTATATCCAGCGTTCCGCATAAGTACCCTTGTCTCGTATCCTTTTTGCATCCCAGCCTTTCAGCTGCCGCTTGTAGTATTTATACCCCTGGGAGAAGAAGTGCCCGAATTTATCGGACCCTACCATTACTCCATTTAGCTTGAATGTCCTTCCCACCCCGAATAGAAAATTGACCCTGGTTGCCCAGACCGGCATTCCCTGGTAGATGCTTTTGTGGCGAGTCTGAGGGTATTTGTCCACCAGGTCAGTCTTTCCAGCCCAGCGTTCAATCTTGTCAGCCCAATAAATGCCACCAAGTTCAAAATACATTGCACGCGCAAAACCTAATTCGCTCGGCCGTTTATTTCCCCAGTTACGGATAATGTTGGCCAGCCCATCATTAACCTTGCGGTCAAGCACCAACATGGAATCCGATACGATAGCCAGGCGATTACTATGCTGGTCCGTTTCATACGCCAGAACGGCTGGAGTCAAGACAATAAGCAGAAATAACAGCAGTAAGCGGAGAAAACACATAGTTGGCATTTATACAGATAAGTGCCGCTCACTTCCAACCAGACCTTCAAGAAATGATGAAGATAGCCCGCATAATTCATGAAGGCGGTTATGTTCTATCGTTAGGATTATACAAAACAATGGTTAACGTATGTTTTTACCAATTTCTCAGTTTTACACTCTGCACCTGATCAATGTGAGAACTAATCTGGCTTCACATCTCGAATTTTCCCGCTTTCACCATAGCTATGGCTATGATTCAAGCACGAAAACCCGATATCGCTTCGCTTGTTTTACCATATTAGCTCGCACATCGATCCCTTCATGAATTATGCGGGCTAGTGTGACAGGACTACATCTCCAGACCGGGTGTTGAGAATAACTTCACCGGCACCTTTTCCAATAACGAATTCCAGCCTTTCATCACGGACATATTTTGAAACCCTGGGTTCATCATCCGTCATTCGGTTGCGGATACTACCTGAGCCAGTTTCAACCTCGAACCGAGAATCGACGCCTTCAGCAAGCGTGAGACGAATAGTGCCACTCACATTATCAAATTCGATCGAGCCTCCCTTCTTAAACGCTCCCCTGATATCAATATCCCCTGACACCGAATGGCCGGCTATTCTTGAAAAATTCCCCTCGATAATTTCAATATCACCAGAGACAGATTCTACTTTCAGTTCTTCTGCTCCATTTTCAATGAGCATGTCTCCACTAACGGTACCGTAAGTACCACTACCTGTTGTATTGAATGACTCAATATCGCCACTGACCGACTTCAAGCGGACTCTGCCACCGGCATCTCGCAGATTAATTTCACCACTAACCGTCTGCAGGACGATGCGATCAGTTCCTCCCTGCAGGGAAACATCACCACTTACAACACCAATCTCCACACCACTATTAACTTCCCTGGCTCCAACATCAGTCGATACACCGCTCACAACCAGGCGACTGTTTCTTGGAATACGGATTGCCAGATTCGTTTCCTTATTGAAGTAGCCCATACTGGAAGTCCGTGGAACCCTGACTTCAATCCGGGTTTCATTGCCGTTGACTTCAAAAATAAACTCCTCAAGCTGCTCATCAAGCTCGCCTCTCACCTCAACCTGGTTCTTATCCCAACCTACTACCCTTACCTCACCGCGGACTACGCTGACTCGCACCGTACCATCGGCTGATGCTTCGAGACTCTTATCTACATGCCGCTGCTCGGCATAGGCGGCGCTTGCTATCAATAAGCTAGAGCCAATAAGCAGTAATCCAATTGTTTTCATTTTAAAAGCCTCGGTCATAGTTCAATGTCCGCCATTCATGTATCTACATGAACTGGCCTGGACGGCTAAAATCCTGTTTAAGCAGCGAAAGTTCCTGCTCATGAATATGCATAAGCATTTCCACGAGCCTCCTGTTTTCTGGGTTTTGACGAACCTGTGCTTCTATGTCTCGCCGTGCCTGCTCCAGAATTTCCAGATTTCGGTACAGGTCATTCAAAGTTTTCTCATCCAGACTCTTATTGGTCTCGGTGAACTTCTGAACCATAGGGTTTCGCACCTGTACATACTCGGCCTGCATCATATCTATCGATTGATCCGTTGAAACAAAGCTGGGCTGTGCCCCGGTCAGCTGCGCCACATTCAACAACAGCGCACTCGCCGCAAGAATCAAACTGGCTGCAACACCGTAAGGTATCCAGTTTAGAGACCCTCTCTTTTGGCGTTGCGGATAATCCTGAATCTGTCGCTCAATGCCAGCCCAGAGGTTTCGCTCAGGGCGCATCTCCGGATCAAGATTCTTGATTTCCCGGGCCAACACTAGGTCAAGGGGTTCAGTTACACCCTTGTCATGATCAGTCATTGCTCATTTCCTCTTTCATAACCTTTAGACGTTGCTCTCACCTGAATGGTTTATGCGCTCACCGAGATGCATCTTTAACAGCTGCCTGGCACGATGCAGTTGTGCCTTGCTGCTCCCCTGCGCTATACCCAGTTGTTTGGATATTTCATCGTGGGTATAGCCTTCAATGCTATAGAGGACAAAGACTGCTCTTGCTCCATCTGGCAGTTCCGCGATCGCCTGCTCAAGGCCAATTTGCTCATCGGGGGTTTCGCGATAATCAGGCTCGGGTATATCCTCTATATCGAGGCTGTTAAGAAATGGTTTCTGCTTCCTCAGATAACTGAGGGCAATATTGGTGGCGATTCGATACAGCCAGCTGCCAAATGCGCTATCGCCACGAAAACTGCTCAATTTTCGCCACGCCTGTATAAATGCTTCCTGGGTCAGATCCTCCGCCATATCACGGTCTTTGCACAGGCGAACACAGAGCGCAAACACCCGCCCCACGTGCAGCTCGTACAATTACTGGTAGGCTCGATAATCATTTTCGCGCGCACGTTCGACCAGAAGTTTTTCATCTTCTGGTTGTGCTTGTTGTTGAAGATCTGACACGGGGTTCCGGAACCCTTGTTTAAGTAGAGAATGGTTAATCAGCGAAATACCTGTGCGATTGTATATTTTCCCTACTTAGACGCAACTAACGGGTTAAAGGTTGGAATCCCTGCTGACAATTTGTTTAGTTTTGGCGAGCAGCTAGCACTCATGGAGGGATCGGCAGCAGGATGAGAGACTTTCCTCCCTCCGCGGCTTGTAGCTTTCCAGGCTTCCCTCACTTGGTCGAGAGCCCTAGCGGTCTCTCTCCACGCGCTCGGTACTATGCCTTATGGCTACGGTAGGAAAGTCTCTCAACCAACTGCCACAAATTATCAAACCAATGGTACCAGCAGTAGGAGGCTGGGTTTCCCTACCGAAACAGTCAAGCGCAGCGCCAAGCGCGTGGAGGGAGGGGGCCGCCATCGGACCCGCAGGGGCTCTCAACCAAGGGAGGGCAGCCGGGACGGCCGCAAGCAGCGGAGGGAGGGAAACCCAGCCTCCTACTGCGCACCAACTACGACAATTCAATCGTCAATAAGTAGGTGTTGTTCTAGTTCTAAACATCTAACTCGATCAAACCCTGGTAGAGTTCCAGGGCTTTCAATCCGGCAACCCCCTTCCCATGGCAAAAAACTCATCGTTGGGACGCATGCTGGAAAAATTGGCCATCCGGTTACTCAGGGCAAAAAAAGCAGTTATGGCCCCGATATCCCAGAGATCCTCTCTATCAAAGCCAGCCGCTTCTGCCTCCTCGAGATCAGCGCTAGTAACCTCACCTGATTGCGAGGCAACTTTCAGTGCCAGCTTGAGCATGGCCGACTGGCGCTCTGACAGGTCCGCCTTCAGGTAGTTAATAGCGACCTGATCTGCTATCAGCGGGTTCCCGGCTCGAATCCTTAATATAGCCCCGTGAGCAACAACACAATACTGACAGTCATTGGTGGCTGATGTTGCCACGACGATCATTTCCTTTTCCGCTTTGGAAAGCCCTGATTTACGATTCATTAAGGCATCATGGTAGGCAAAAAAGGCACGAAACTCCTCCGGCCGCCTCGCCAGCACGAGAAAGACGTTCGGGACGAATCCCGATTTCTCATTAACTTCTTCAATACGTTTCCGGATATCGTCCGGCAATTCGTCCAGCGGTGGGACGGAAAACCTACTGATTGCCTTTTTCCCTGAGTTCATCTCCTTGCCCTCGATCTATTCATAAGTTTTTAGAAATTCTTTTCATCATGAGTCGACAACAGGGTTGGAGCGGGCACCTGTACCAGCATTAAACTCGTACCCATGGTAACTGGCGATGGCTAAACCAGCCGCTACACTGGTGAAGGGGTCATGCTCAGTGACCCGGCCTGGAAACCATTGTTCAAGTTTATGTTTAACCGCGGCAATCTGGCTGGACCCTCCCGTTCTGATCACCACATCAATATCATTTGCACTGCATTCAGCATCATCAAGAACTCTGGAGAGAACTTCATCAATCTGGAGCAACATATTACTCATCATGGATTCGAACTGAATGCGAGTGAATGTGATGGCGATATCCAGTTCAGGAATATCGAGTATCGTTTCTTCCAGGTCCGACAAACGTGCCTTGGCATCCTTAATCGCCTGGAAAACAAGGTAGCTGTAATTGTGTGAAATAAGATCATCCAGGCGCTCAAATTTCACCGCGGCAGGGCCACCGTTCCTGATGCAATCGGCGACCTTAGCCCGATACTGGTTCTGGTTCAAAATATAGGTAACCGCCCAGTTCAAAAGCTTATCTTCGAAATCCTCAAATGGAAATTCAGTTTCGATCAGCTTGCCGTCACTAACCCTTGACCAGATCTCGCCTTTACCGAGCAAGGGAAACACTAATTCACTAAATATCAGCTGGTCAATGTGATCGCCGCCAAGAGAGAGTCCGGCTGTAGAAAGTACTTCGAAATTGGTACCACTAAATTCAACGACACTTAGATCCAAAGTCCCACCACCAAAATCCAGTGTCAGGACTCGCCCACTCGCTGGAGCCCTTACATCATTCAGGTAGCTCAAGGTTGCCGCCACCGGCTCCGCATAAAAAGACAGCTTGCTTATACCCGCGTGTTCGCAGGCTTCCGATAAACGTGCAAAGGCAAGGTCATTGCGGTGACGCTCAGTGCCTTCGAACATCACCGGGTGACCAAAATGTACTTCCTCAAGGGGACCGGGCAAACAGGGTTCGATGGTGTCGCGAATCCGGAGCAATATCGGTGTAATCAGGGCAACGACTCGAAAGGGATAACTGAAAACCAGCAGTCTCTTCACGGATGAATTGCCAAGCAGTCTTTTGACACCACGAAAAAGCCGACCCGGCATACCACGGTCTATCCAGGAGTGACCGTATACATTTTCCGTTGCAACCTCGGCCTCACTGTGCGGATCGTCGGCAGATGCTTCAGACGTAAGCAGGGCACTTTTACCGATGATCTCCGGTGTCAGCTCGACAATTCTGTCTCTATTTTCTTCAATATATTGGAGGATAGCCTCTTGTCCTGTCTTGGTTTCAAGCTCCCGGTTCAGGTGAGTTGCCGTAGGCATGATGACATCATCTGGTTCAAGCTGAACAAGATGCACCGATTCACCATCGTACCAGGCTGCTGCAGAGTTTGAGGTTCCGAAATCTATACCGACGCCAATCATAAGCTACTGATTTATATAGACTTTATAGGTCATACCAATTTTTAGAGCTGACCATTAACGCATATTCATGCGCCTGTGCCTAGCCCAGGTAATTTATGAAAGATCAGAGTTGGGGATGGTCCCGGGATGCTGACTACTCTGGTGTGACGCCCATGGTTTCGAGTAGTAGTCCAGTGCTGGTAAGTACTCTGTACCGGGCGAGTATAACGGTGTACTGCCCCGAGATAAAAGCGATTCTCGCTCGAAGCAATTCGTTTTGAACGTCTAACAAATCAAGTAAGGTTCGTTTGCCAAGCGTTAGCTGCTCGTTATATACCTTCAAAACTTCTTCAGTCGAATTAACGTGTGCTTCAAGATATTCAAGCCGTACCAGGATATCCTCGAGTTCATTCCAGATCAGCGTCACGTCTTCTTCTACCGCAAGTCGATTACTTCTTAGAGTCTCCCTCGCTGCAAATTCTCTCGCTTCGGTCTCGTTTGAGCGCGCCCTGTCCGCTCCACCTCTAAACACGTTGTAGGTTACGCGCACTACCGCCGTTTCATCATCATTTGCGCCTTCACTACCATCAGTGTCGTCGTTTCGCGTTGCGCCCAATTCCAGGTCAAACCTGGGATGAAAACTGCCTCTGGCTTGTTTACGCGCGGCAACTGCAGCTTCAAGCTCTGCCTCGGCAGCCTTTAGTCTGGGATTGTTCCTGGACGCCACCTCAAGAGCCTCTTCCATCGTCTGTGGAAGACCCGATATGGTCTCAGGGTCCTTAAGATTCATGGGGTTCTCACCGACTACCCGGAAAAATTCAGCCCGCCCATTCTTGGCATCTTTTTGCGTCAACAATACCGCTGACTTTGCCTGCGCCCTTCGACCTCTGGTCTGTACAACATCAACTTTTGTACCAACCCCATTCTCAAATCGTTCACTGATTTTACCCAGCGTGGTGTCATGCTGGTTAAGATTCTCATCTGCTAGTGCTACAACTGCATCACGTCTGAGGACTTCGAGATAAACCTGAATTGCGCGGAGACTGACACTTTCCTGGCTGCTGCCGAGCCTCGCTATAGCAGCATCTAACAGTGCCGCCTGCTGTTTCACAAAATTCCTGGTTGAAAAACCATCGTATAGCAGTTGGGTGATCTTGACACTGCGCTCTGCACGGGTAAGCCTGAAATCATCAAGATTGGCAGCACGAGTCGTCGTATTATTTGAAGTTTCTTCGCCACCGGCATAGACAAGGTCCATAACTGGGAAATAGCCGCTGCGTGCCTGTTTTCGCAACTGGTCGGCCGCCTCAACATTGTACTTACTCGCGAGGATATCCGGGTTAGTACGTAAAGTTGTGCTAACAGCTTCTCCAAGTGTTTGCCCATGCACAACACCCGCAGCAATCAGCATCCCAAATACGATCATCACCCTTCGTGATAGCACTTGAAACCCCTTTACGACCCTGGTTTTTGTCGTATTTTACCCAATTCAGTACAAAATGCCGGAATTTTTTCTATTGGCGTTCACTGCACAGTAATACCGGCGGACTCGTAGCTGCCGACAATCATAAATGCTGACCAGATATACGGATATCCCCATTCAGGGGAGTCCATCAGATCCAGTTGGGTTTCCCGCAGTGCTTCCCGGGCCGGAGTACCCGACAAAACCCGATCATAAAAACTGGTCATCAGTGCCTGAGTACCCGCATCACTAACCTCCCAGAGTGAACTGACCACTTCGGCCACACCCGCTTCCTGAAATGAACGGCGCAGGCCGTATACACCCTCACCTTCATGGATCTCTCCGAGCCCAGTCTCACAAGCCGACAATACAACCAGCTTGGTGCCGGACAAATTCAAATCAAGCACTTCCAGTGCCGTTAAGACACCGTCATTTACCGTGTCAATATCACCAAGAAACTGTGCATTGGTATTAATACCCGCAAAAGCCAGGCCAGCACGCAGCAAAGGATTATCGCCTGGTAGTGGTACATGGATCTCCGCGCCACGCTGCAATTTCAGTAATCGCTTTCGCAGGGTGTCATCTGCCTTAAGGAAGAATCCATGCGTTGCCATATGCAGAATCTCTGGTGCTTTCTGCATTTCAGCCAATACACCCTCCTGTGCATCCGAGCCAAAGAAAACCTGGTTCGGTGCTTCGTTTTCCTGCACCTGCGCAGTGATAATCCTGCCCTCTTCCTCAGCCCCGGGCAGCGGCGCGAAGTTCAGCCCTCGCAATCCACCCCCAGCAACACGAATACCCAACTGCAGGGCCGCTGATCTTCTACCCTGTGCTGCATCCAGAACTTCCCTGCTAACAACTTCTTCAGAATTATAATCAGGACCCGCCATAATGACATATTCACCCTGCGCCAACCTGTACTCGTTGGGAAGCAGATCGCGACCTGAAGTCAATACATGCAGATCATGTGTCTGGATAAGATATTCCTCATCGAAATTGATCAGGGCATTGAACGGCAGGATATTGAGGGTTCCATCCGGAATGAGATACACATACTCCGTATCGCCAATCAGATCATCAATGGGTTGCCATACCAGTTCATAAGCGATCTGACCCAACTCAAGAAGGTCATCTTCGTCTGCCTGGTCATCCTGAATAATGGTTCGATATTCAATAATTGCGTTCTCGATTTCCCCACGATCCGGATACTGCACAAGCTCATAGCGCACTTCTCCACCTTCATTAACTACAATCCCCGCGAGAACCTTTGCGCTTCCATCTTCTTCGTAGGTAAGAAAATCCACCAGGGCGGTACCTTCCGGCATGACCCCAGCCAGGGTATCGACACCGATCTGGGCAATCGAACTGCGATAGCGCACACTCGCGCGCCCCAGTTCTCCCTGCAACTCATTGACCTTCTGTTCGAGGTCATACAAGACCGCAACGTGGCGCCCCTGGGTTTCAGGCGTAGGTCCGGACAGAGTCATGGCTGCCAGTTCTTTCCGGGCGGCTTCAAGCTCCTCAGCAACTCTTCTCAAGCTCGGATCAGTGGACATTTTTGAGATCTGCTGGATTTCTGACGTGACCTTCAGCAGCAGCCCTTTCCGTTGCAGGCTCGCGCCGATGGCATGCTTACCCTTATCCGCATCTTTTAGTTTTGTCAGCAGAGACATATATTCACTGAACTCTGGCCGATGCAATCGAATATACCCTTCTCTTGCATTCTCACCTGTGACCCACAACATTCGGTCGAGAAATTCGCTTCGACGTTCAAACCCGGTTTTCCTGATTTCAACCGCCGCCTGCAACTGATTTTGTGCCTCCTTAACCCGGGCAAGATTATTCAGCGCTTCAAACGTATAGGGATGCTGTTCGCCCAGCACTTTTTCAGCAAGTGCAACCGCCTGCGTTAAAAGTGTGTCTGCTTCAGGCAGGCGTTGCTGGTCTATATAGACCGAACCCAGGTCTATCATTGACCGCACTACATCAGGATGCTCCTCGCCCAGAACAGAACGGCGAACCTCTACAGCCTGAAGAATGAGTTGTTCCGCTTCTGAGAGACGCTCAAGCTTATGGTAGATACGACCAAGATTGTTCATCGCTTTTAGAGTCACCTGGTGCCTTTCACCAAACAACACCATCCACTGTTCCCGAACCCGTTCAAATATTTCTGACGAGCGGCCATAATCCTCCATCATCATATAGAGAAATGCCAGGTTGTTACGCACGGCTATGGTATCCGTATAATCGTCTCCCCTGGTCTTGGAAAGAACAGCGATACTCTGCGTATAAAGAGGTTCAGCTTCACGAAAATTTCCCTGACTCTCAAACAGGAGCGCAAGGTTGTTTCGTGCCCGGGATGACTGCGGATTTTCCGGTCCTAGTGTTGCTTCAAGGCTCTCCAACGCAAGCTTCAGCAGTGGTTCAGCCTTGTCATACAGGCCAATCTCTTCATAAAGCTGCCCCAGATTATTCAATGCTACCAGTGTGGAGGGGTGCTGATCTCCAGCGACATCCATCAGTCCCTCAAAGGCTTCCTGGTATGTTGCTTCCGCCTCGGTCGATTTACCCTGACGCTGGTAAATAACACCAAGCTCGAGCATGGTATTCAAGATTTCCATCGGCCGTTCCTGCCAGTTTGACAGGCCATAGTCTAAGACCTCCTCGGTTACCTTTTGCGCATTCGCAAGCTCGCCTTCATTATTAAACACCCTGCCGAGATAAGATTTTGCTGCATAACTGACATCGAATTCACCAATTTGTGAGGCGGTCTGAATAACCCCCGAGAGTAAGTCCCTGGCAAGCTGGTATTCGCCCGCTTCACGGTGGATATCTGCTCGAACACTCAGCGCATTCAACACGCTCGCATTGATTGCGGGCAATGATTCACCCAGACGCTGGATTGCCAGGTCGTACAAGGCTCCTGCTTCCTCCTGACGACCGGCATTAATTGCCTGGTTCGCCTGCATCAGCAGACACTCCAGTGTACTGGGATGCCAGGTACCATAGTATTCTTCAACCATGCCACAGGTGCTCGCAAGCGCTTCACTCGCCTCCTCATAGAGACCGGCATATTCCAGCACCGACACCTGGTTCAGGAGTGCGCCAACGGTTTTTTCATGAGCTTCCCCAAGGCTTGCGACTAACCCGCCAACAACAAGTTCACTGATACTCATGGCTTCGTCGATGGCGCCAGCCGCAGCATATAGCTCGGCCAGCAACCCATAAATTTCAAGTGTTTGCGGGTGCTCTTCGCTTAGAATCCCGGACGCCAGCGCTATCGCTTCATTGAAGTAGGCATCCGCCTGTTCGACGATCCCCAGCTGCCTGAAGATATAACCCATATCGCGAAGGGCTGCTGCCGTTAGCCAGTGCTCTGGACCGAGCATATCCTGAGCCAGTTGCAGCACACCTTCCTGAGCTGCTGCGGCGGACTCAAAGTCACCTGCCGCAATCGCACCAGCGACCTCCGCACTCATTTCTTCCAGCGCGGCAATGACTTCGGCCTGATCCGCGTCGACACTGCTTGCAATGGCCAGGCTTTCCCTTATCCAGTCCGGTTCCAAGGAAAACAGTTTGGAGATTTCCTCGTTAACGGCAAGTACCTGCGCTATATCACCTTGCTGGATAGCGAGCTCCACATCGCCTTGTAACACCAGCGCCCCGGCAGGCATCTCCTCAACTGCTTGCGCACCTGTCGACACAGACATAAGGACAACTATAAAGGGAGTAATAATCTGCTTAATCATCATGACAAGG
>MDTC01232726.1_pt1 | contig 21821 bp, 30 predicted proteins | sample 811181 | NCBI WGS metagenome assembly MDTC01 (sample SAMN05326644, study PRJNA326480) | marine metagenome | isolation source: seawater | place: Pacific Ocean: North | collected 2011 | reverse complement strand
TGTCTTTTTGCTGAGGGATCTTGTCTTTTTGCTGAGGTATCTTGTCTTTTTGCTGAGGTATCTTGTCTTTTTGCTGAGGTATCTTGTCCACAAGGTTTACAAGGGATCTTCTTATTCTTATGACGTTCCAATCTCCATGGTTTTCCAAAGTCTTTCGAGCAAATTTTACAAACTGACATGTTCTATATTATATATAATTATTTTATTTTTTATATCTTTTTTTGTTGTTTTTGTTGTTTTAGAGTATAGATAAAAGTAAATTAAATACAGTATCGAGTATAGTGAATAAGTAAAACTGAATTGGTCGATTATATATTTAACAAGTCTCAGGCAACAAAAACAACAAAAAATTGTTGCGGGAGAGAGAGCCGAAATATTTCGTGTTGCGATCTCAAAAAAGATTTATTTTCACGGATTTAACTCCATATTTATTTTTAATTTCGGCTCAGACTTTTGAAACAATAAATTAAAAATATAATGTATATCATAATGAACGATGAACAAATTCAACTCTTCAATCTTATTAAAAATCCTCAATTGGCTCCTCAACCTATAAAAAGACAGGTTCTAAATCTTCAAGCAGCAATATTATTATCAAGTGGTAAGACTAAAATTGCAAATGTAAACAAAAACGATTTCCATAATTACACGCTACAGGGTTTTACTGCACGACTTTATTATGGTAATCATCTTTCAAAGTTAATACAAGAAAAAGGTCAACGATATAAATTGGTGATATCTGACAAAAATAGAAAAAGTTTCCTTATGAAACCTGTATATTTTAAGACCTTTAAGAACGTAATATTGTATATTTATGAAGAAATATACGAAAGAGCTTTAGCTAAACCTAAACAAAGTAAATATAGAAGTAGGATAATCCTTGAATTTTTATTGAACAGGATTGCAAAAACTAAAAAATTAACAAATACAAATCTTTTAGAAATGCATGAAAAATATAAAACTAAAAACAAGCAGGAGTGGGAGATAGAAGGAATTTTCGGAATGCCTATGGTTCACACTATTTCAGAAGTTCGTCCAAACAACAATAATATTGGTACAAAAAGAAGAATAAACAATAATGTGGGTCCAACCAAGAAACAACAAAAGAGTAAGTGAATTAAAAATATAATGTATTTAATTTATTTTAAGTCACATAGTTTCTCTTGGTCGTAAATGTATCTATTAGTGAGGTTTTTGCAAAGATCCCAGAATTTTTGATCCCAGTGGATGTCCATTCTAGTGATGCAATATTTACTGTTGAAAGTTTTGACTGATTGTAAAAAGATTGTATTGTTAGATTTCATGATATACATGTAAGCATGGATTTGTGCGAGTTCATCAAGAGGTACAATACATGATATGGTTTTCCTTCTGTTTTTAATCTCAATAATATCGTTATCATATGAAATTCCATCAGGAATACCAGATAAATGCCAAGAATCATAGTTGTCAAAATTAGCATATTTAACTTTATTACATTTTTTGTATTTGTAGTTGTTGTTTTTTAAATATGTGTGAACATTCTTTTCATTTGATAAAGAATTCATAGTGGTTTCTTTTGAAAGGATACAAGGAGCCATTGAGTTGAATGCTGGATATATATAAGATGTGGGTAATGAGGATCTATTAAGACGGATGAGTGAAGCAAGTTTGGACGCAGGAATATGATTCATAATTATATAATATAGAATATGCTGACAGCTTTAAACTATGCAAATATATGTAAAACAAGTTATAAAAAGAATAGATGTAAAATGAAAGGATGTTGTAAAACAGAATACATGTATATTGGAAATGAGAGAGTTATAATGACAAGAGGGACACAGCAAATGGAAGATATAATACAAGATTTAAGTTTTACACATGAATATAATGAAGAATTGGGTGTAAATCTACATAATGGGTTTTCAAAATTTGCATATGAAGTAATAGATTATTTAGATTCAGAAACAGATTTAAATATGTGTGATGGAGTAAACTTTACGGGACATTCAGCTGGAGGTTCAATTTTGAGTATAGTATCAGCAATTTTAGCAAAAAGGGGATATAATGTAAATAAAATAACAACATTTGGAGAACCAAAGATAACGGATAAAGAAGGGGCAAAAGAGATAATGAAATTAGTAAAGAATAGAGAAAGATATGTGTCAGAGAACGACATAGTTGTACAACTTCCACCTCAGTATGGAGAACATGTAGGAAAAGAGATTAAATTGACATCAAAAATGACAACAAGAAGTAAAAGATATGGAATAATAAAATACTACGTGAGAGCGCATTGGTTAGATAATTATATAAATGGATTAAAGAATAAGTATGATGTATAATACAGAAGATGGAAGATGTATCATATGCAGGGGGAATGCTATTGTACACTGTATATAGAGGAATTCCATATATATTATTAGGTAAAGATGAACAGGGTAAGTGGAGTGATTTTGGAGGGAAGAATGAAAACAAAGATTTCGGAAATCCGAAACTGACAGCAGTGAGGGAATGTTATGAAGAAACATTAGGTGTAATATTTGGAAAATCATCATTGCAATATTTTATTGATAATGGATCAGTACTTTTGAAAGGAAAGAGTTATACGAACAAGGATTATTTTATGTATTTGACGAAGATTCCATATACAAGAGATTGTGAAGAAGTGTACAAGAGATTTTATAACCACGCTAATAAATATAATTGGGATCATAAATATAGAGAAAAGGTAAATATAACTTGGCACAGATTAGAAGAAATAGAAAATGGAAATAATATGCGAACAGTGTTTAAGAATACATATATGCAGAATAAAAGCATAATAGAAAATGTTATTAAAGCTTGCGTCATTTAATGAATAATAGAATATTTGAATAAAGATAATGGATGAAATAGAGTTCAATTTTGGAGATGATGACGAACTGAATATAAAAGGTATAGGAGATGGAGAAGATGATGATATAGGAATAAAACGTGGTTCGAACAAGAAAAAGAATCAAAAAGTAAAAATTAAGAAGAGGACAGAACCAGTGAGTATAATGAGACAGCCAATAAAAACAAATTTTGCACCGCAACCGCAACCACCTTTGCAACAAAACCCCCCACAGCAACCATTCACAGATAGAACATTTGAAGCATTTGCAAACGTAGACAAAAAATTGCCAGAAAGACAAGAAGAAATAGAATCTGAAGATGAGGAAGAAGGAATATCAAATTTTGGAGAGGAGCCAATGTATGGAAGTGATGGAGGATTCGGTGGAGAAGAAAGTCAAGGAGACGAACCTTCGCCAGGATTCGAAACAATACAGGATGAGAAACAAGATTTGTTGTATAAGTTTCACAGATTAGAATCAAAGGGAATAAAGTTGAATAAGAAGTTCAATTTGTACTCAGATATAAATGAAATGAGGATGGAATATAATAATATTAAAAGAGATGCAGAAACAAACTCAAGTGTGAAATTTTCAAGGAGAATGTTATTAGCAGTTGTGAGCGCAACCGAATTTTTAAATAAAAGATATGATCCATTTTCATTAGAATTAAACGGTTGGTCAGAGTCAGTAATGGAAAATATGAATGATGGAGAATATGACATGACATTTGAAAGGTTACATGAAAAATATGCAGGAAAAGTAAATACACCTCCAGAAATAGAACTAATGTTGAGTTTAGCAGGGAGTGCATTGATGTTTCATATGACAAGTACAATGTTTAAAAATATACCAATGATGAAAGATCCAAACATGATGCAAAACATTATGAAAGAAGCAATGAGACAAACAGGACAACAGGGACAAGAAGACGGGAGTTCATTTCCGTCATTTAACAGGCCAGAAAATGATGAACCTAGAGAACCAGGAAATATGAGAGGACCAAGTATAGATTTATCAAAATTTGGAGGAATGTTTGGAGCGTCTAGCCGGAATGTAGGAGGAGCACAGGTAAGAGAGATTCCAGAATCAGTATTAAGTGATTCAGGGTCAGAGACTTCAATGAATTCAGACATAAGAAGAGTTTCAATGGCAAATGTATCCGAGGGAGCAACTGCAAATAGTAGAAGAGGGAGAAAACCAAAGGTTATAGCGACAGAACAAAATACAATTGATATTTAGGATTTTTTAATGCGGACAATCATGTCAATAATAAGTAGAAGAATGAGCATAATTGTAAGAAAGCAAAGTGTGTTGTCATTGTCGTCGTCGTGTTCGTTTTCAAATGTTTCGATAGTAACAGGCTCTGCAACAACTTCTTTAGGCTTGTGAAATTGAATCAAAGCTTGAACGACAAGATCAGAAATATATTCTTCTTTAAAAGGTTTGAGACGATTAATAATATCAGGATTGTTTATCTTGATAAGTAAGGAAGGTTTTGATATAGGTAGAAGAGGACCACCAATGTCAGGGTCGTAATTAGGAAGAACAATTTGTTGAGGTTTAGTGTTCAGAATTTTATTTTGAACATCAGGTTTAGCATATTTATTTTCTTTACTTTTTTTGAATTTAACAATATTCCAAGCTTCATCTAAAGGAGTGAGAGAAAGCATATAATAGAAAAAATAAAAAAATTAAGATAGTTGCTTTTTCAAACCCATAGCAAATTCAAGAGTACTTTGATTTTGGCAGGCTTTTTGACGAGAGAGTTTGATAGGATCATTTTTAATTGGTTCATCAAATTTCGAAAAGTTTGAAGTAGCTTCATTTGAACCAACCCATGAAAAATTAGATTGTTTCTGCATAACTGTATCACATTTAATCATTGGGATATTGATGATAGAATAAACTGATTCATTATCCTTTCTAAATTCATTAATTGACAAATTCCCACCAAATATATCTAAAGCTTCTCTTGGGGGTGCGGTTTTAAACTTTGCTGTTTTACATGATTTCATTTGCATTTGTGAAATTAATGAAAATGTAGAACCTTTAGAAGAACATTCATTATATTTGTTATAAGCTCTCATACATTCCCAACTACAAAATGGTATATTTTTAACAAGAAATATTTGTTGGGTATGATCATATTTAAACGGAATGTTTAATGTTTCAGTCTCGTATGAGTGACAACAATGAAAACAACATATCATTAATATTAAATTAATAATAAACTGCTTTAAATTCGTTTACTACACGCAAAAAATATATAATTATTAATTATAATATAATGGATGATGAAATGCAGACACCTATTGAAGCGTTGCATGGTAATAATGAACAAGACAATTATCAAGAACAATTAAGAGGTGTTCAACAAACAAATATGAGAACGCAAATGGAACCAACAACACAGGTGAACCAACAACAATTCGTACCGATGAATCCACCAGTTGTCCAATCTAGAAACAATATGTATATGTTTCCAGAGGAACCTAGTAATACAAAAAGAAATGTAGAGGCTTCAAATATGAATGATAAACAAAGGGAGTTTATATTGATTGTAGTTATATGTTCAATATTGTATTCGATGCCAGTTCAAGAACAAATAAAAAAGGTAATGCCGACATTATACAATACCACATATCCGACAATAGTTGGTACTGTATTAAACGGTGCTTTGATAGGAGGAATGTTCTATGTATTAAAGAATGTGAATGTATCATTCTAAAAAAGAAACATTCGTAGAATTGCAAGAAGTATAAAAATGGATCCCAAACCTTTGAGGTTAACTTCAATACCGGAAAGTTTTGATTCGTTTAAAATAAATTCTATAGAACTGTGCATATCTTGAAAAACATGTTTGGGTTTGAAACTTCTAAGTCTAGAGAATTTATCATTTAATAAATTGTTTTGATTTTGTTGTAAATTTAGTTTGGAATCGTCGTTTAAAGGAATTAAATAACTATTATTAACGATATTACGTTTATTTTGAGGCACAAGGTAACCAATTCTTCTTAACTCTTGTTCAACTTGAACACATTTTGTAGAATACAATCCAATAAGCTTATTTCTTAAATCTGAGTCCAGATCTTTTATCAACAACTCGAAATCTTGTTCGTTTACGAAGTTTAAAGAATTATACATTAATATGATATATGCATATAGAAAAAAGACAAGACGTGTTATTGAAATCATTGAAAAATTATTACAAATCAAATGACAAAATGAGGGAATTACTAAAGGTATTGTCTAAAGATTCGACAATATCTTTGAGATTAATAGATTATTTATGCACTAATTATGCAAAGAATAATGATGTAGTATTGAATAATACAGGGAAATCTAATCCAGAGAACTTATATTTACTATACAGATCACAACTAAAGGCATTTTCAAAAATACAGTTTGATCCATTTAAGAGACATGAAAGAATAGAAATACCGTGCAATGATCTACCGAACGGTAAACTAGAAACAACAGTAGCACAGTTGAATTTTTTCAGATGGATCATAGATAAGAAAATACTAAACTGGTTGTTAATAAATGATAATTTAAAGAAAGTAGAAAATGACATGATGTCAGTTACAAAAACAAAGAAAAAGCAGGTAAGTACAAAGGCAAAGACAAAAAGCAAACAATGTCAGAAGTCAGCAAAACGACACAACATGCATATAACAGTAACTTTCAGATAGTTGTGATTGCGTATGCTTATAAAAAAAAATTAGTTACATAAAATAATGGAAACAGTCACAATAAGTTTGATATCTGCAGTAGTTGCATATTTATTACAAGTATGTAACAAAAAGATGAAAAACGAAGAAGGTGATAATATGGAATATCTCAAAATAAGTGTTCTTGTAGCAACAATAGTATTTATAGCGCTAAACTATAACAAAACCAATAGTGAAGCAATTTTGACAGAAAGTTTTGAAAATTGATTACTTCTTTTTAGTTCTCTTAAGTAAAGATTTTTCATTTTCATTTCTGTTTTCCAATAATTCATTGGTAGTATGTTTGGCAAAATCACAAGCAGTATTAGGATAAGGTTTATCAAAAATTTCAGTCAATGTTTTGACGAGGAAGTCTTGATTAATACCAGAGTATTGTATTTGAGTTTTGATAGAAATGGTTTCATTAGGAAGATCTAAACTATCAACATTCTTAGATTGCATGATCTTTATAATTTGTTCAGAAAGAGCTTCTTTTTGCTCTCGTAAATTTTTAACCGTTTTATTTTGTTCTCGAATTGCATCATCGAACTCAATCCATCCTTTAGCAAGAACTAATAAATCACTCGACATAGCTTAAATTAAATTTACATAATTAATTTATTTTATTAAATCAAACGTAAATGGATAAAATTATAGAACAATCTATTCAAAAAGTCATTGATGAACTGCAAAAAGACTCTAATAAAACAAATATAGAAAACAACATTTTAAATCCGATTGTCAAATATATAGGAGAGAAACTTTACCCATACATAATATGCATATCTACAATATTAGCACTATTTTTGATAATACTGTTTTATATTTTGTATATCAACCAGAAAATATATAGACGTCAATAATATTCTTTTGATATAATATATGGGTGCATCAGTAAATGTGTTTTTATGGATTGTATTTGCTGTCATTGCATACTTGCACATGTCATTGTTGTTTGGATTCACTCCATTTGACAGTGCTTTAACGAAAAAATTAAGAAATAAAAATAAGAAAACAAATATGCTCTTGTTTGTGCTCATTAATCTTTTGATCGCAGTTTTGGAACTGGCTGCAGTATATTTTGCAATGACAACTAGAACATGTGTTAATGAAACTATTATTTTAACAAGTGAATAATTGAATTTAAAGACTTTTGTAATTAAACATAATATGAACAAACAATTAGTAAAGTGCAGAAATGTAAATAAGTTAGATTTATGTGTTGAAATTGAACCGGAAATAAACGTTTACGAAACAACATACAAATGTATAGTTAAAGCAATAAGATATGATTTAATGTGTGAGTGTGAAAATAAAGATGATTATTGGTATGACGAAGATTCATGTAGTAAATGTATGTACAAGAAAATTATCGAAGAATATTATTATGTTCAAGTATCAGCCACAGTAGAGGATATGTACGATGATCTGTTCAAAAAGTTGTCAAAAGAGTTAAATAAAATAAAAGGATGTACGCAATGTGGTTGTCCATCATATTTCACAACATGTGGAGAGTGCAAATTACAAACCCAGGTCAACAATCACGGTAAGTTGATAAGCAGCAAATGCGTATTTTGCTGGGAGGGAATACATGACCACGATAAATACGAATTAAGTTGTGGTCATACATTTCACAGAATATGTTTTAAAAAATGGAAAAAGAATTGTCCTTTGTGTCGACAGGAAACTGATTACTATGAAGAAACTAAAGGAGTGAGTTGATCGTGAACCAAATTTTGCTTACAGTTAGGACATGTTTCACTTTCTTTACACCATTTAGAAATACATTTTGCATGGAAATAATGTTTGCATCTTGTTTCAATAGTATTATCATTCAGTGATTCCTGACAGATTGTACATCTTGAAGCTGGATCTAATAAAGATTTATCAGCAACTTTCTTAAAATTATAAGATTTTACTAGTTTCATATGTTTGTATGCACGTGATGAGAAATGTATCGCAAAGAATATAAAAAGAATTATAAACGGTGCTAGTAAAGCTAAATAAAACCCGCTATTTGATAAAGCAATGTCATCTGTTACATGGGAATAATATTCAAGACTGTTATCAACAACATATAGTGGTGAATTCACATATATTTTTTCAGTTATATTGGTTACATTATAAACGAGGATCGCAACTCTATTTAAACTATCAATTTGTTTTTGGAAATCGCAATGTTGATAATCTAATAAAGGTATATTGTAATATGATTTATTTGGAACGTCAAGGAGGCTACAATTCTGAGGTTTGTGAAGATAAACATGATACTTCAAATCAAAGAAATTGAGATAAGGTAACGGAACAACTGGATATAAGTTAATGTCATTGCGTATTTTGTTATTAATGAAAATATTCCAAGTCCACATTTAAAATAATATCTAAAATTTATTTTAGATTAAAAAATTGTAAACATCTTAATACAAGACTTTTTTGTTGTAAATTTTCCCATTCATGTATAGTATATTTATCTGACATGGAAGAATTACATCGAGAACATATAGGACGTAAATTGGAAATTTCAAGATCACCACCTTTAGACTCTGGAATATTATGTCCAACTTGAAAATCAAATACTGTGATTGTGTTTTTACACCACCACACGAAACACGTTGAACAATATCTTTTACCTATGTATTTGACCCAAGTTTGTTCACGTATTGCTTTTGGTATAGTTGCCTTCCTCACCGATATTTTAATATCAGACATCTACTATTCATTATTTATTAAATATAGAATTTAAACCGTTAACAATTTATTTTCCCAGTTCTATAATTATGCATATTTGAATATATACAAAATATTTTATTTGGAGATATGAATACACAATATAAAAATAAACTCAGCAGTAATAAATCGTAATGAAAAGTTGAATCAGTTATTAGAAATAATGGAAGTGTATGAACTAAATGAACGAATACAACAGTTGGAAATGGAATTCCATTAGAAATAGTAAGTATAGTACCAACAATAAAAACAAAATATGCAATTGTTATAGTTGATTTAATATATCCGTATAAATGCAAAATATGAAATAAAGTTGCCCATGTTGTATAAAATTTCAATAATCTCATTTGATATAAAAATTAAATTAAATTAAAGCTAAGATGTTTTTAGTTTAAAGTTTAGGGTAAAAGATTTAACAATGTTACTTATTATATTTGTAACAGAATATTAATCCGTCATTTTCCATAAAAGTGAATTAAAGTTAACATTTATAATTAAAATATGGAAATTCATCTGGAAGAAAAACAGTCGATAAGAACAAACGGATTAAGTTACATTTATGAAAAGACCAAATCGAACCTAAGTTATGCAAACTTAATAAATGTAGTTGGAATAGTCATATTGATGACAATTGCAATTATTATTGGATTGATACATAAAACAGTTGAAAGTGAATTAAATTATATTCACCGAATCTTTGAAGAAAATAATGAAACTTTGAGCTATATTCAAGAAATAGCACCAACAACAAAACATACTATGAGAGATATAGAAGAAATTGAAATAAAGCAAGAAAAAATATTGCAAGTAATTGAATTCACGTTAGAAGTGTTAGTAAGATTTTGTAGGAGTCCAACTCTGACAGATTATTGTTTAATGGCTGTTCCAGATTCATACAATTATACACAAGAAATGATATCATATTATGAGGAGAATCCTAAAATTCATGGATAGATGGTGAATAAATGCCTTGAGCAAAGAATAATGCAGTTGTACCACCAACAATAACTAATGTCAGAATCCAACCAATACAAATTTTGTAAAATATGGTCCAATTTAAACCATTTCTTCCTTCCATCAATGCAACAGCAACAGTTGCACCAACTTGACAATGAGTTGTTGATAAAGGCCATCCATATCTAGAACCTGTGATAACAATGATGGCAGAGCCAAGTTCGATACATATTCCACGAGATGGTGTTATCTTTGATAATTTCATTCCAATTGCTTGAATGATTTTATAACCATATAACAACAGTCCAAGTACAATACCAATACCACCAATAGATAAAATCCAATATGAATCATTACCCATATCAGCATTTTTGCTAACACCATTGTGTTTATACGTCATGTAAACTGCTGCGAATGGACCAATAGCGTTAGCAACATCATTTGCTCCATGAGCAAATGAATCACATATACTTGTAAATATTTGAAGTTTTTTCAAACCTTCTTCTGCCCGTTTATCAAATAGTTCTGCATTTTCGTGAACATTACAAGCTTTTTCATCTAGTGCAAGAATATCTTCAGTCGAACAATTCCTTATGTTTAAATTGTTGACATCGCATATTTTGTCAGATTTTTCTAAAACGCGAGTTTCTTTCTTCCATTTTCGTATCAATGGAAGAGATAAAATTGATGAAAACAGACCGACACCGAACGATATTCCCATAACAACTTCGATACTCAGTTTATCAATCTGATCAGAAGCATTTTTAAAACCTTTCCATAAGATGAAAAAAGAATTGATGGTAACAGTCACTCCAATTAATAACGGATAGAATTTCCATATATTTTCATATGGATTTTGCGTTCGGAGAATTTTTCTCACACAGAAGAAAAGAGCTGATGCACATAAACCAGATAAAACCGGAGACAGTATCCACGATATAATTATTGCTGAAACTCCACTTTGATATGGAAATGTAGTTGAAGTTTCACTCCAATTTACACATTTACTACCGACAGCAGTTAATGTCATTCCAATCATACCTCCAACAGCACTGTGTGTTGTAGAAACAGGTATTTCAAAGCGTGACGCAGTTATTAACCAAAGTCCCACAGCAATAATAACATTCATACTGCCATACATTAAGATATCTGGTCTATCTTCAAAACATTCAACTTTTGATATGCCTTTTCTAATTGTATTTACAACATGCCCTCCCATTAATACTGAACCAAGGAACTCAAATATTGCTGCAATAAAAATTGCTTGTTTAATTGTTAAAGCACCACTTCCAACTGATGTAGCAAAAGCGTTAGCAACATCATTAGCGCCAATTCCAAAAGCAGCAAATATAGCTAAAATTCCACTTGCAACCACAACCCAATAATATTGATGAACGTTTGGCTCTCCAAGATCCATGGTATACATCAATATTTAAAAATTTAAATCACTTAATTTACGTGTTTCTATTGATTGGTTCTACATAGTCTAGTTTTAAAAATTTGAATATGTCTTTTTCGTTTTCGAACTTGATACCTGGATTAGGTGTAAGACCATGTTCATTTAAAGTATATCCTAATTCTTTTGCAACATATCTCATATTTTTATTGAATTCTTTAGATCCTGTAAAGTATAATATTGCAAAAGGGTATTTTTCTGGACTTGTAAACATTAAATCGATTCTTCTAGGAATTTTGTCAATCTTTCCATATCCCATCCATTTAGTGGGACCTGAAGATAATGAATCGAGAAGTATATTATTTTTAACCAAATAGTCAACAACATCTTTAAATTTAGTAATCATTTTAGAAGAACTTTTATTGTTGCGTTTTGATGTAAATAGTATATCAATATCACCGGACTCTTGAGCACCTCGTCTAAAACTTCCAGCAATGTCAAATGTAATATCTTTTTTGAATTTTGAAAGTAACAACTTTTCAAGAACCAGTATCTCAGGTCGTGGAATTTTGGGAATAACACCGTTATTTGGAGTGTATTTTAAACTGATCTTTTGTTGATCTGTTAATAAATTTGTTCCTTCATTTTTCAATTGTTTTATAGTTTTTATTTTGTTTTGTTCAAAGAGTTTTTTAGCTTTTATTATTCCGATTCCATGAACAGCGGTTAAGATATGTATAGCTTTTTGATTGTCTGTGATTGCTTGAATCTCATCAAGTTTCCCAGTTTCAATAAAGATTTTTACTTTTTGCAGGATTTTTTTGGGGTTCTTTAAATTTGATTTCGTTTTTAAATGTTCTTCGACATGATTGTATGTAATTATGACATTATCATTCAAAGTTTGAAATGATTTTAATGCTTTTTTATATTGAATTATTTTAAACTGATATCCTTTTTCTTTTGTAATTTGCACTGTATGAATTAAATTTTGGATCATCGTTATGATATCACTTTTATGCATGACTATTATGAACGAAGAAATAAATAATTGGGTGATAAAATTAAATCGTTTTTTCCATGAGCGTATGTACATTTTGAACCTTTATAACATTTTCCTTGAGTGAAAAACATACATAGTTTTTTCTTATGATTGCCTTGAAAAACAGGAATTTCTGTCTTTTCAGTTAAGAATCCGACTGCTGGTAAGGGTAATGTAGATTTACTATAAAGACATATCGGACATTTATAAAATTGCTTCTTCCATTCACAGTCATAAACATTATGTTTGACCCAGATGTGATGGCAGGTGTTTTGGGTAGTTTTCATTGAATTCGACATTTTAATTTCACTTGACAAAATACTCTTATCATTGGCGACGCAAGAAGTTTTAAGACTCAATAATTCGCTTTCACATATGTCTATTCTTTTCTGCAAAATTGCTTTTAGTTTGACGCACTGATTGTAATCAGCAATGTTTTTATTTATTACTTTTCTCAAAATTATGATAAATTTAGAAACGCATCTTAATTTAACCCATAGAAATTTACGTGTATTATTGATACTTTGAGTTTTACTTGCATTCTGTTCAACATTTATAGTTTGAGTTTTATTTACAGCTTTTCTGTAATCCATTTATATTTATCAATTACATTCCTTTATGTGATTTTATTAGATTATTTTATAATTAATATTATGTTAAAAAAGTCTTCAATTAAAACTGCATCAATTAAAAGAAATAAAAAAGAATTGAGAAACAGAGCTTCAAAATCATCAGTTAAAAAACCCCGAAAATCATCGATTAAACATAAGGTCAGTTGTCCTATAACATTCACTAACATAAATGAGGATGCAGCAGAAATATGTGCTGTGAATTGGAAGTGCGGAAACCGAACTCTGTATGCTCCGGGTGTTTTAAATAAGTGTAAAAAATTAAAGAAGAAATACAGTACAGATGCCAAAACTGGCAATATTAAAATAATATACTTGAATGCAGATGTGTATTCAAGTCCATTGACAAGGAGAGAATTTGAAAAGAGACATATTAAAAAATACAAGAATATGAAATAGGAATGCGTATGAATTTTGAAAAAATAATATTTCTAATATTGAATTGGCTATCGTAGCATAGGGGTTAATGCGCTTGCCTTGTAAGCAAGAGATCGTGAGTTCAAATCTCACCGGTAGCAATTCTTATTATTGATTTCGTAAAAATTACGAAATCAATAATGATAAATTGGCTTAAGACAGTTGATTCTGATATTGAATAATATGAAAACTCTAAAAGCCAACGCAACCAAAACTACCAAAAAACCTATTATACAACGGTTAAGAACTTTGAATGTGAAACACATCGCACTGGATTTAGATGATACGATATGCCCTTTTTTCCCACCGTTTAAAGAGTACTTAGAAAGAAAGAATAAAACTAAGACAAATGCTAAAATTAATTGTTCTGAGTATAACTTTTCGAAGATTTTCAAGATTAATGATCTAGAATCCAAAGTTCTTGTATCAAACTTTTATGATTCTCCTGAATTCAATCAAATATCACCTTATATTGAGGCAGTTAAAGCTATTGAAATATTGAGAAAAGAAGGATATAAATTGTCAATTGTGACAGGAAGGCAAAACTATGCAGAAACACAAACCAAACAATTCATAGAATCATTTATTCCGAATACATTTGAAGATGTTCATTTAACAAATTCGTTTTCCTTAGAAGGTGAAGAGTTAAGCAAATATGAAATTTGTAAATCAATAAATGCTGATATTCTTATTGATGACAACATAAGATATTGTGAGGAATGCTCATCAAAAAATATTACCGCGTTGGTATATGGAGAATACCCTTGGAATAAGAATAGTGTACATGAAAGACTTAGCGCTAACTGGGAAATGTGTTATCATAACAAAAATCCATAAATATTTCAAAAGATGTTAATTTAAAATTGTATACATTTCTTAAATAATTGTACAAATCATACATATGGTATACATAATATGCAGCCCATTCTTTAAATGTTCTGCAAAATTTAATATTTCTAGCTGGAATTTCAATATCGTAAATGTCATTCCAATTTATAGTGTCAACAGAATTGTCATTTAAAGCATAATTATAATAGTCACATAAACTGGGAAAAGATAGTTTATTGAGTAAGTTATCATAAAGAGGACTTTTGTGTAATAAATCTTGATAAATTGTGTAAATTTCATCTTGATTATCAGAAATCCATTGGTCGGGAAGGATATCTGTATTTAAAGTATCTGTTGGGTTGTTTAGATAAATTTCATTGTCAACAATATATATTTGTTCATATTCATTATCAACAAAATGATCGATTTCATTTTCCATTGTATAAATAGAAATGTTTATATCTTTAAACTTAAAATAATTTAAAATTTATAATTTGAATATATTATATTGAAATGTCAATTGAAGATGTTGAATATTTAAAGTCACACTCAGAAAAGGAAAGTTATATATTTTACGTTGACAGTTCAGACAGGAACCGGTCGGTATGGAATACACCGTCAGAATATAATGTAATTTTTGACGCACCTTTCAAACACGTGTATAGCATGCAGGTATTGGATGCAAGTATACCCAGAACTCAATATGGAATCGATAATCATAATAATTCAATTACATTTGCAGTTAATGGAGATCCCTATGAAACAAAGAGTATAGAAGTTGGAGATTACACTGACATAAATATAATTTCTACATTAAATGGTCTTTTCGATGGGGATATAGAAGTATTTAATTCGACGATTCCGGCTGATGAAAAATCTACATTTGTTTTCAAGTCAATATATCCATTTCAATTTGATATGAGTTTAAGTACTTGTAAAACAGCATTAGGGTTTGATATGTATGCAAATGATTTAGATGTATCTAAAGGAAAATATGATAGAGTTGAAGTTTCGGCAAATACAGGAAAATATTTCGATCAACAATTTAAATCATTATTATCATCTGAATACAAAACATACACTTCTCATGAGTCTCCACTTCCTTTAGGGGACTTCATACAAATTGATTCAAGTAGTTCAACAAAATATGTTGAACAAGAGTTTATCAATCAAAACTATGGATACTTAACCAAAATAACCATAGCAATTATTAATAGTACATCAGATAATGTAAAATGGACTCTGTATGATGAAAACTATGCAAGTATACAAGATGGAACAGCGACAATTAATAATGGTGAAGTCTATGCAACAACAATAATATCACCAACAGTACCAACAGCAGTACAATTAACAGGAGAAAGTATATATAAAATTAGAATTTATGTTGATTCAGGATCTGCTGACATTGCAGTAAATCCATCGGAAAATGGAAACATAATTATTGAAAATTCAAATTCACAAAATGGTGGTTTGTGCTTTGGAGTAGAAGTTTCACTGCCATTGCATAAAATAACTGCACCTGGCATGTATTCTTTAATTGGTGATAGATATGTATTGTTAAAATGTCATGAAATAGATCAACATATGTTTAGAAGTAGAGCATTTGAAAAATATAATCTTGGATTAGCAAAATTTAAGTTAGCAGTTATAGGATATGATGAAACGAGGTTGGATTTTAGCACAGTACCCGCAAGAGAATTTCATCCAATAGGAAAATTGACTCAATTGACATTTAGATTTGAGAGACCAGATGGAAGTTTGTATAATTTTAGGGGAATTAATCATACAATTACTTTAGTATTGCATTATTATTCACCAAAACAAAGGGAAATTTTTGACAAATCGGTATTAGCACCACATTATGATCCTGATATATTTAGATATCAACAAAGAGATTCAGAATCAGACATCGGTTCAGATTCAAGTGACTCTGAAAATTAACAGAAAAGTTGACCAACAAGAGTTGATTTAATTATAGTAGTTTTATAAATGTAGTTATTGGAAATAAAGTCAATTACCTCTTTGAAACTTGTGAATGTTTTGGAAACTAATTCATCGTCACTTTCATCGAAACAAGTTAAAGTAAATATTTCTTGCATTATGTATAATATATATTTTTTATATTGTTTTTAAGCTTATTTTAGCTTACATTTTTTGTGCTTTTGAAATATGTTTGCAAATATGTGGGGAGGCTGATGGAATATTATTTGGAAACTTCTCGCGTAGTCTATAAAAGTAATGAGGACAATTGCAAGACCAAGTGTTATCATTATGTTCATAAATTGTATATTCTGGCTTTCTTTTCTGACCTTTAAGCAAGGTCCCTGAAATAAAATATGAAGTTTTGATATCGTCATTTGCATTTGATGTTGTCTCAGGTGTTTTGTTCGCAGTTATTGAAATTTTTTTAGCTTTTTCAATTGACTTTTTCAAGCTATTCAATGTTCTTCCATCAGATATCTCAATAGTAAACTTAGCGTGAGTGTTAGGATCCTCATATTCGTAAACCCCCATCTTTATAGTAAAGTCTAGTAGCCTTTATGTGGTTTTTAAGTATACATATTTTTCGTGGATTCTAGAGACAGTTCGCCTGTAGAAAAATCAGGTAATTCTTTTGAAACTTCAATAATGTTGTCACGCAAATGTTTTGTGAAGAATTTTTGTAAAATATTTATTGTTAATTTTATTCCACGGATATTTTGATAAAATTCACTAAAATCAGAGTTTGGGAAGAATCGTTTGAAACAATCTTCAATTTGTTTTTGATTAGCATAATCAAATTTCATGAAAAAATCGATTCTTCTGATGAGAGCTTTATCTAAACAATCAAGATTATTCGTCGTCATAATTATAATTCTATCATCATTTTCAGCTATTCCATCTAATGAATTAAGTAAACCACTAAATGTCAAGTTATTTTTTATTGTATCACCTTCTTTTCTGTCTTTGAAAATACAATCAATATCTTCTAACACCATAATAGAATGCTTGGGAAGTTTTCTAAAAGCTCGTTTAATGTCGCTATCTTCTAAGTCCTTGTTGACAACAACATTACATAAAGTCATATTGTATTTTGATGCAATTGCTTTAATCAGAGTGGTTTTGCCTGTTCCTGGAAGTCCATAAAACATGTAAGTTCTCATATATGGTATATTTAACTCGTGATATCTTTCTTTTTCTTCTCTAAATTGATTCAAATCAGAAAAAACTTTGTCGACTTGCCCTTTTGGTAAATGAACTGAAAAAGGATCTCTTTTTCTTGAAACTCCATCTAAAGTCCAACTGTAATTATATTCAAGTGATACAATATGATTATCATCACAATATCTTTGCCATGAATTCTCAGAATATTCAATTGCATCGTTAATAAATTGTTCTGCAGTTTCCCCTTGTACAAAAATAGTTCTTTCTTTCCTTATGAAGTGTTTGAATTTGTGTGATAAACCTTCAATTTTGCATTCTATGTTTAGTTTACTTGATAAATAATCAATTGACAATGTTTCAAAATATGGCGCTAAATTAACTCTATTTTTGAAATCGTTAAAAGAAAAAACCTCTAACTCTGAAATTTTTGTAATTGTACCTAAGAATTTTAATATACTTTTTTGTACATCATATTCGCTATCTGGAATAGTTATTTTTGTCATTTTTAAATTACTCAATAATTGTGTTTTTAAGTAATTTAAAATTAATTAATAATATATTGTTATATAATAACAATTAGGTGAATGGGGATAATTGTAGAAGATGAAATAAAACTTAAAAGTGGAATACCCATAACAAATAGCTATGCTTCATTTGGTTGTTCAGATGCTCAAATAATTAAAATTAAGGAAGACACTTATCAAATTTCATCTACAGCTAAATATTGGAAAGATGTCCAAGCCAGATTAGATGATCTTCAAGTTATTCACAAGAAAAGTCTGAATGTCGTATGTAAACTTGAAGAAATTGAAAATGGAAATATATACAAATTGTTATATGAAGAACTTACAAAATTACATTCTAAATCTAATTATATTTAGGTGAAAGATATGTATATGGTCCATCTCCATGTAAATTATATAAATTTTTATCAGGTTCTATCACTGGGTTATCTACATCAGAACGAGTTGCTTTTACCTCCCAGTGAAATTTCAACCCAACATTTGAAACCACTTTAAATTTGTTATTTTCAATAATTTCAGCAGTTTTCTCATTTTCTTGAACATAATATTGAGCAAATGAGTTTATTGGTGTAATTTGTACAGTTGCAGAACCTTTTCTGACAAGACTGTCAAAATAGTCTGGTAATTTCACAATTGTTGAAAAAGTTCCATCTGAGTTTTCTTCTGTCAGTTGTGAACCTCTGTAATAGACTCCATTTTCTGGACCTTCTAAACAACAATGAACAAGATATTTATTATCATTAACTGGATGATTTATAACAAATGTCTTTCCTGTGTTTCTAAAACACCAGCCATTTGCCCCTACACATAAAGGTGTATAATAAGTTGAAGAACCTAAATCAAGCGATTTTGTATGTAAGTGAAGTAACCTGTCATCTTCATCTGGACCTAAAATCCCACCTATCAATGGAAAATCGTCAAAGCCTATTGCTAATTTATAATTATCATTAACATTTAGATTTTCTCCCGACGAATCTCCAATGCATATATTTGATTTTCCTGTACTTGAGGTATATTCGCCAGCACCGGAATTATATGTACCTTGTATTTTATTTCCAGCAAAAGTACCGATACACAGATTTCCGGAGCCATTTCTTATATTTGCACCTGCACCTGTTCCAATCAACGTGTTTGCCCCACCTTGTTTTAAATCATATCCAGCCATTGCACCTAATGTTGTGTTGTAATATCCAGTGATACTTTGCTGTGATGCTGATTTCCATCCAATTATGGTGTTTCGTTGAGCCTCACAATATCTACCTGCTTCCACCCCAATGAATACAGATTCACCTGCATCTTCTGCATTTTCACCAGCAAATGTACCAATACCTACAATGTCGTCTCCATTGTTAGTTATTGTGTAACTTCCAAACCCATTTGTTGTTGTACTAGTAGTTTTGGAATTATTTAGCCCTGCATTTTTCCCAATAAATACACAGTTGGAACCATTGTTTAATTGTCCAGAATTTGTGCCAATTAGAATATTATTTATATCTTTATTACTTGTTCCTGCATTAGTTCCTATAAAGACACAGTCAGAACCAGAATTTATACTACCGGAACGTGTACCTATACAAATGACATTATCAACATTTTCTTGTTTCAAAGTTATTCCTTGGTCTATATATCCATTCCATTTTCCTGCTTCAGTTCCAATGAAAATAGAGTCATCCCTAGTATATGATGTGTTTTTATTTAATAAACCTGCTTCATATCCCATACAAACAACATTATTACCATTGTTCGATTCTCCAGACTTGTATCCAATTAAAACAGATTTGTCTCCATTATTTTCCATTCCAGAATTAATGCCAATTGCAACAATAGATGTTGCTGTACTAGAATATCCATTAGAAAATAATGAATTTACACCAATACCAACACAATTTGGATGCGAATTTAATTTACCTGCGTTAGTTCCAATTAATATAGACGACGAACCACTATTTATCATCCCGGAATTATTACCAATTGCAATAACATTTTCGCATGTATTAGTACTACTACTTCTAACATAAGGATAATTGTTTGATGTCGTCGTACCTGTTACTGCAGGTATATCCCATGCAGGCGAAGGATTGCCATTATAACCAAGCCATTGATCATGCCATTGTTGCGCAGTTGTAACACTTCCACCTGGCCATGTATAATCCTTGAAATATGTAGAACCATCCCATTCCCAGTTATTATATTTCCCTGCGTTAATACCCATGAATATACAGTTTTCATTGTTTGAATTTAATGAATTATGTTGTCCTGCAGAATTTCCAATAGACACAACATCGTTTGCAATATTTCTTGCACCAGACAAAATACCAATAGCTAGCGAGTTTGAACCTCTATTGACTTTACCAGAATCCGTCCCAATTAATATACTTGAAGTTCCAGAATTGACCATTCCAGCATTATTGCCAATTGCAATAACATTTTCGCATGTATTAGAACTAGTATTTGTAACATAAGGATAATCATTAACTTCTACGTCTATAATGGTATTTGAATTAATTATCCAATTACAAGTATTAGAACCATTATTACTCATCCATATATCATGCCATTCTTGTGCAGTTTTTTCTCCAGAACCCCAGTTGTAATATTTGAAATATGTATAACCATCCCATTCCCAGTCATTATATTTACCTGCGTTAATACCCATAAATACACAATTTCCATTACTTGTATTTAATGAATTATGCTGTCCTGCAGAATTTCCAATAGACACAACATCGTTTGCAATATTTCTTGCACCAGACAAAATACCAATAGCTAGCGCGTTTGAACCTTCATTGCTTGATGCTGACTGATTTCCTATAGCTATTGTATTGGGTCCAGTATTATTACAACCTGACTCTGTTCCAATACATACAACATTATTTGCAGCAGTATTGTCCATACCTGACCTATTACCTAAAAATATATTAGAACTGCCAGTTTGATTGTTTCTTCCTGCCTCTGTTCCGAAGAAAACATTATCATTTCCAGAATTATTTGATAAACCCGATTGCGTTCCAATAAACACATTGTTGTTAGCATCTGCGTTTGCTTTCCCAGCTTCGAATCCAAGAAATACATTTGAACTTCCTTTGTCATTGCTACTTCCTGATGATTTACCCACAAATGTATTAAAATTCCCAGTTGTATTTCCAGAACCACTGGTTATTCCAACAAATGTATTATCATCACCACTATTATTAGAACCTGAGTTCAAACCAATAAATACATTTGCATTTCCAGTGGTATTTAATTTACCAGCACCACTTCCGACAAACACATTTGAATAACCGCTTGTATTGTTACTTCCTGCTGCAGCACCAATGAATACATTATCAGCTCCTGTATTGTTTATTGATCCTGAATTTGTTCCAATTATTATTGAATTTATTCCATCTGTATAAGAGTTGTATCCGACAACAATTGAATTTGAGTTTGTTGCACTAGATGATTTCCCTATTGCAACTGATTGCGAACCTGTACTTACTGTATGACCTACACCTACTGAATTTGTCCCCACTATTGATGATGTTCCTACAACAACTGCAGATGCAACATTTGCTGTTATACTTGGACCTACCAATACTGTTTCTGTACTGTT
>MDTC01231261.1_pt1 | contig 21824 bp, 19 predicted proteins | sample 811181 | NCBI WGS metagenome assembly MDTC01 (sample SAMN05326644, study PRJNA326480) | marine metagenome | isolation source: seawater | place: Pacific Ocean: North | collected 2011 | reverse complement strand
TGACAGAGACACATACAGGTGGTATGTATTCTGAACCGATGATTGAAAAAAGACTTTCTGGTAATTCATTTGACCCATCAATGCATTATCTTCAATTTATATCTGATAAAAGAATTGCTGCTTTGAAAAAGGCTTTTCAAGAATTGAATGACCTTGAAATACCAATTGTTATAAACACATCTGCTTCAGGACTCGACACGTTAGACTTTTTTAGAGATATAGACCTTCTACAATATATAGATATTATATTTGGAATGAAGCGACAGAAGATGCTTTATGATAAATACAATCAGACTGTGAAGCAATATTTTTCTTGGACACTTCCACATACGACGTTCAAAAAGAAACCATACGTCGTGGTAACAGACAAAATGGGAGATAAGAGTGCCCGAGCAAAGAGCAAAGTCAAATACTTGAATCAGTTTATGAAAGACTATGAACCAAATCTTCGTAAGGAACAGGTTTATTTTTATGATTATACACTCATGAATGTTACACGTGCAAAAAAAGATGGATACATACACTCGTTTCAAATCAAGAAACCAGGAGATCTTTTACCGTTACTACATGATCATATCAAAAACGTTTTTCAGATCAATACAGTTAGACCTTCAATTGATTCTGATGAACATAAAGCATCAAAAATACGCACACCTCTTACACCTCCCACACCTTCCCCACCACCAAAAACAAAAAAATCAACAACACCCACAACACCCACAAAAACAACAACACCCACAACACCCACAAAAACAATTAAAACAACTAAAATACCAACACAAAAATCTGAAACCCCACCTACAACACCGAAGGATAAAATTATTCGCCAGCGCCCCTTAAATACCACAAAACATGTTGTGTCACAGGCGCAGCACTTAGAATCTGTGTGGAAAAATCTGCGAAAAAAATCGATTCATAATATTTACTGTATTCAGCTTGAAACCGTCCTTGCTTGTGCAGACTTGAAAACAATTCAACATGCTTTGTCACAAGACCCTCCTGATTTTAATAAAGCTATTGCATTTGATGGAAGTGATTTATTTATAAATAATGACATGCTATCAAATATAGCTATAGCCCAAAAATTAAGAGCAACAGAAGCAATCAAATCTTTATATGAAAATAATAAAGGAATTATTATATTCTCAGCACTAAATGAATCTGAGGCTACCAAATTATTAAAATATTTTAGAGTTCGTGACTTTTGTATTTTTGACAAAATTGATTTATTATTCTGTTCGTTCAATGCATTTAAAACTAAACATTCAACAACAACAACATTGTCATATAGTAATAGCTATATTTTTAAAAACAAATCATACCGACACTTTTCAAATGATACAAATAATAAGTACACGGAGTATTTTAAGTTTTTTAAATACTACATTAACGAGGTATTTTTAAATATGGAAAGCAGAATTTTAAAAGATTCATCACCCAAGTTGAGCAAGATCCAAGAAATGAAGATAACCAAGAAAGACTTATTTTTTACTAAATCGAATTTCCCTCATATCATTTGCAGTCAAGAATTGAAAAATCATTTAATTAAAAACAATCATATATTTTTTAATAAACTACAAACCACATTTAATGATGAAGTTGAATACTTCAACAAGCATAATTTAAAATATCATAGGTACACAGACAATTATATCCAATCTTTAAAAGAATTGAACGCAGCATTACACGAAGATAAAAGAAAAACCATTAAAGGAACCAAAACATCCGGAACTAACCAACCAACCAACCAACAGACCAACCAACAGACCAACCAACAGATTAACCAACCCCCTGCTACAACGAACAAGTTTCCTGGTACCTATGGGTTTCCAAAAATTGAGAATGTTCAACAAATATTTGATGAGCAACCAAAATTACCACTTGACGTACATAAACATAAGTTGAATAGTACTTTCAGCAATATACAATTTACAAACATTGGTTTTTTCAAAGCAGGGTTGGGTGGATCAATCTTTTCAAATCTGTTTGTGTCGTTTATAAGAGTCAAAATCGATGGTAAGATATACAATTTCCCCTGTGTTGAAACTGCCTATAAATTTGCTACCAAAGTTTACCCCTTTAGTGGTGTACAATATGTTGAAAAATTTATTCTAAGCATGGAAGAGCAGACAGAGCTTATTGAAATGTCTCATCGACCCCCAAAACAAAATTCTAAATATGAAAAGAAGATAAAAAATAAAATCAAACCCATAACGAATATAAATTATCTTTTGAAACAAAAAGCATTACAAGCAAGATCGGTTATCATACCATCGCTTCCAGAAGGGAGCGCTAACAACGACCTTAAGATTTTTGATTATCTATCAGTGGACGAGTTATACAAAACAATTTGGGAACCTTTACTGCTAGCAAAATATTCACAGAATAAGGCTTTAAAACAAAAACTCTTGGAAACCGGATCTATGATTATGGTTGAGCATTCGAGAGCGTCAGCAAAAGCAAAAGCTGGAGCCAAAGGAGTTAATATCAATCCTTTAGAAAAGGTACCACGTAAGTATCAATCATTTTGGGCGCAGCATGTTTGGGGTGGTATTATAAACTTACACGATAATAAAGCCTTACCTTTTGGATATAATATTATGGGAAGTTATATGATGCGGTGTCGCGCTACATTAGGAACTAAACAAAATAAAGCCATATTAGATTGGCCATTTACATTTCAAGATAAAATGCAAGTGAAGTCTGATAAATCTGGTAAAGAGGAAGCTTTGATAAGGGTCGTGGATCACAAACAGGTTGTATCTCAAATAGAGTTTCACAAAGTAGTTCAAAAAATACCCAATACACCATTAAAGAAATCAAAAACAAAAAAAAAAAACTGAAATAATCAACCACCGTAATACTGTAAAACCAACTGGTACTACTACAACTGGTAACAGCCAGTAAAAGACAAATTTTGAAAGAGTATTAAAAAAATGATAGAGCCATCGACAACAAAAAGTACTAAGCCAAACCATGATACGACCACTCAACATATCGATTCTTCCAAAACGATTAATTTTTTTGATTGTATCAAGGATCTCATTGCTCATTTTGTCAAAGCAAATGCTCTTCAACTACTTGGTTACATCTTTTTCCTTTTTCTTGGAACCGTCATAGCTGTTGTGTTCCTCACGAAGGCATTCGCCAGTTTGTATAAAAAGGTCGGAGAAGCAAATCAACAAGCTTCATTCAAGGTGTTACTGATTATTATTGTGCTTTCCTTGATACTGATAGGTGTTAACTTTGGAATAGATAGAATGGAAGGTAGTATTGGACCATCGTTCCAAGCATTTGTAAAACAACACTTACTTGCTCATATTTTTCGGTCAAATGAAGAAACTTATATTGAAAGTGTGTTGCCCATTAAGTACAGAGCATTCGTATCAGCAGTAGCTCAGAGCTCCCATGCATTATTTGACGTACTTCTACGAACATACATACCAAATATCATTCTCGTTATCGTGTTGACAGGATTTTTGTTCAAACTAGACGTCCAGTATGGCGCCGTGTTTGTCGTGTGTGCAATAATATGTACAACTTTGTTTTTCTCAAGAAAATCATATATCCTCTCCATGAGTACAAATGCTGAAAAGATCACTCGTAAAACGGATACTTTCGCCTTTGATGTTATCTCCAGTCTTAAATATGTTGTGTCAAGCAACACAACAGAAGCAGAACTAGACACAATTAATCAAAAACTCTGTGAGGCAAGAGACCATTTGATATCTATGAACCACAATACAGACAAGTTAAGTTATTTGATCAATGCGATAATAGCGATTGGAATATTCATTATTATGTTTCTTGCAATTCGTAAACTTAAGAGTGAAAAGGCCGCTGTTGCAGTATTGACTTGTTTGTCTTTGATGAGGAAGCTTCGATCAAAATTAATTGGTCTCAGCAGTACCAACGTTTCCGCCATCAGCTATTGGGCGAAAGGCAGTGCAAATGTTATTCCACAACTACCACCTCCGACTTTTTTACATACCAAAGGAACGGAGACAACATATGATGGGCATTCTCAGACCGAATCTCAGACCGAATCTCAGACCGAATCCCAGATCACATACAAGGCTAAGCCTAGGTCAAAAACAGAGTTACACTCACAACAACAAGAGCACTTATCTAATGTCATTAAAACAGTTACATTTCAAAACGTGAGTTTCAAATATGATAAAGCAAAGACAGAAACCATCAGCAACTTCAGTGGTAAATTGGTGCCTGGTATTACCGTTCTACAAGCAAGATCCGGGGCAGGCAAGAGTACACTTGCCAAGTTGTTGTTGAAGCTGTATGAACCATCAAAAGGTGATATCTTTTTGAATGATACCAATATTAAAAACATAAATAATCGTCATATAAGGTCGAAGTTGTTGTTTATAAATCAGCAGCTTCCTGTGCTGAATCGATCGTTAGAGGAACTGCTTATGTATGGGGTTAGCAAAACGCCGAGTTCACGCAAAAAAATGTTGGAAATATGGAACAGCATTTATTCATATTTTCCAGATAAAACTCTCGCATCACAGGCTGGTAAAAACGGAAACGAACTCAGTACAGGACAAGCTCAGTGTATACGTCTCGGGAATGCTATTCTTTCAGACAAGGACGTTATAATCTTGGATGAACCAGGTTCTGGGCTCAACGACGATCTCAGAGCGTTTGTGAAATCAAAAATAAAAGCATTGAGTAAATCAAAAATTATATTATTAATTACTCACAGAGATGATATGGCTCAACTAGGGACACACAAACTTGTCATGAACTAAAAAAAAAACAAAATCCTAATATGATGCTTTACTATTAGTCGCGTTTGCAACTGACTCGCTCATTTAAACTATGTATACATTTTTTAATTTTTTATTTTTTTTTATATAATAAATAAATGATTAAATTATATAGGTACCGAATTTTAAATATTTAACTAACAATATTTAACTAACAATATTTAACAATATGGAAATTCAATATGGTAATAACGTTTCTCTTAATTATGTTAAGCTCATTCAAAATAAAAACGAGTACAAACCCCACAAATTGACTGACAATAATTACCCATTAAGTTTAAGCAATATTAGGTGCAGTCATTGTCTCGGGGCTTCGCACTGTTCAAATGATTGCCCACTCAAGCGATGTTCTGCCTGTCATGTGTATGGTCGTTGGTACTGTATTTGTAAAAGAGTACCATACAATTATAATTACAATTACAATAAATATATATGCACTAATCACGTCAAAAAAACCGAAAATTGGAGAAATAAAACCCGAAACAAAAGCGATGTATTTGATAATTTCTTTTCACAAGCTCATTGGAAAAAAAATAAGAGAGTGTCAAAAGAAAGTAATAAAAATTTTTGGTATTTTCATTCAAAACCTATATTAAAAAATTCAAAACAAATTTTTGTGACCAAAAATAAAAACAAATAACAAGAATAACAAGAATAACAAGAATAACAAGAAATAAAAAAAAAATGATACATCCTCTTGATATAATCAAATCCTCCAATGTTGATGCAGTATTACTTGATCGTATTCATAAAAGGCTTATTTTATGTAGTGCAAAAGGATCGCAGATGCTTGTAGGTAATCAATTTGCAAATATTACAGTAGCTTCAAAAGAGACAAGTCGGTTTCTAATTACTCATCCTTCGTACTACCGAGCCGCCGTCTGGGTCAACGACACTCATAATATTTCATACCGTGATTTTGTCACTATATTTGAAATCGCTTCTGATTTGCTACATAACGCGTTGTCAAATAAAAAGAATCTCTATACAGCATTAAGCTGCTATGCTGGCATAAACCGATCGACGACCACGGTTTTAATGTATTGTATACGTCAAGGATTGGATTTTGATAGGTGTTTGCAATATATTCGATTTAAAAATCGAGCAGAACGTGGTTTGCCTGCATTGACAAATACGACCTTTGAACGATACTTACGTCGATACAATAAAGAGTTAAAGAGTTTTTAAAGAGCATTTAAAGAGTACTCGAGTACTCGAGTATTTAACAGTAAATAAAAACTACAAGCGTGAAATAACTAAAAGGGTGTATTAACCAAAGTGCAATTTCATACCGACTAGCAATACATCATTGATAATGCATACCTTTACTTGTACCTTGATTTGTACCGAATAAAATACAAAACTTAAGAAATACCCCTTTGTATTACCTTATAATTATGAACTTCATTATATTTTTGCTTTTAAAGTATTCAAATCCTGAAAAATTGCAAACTACTCTGCACGACACGAAAATTTAATCCGAATTTTTGTGTGAGAAATTCGGACTAATTTTTTTTTAAAATAACAAGATTTAAATTTTTAAAAATTACATATATTTTATATACATGCTCTCAAGAAATTATGTTTTATATAAAAGCAAAGGTCGTATTAACCAAAGTCCAATTTCATACCAAATAGCAATACATCATTGATAATGCATACCTTTACTTGTACCGAATAAAATACAGAACTTAATAAATACCCGTTTGTATTACCTTATGTTTATGAACTTCATCATATTTTCGCTTTTAAAGTATTCAAATTCTGAAAAATTGCAAACTACTCTACCCAAGACAAAAATTTAGTCCGAATTAAAATTACGATTCGGATTAAATAATTTTGAGGTGTGGAAATAAAAATTCCAAAAAACACATGTATTGCATACTTTATATCAAGAAATTGTATTTTATAATTTAGCAAATGGTCAAATAACTGATCTTATGAAATTTGATGTTTTTATTAGGTATAAATTGATTAAATGCCATACAAACCAAAACAAAATTAAAAGGTATAAAAAATTGTAGTTATTAGACTTTACTTTAAAAACAAAAATGAAAATTAACTATCAAAAGTATCAAAAGTATGTTGATAAATATTATTTTAAAACTTCAATACTTACTACCTACAATTATAGTAGTTGCAGTATTACAGAAAAATGAAATATCGAAATAATGAAATATTAAAAAAAGTGAAATAATCTAGAATAATTTCTACTCTAATGAAATCTACTCTGATGAAATCTACTCTTATGAAATATTATACTTTTATTATGCTAATGATATAGTGTGTGTATGTGAGTGGGTGTGAGTGAGTGTGACCTCTGTGTGTGGGTGTGACCTGTGTGTGAGTGTGTGGAGGTCAGATATTGTGGGTAATATTGTGGGAATCAAATGAAATTAGTTTTTTTTTGACTTCAAAATGGAGACACTAACTCTTAAAGACCAAGCGTTGACAACGACGGTAGAGCAAAAAGTGCAATCTCTTAATTTGCGGTGGAAGCTAAATAGCTGCTATATCGACGCTCAAATCATATCACTTTTATGTTGCTTGTCACAAGAAAACACAGACTTTTTTGCGTTTAAACTTCAAGCATTTTTGATGTCTTTAAAACATACCAATCCAAAAAGAAAATTTGTTTACATCATGCAGTACCTACCAGCATTTAATCAATATTTTCGCTGTAATATAATAAAAAACGTCTACGGCAGCGTCGGAAGCCTTCTACACCATCTTACAGAGGGCCGAATAGCAAATTTCAGAGTATCACAACCGGATGATGTTCAGGGTGTTTTCTTCATCGATAGACCGTTACTTGTGGTCGATGGCATCAAGCGTTTGAAAAAAATAACAAAATGCTCAACTGTGGTGTTTTTCAATATTGGAGTTCATCGCGTCCAATTTGAACTAAAAGCTATGATAGGTTGGTGTGGTCACCACTGGACAACTCTAGCTGTACATAAAAATGAACAGAAATTTGTAAATAGCAACACATTTTTATGCCAGGAAATAAATGTGACAAAATATGGTTCCGTAATAAAACAAGTTAATGGTGGAGAGTATCAAAAAAAATGTAAGCAGCATTTGTTTTTGTATGAACTGAATGGATCCTTACTCGGGCATTCACACTACAAAGCGATTCATGCTGCTACAAAGGAGTACTACAAAGCAAAAGTAATAAAATTTTTGAAGCTGCAAACTATTTGCTCATCTGAAAAACAAGAGTTGCTGAAATCTTGTATGAAAGAAATTGGAGTCAACGATTTCAAAGACGTCATTGTTACTGAATATTCGCTATTTGACCTGATGAAAATATTCTGGGAGAGTGTTGTGACAGATAAAATACTCATACTGAAATTGAAGAACTTTATTTTATATGGATGTCTTGAATCTCTTAAACATCCACAACTAATTCGAAAATTAGAATCTTTGAAGCTGTGAGATAAGTAAGATAAGTAAAATAAAATAAATGATAGTAATTATGTAATATATACCACATAATGCTGTGTTGGACTTGGTGTTGTACGACCTGATTTGATTAATTAAAATATTCAATGATTGGAGATGTTACATTGCCGCCTGACAAGCGTGACAAGCGTGAGAGGTTTTGCGACGAGCTCGTTTTGAAGTGATATACTGAAAATAACACAACTGAAATAAAAACGATGATCAAAAGTAAAAGCAAAGCTAACGATTTACCTCTATTTTGAGTCGCATCACACAACCGCGGTACAAAGGCTTTGTTTGACGAACTTATATCATGAAAGAATGCCTTTATCTCGGGACCAAATCGATTCAATAATGGCTTATTTTTTGATTTTGAAATATTTGTTTTTTGTCTGACTTTGCTTCGAGTTTGGCTTCGAGTTTGGTTTCGAGTTTTGCTTCGAGTTTGGTTTCGAGTTTGGTTTCGAGTTTGGTTTCGAGTTTGGTTTCGAGTTTTGCTTCTGTATTTTTGACGATATTGTAAATCAGTAAGTGACTTCATCGCGGGAGCATTTGAATAACCAGCTGATTCCCAATACAAATCATTTTCATTGTAATTGTTAGAGGTTAAATTACTTGATGGTATAGGACTTGTACGTCTAAAAGATTTGGATGGTATACTTCTGACCACACCTCGTTGTGGATTGATACTTGCTGCTTTAATGGCATAAAAATCTTTCTGTTGTGAAGCATCTGCAGAAAGGTGTCCCGCACTTACAAGAGATGATGGTGTTTGAGATGTATATGACATATTTGTATGTGTTCGTATATTATTAGTTTTTTTTTTAAACACAACAAAATTTTTTAAATAACAAGTTTTTTATTTTATTGATATTGATATTGATATTGAAAGTGCGTTGTAGATACTTCGATTCAAAGACAAATGATATAATTAGCAACAAGAAGATTTTTAAAATTTAAAAAAAAATATACAGTACAGTAATATTACAGCATCCAAAGAAAAAAGTCGGTGTATTATTTAAAGTATTATTTAAAGTATAATACAGAACACACAAAAAAAGAAGCACTATGAATACCCATCAAGTAGACTTAGCTCAAAATGCAGCGTCTACGCAAACCACTATTAATATCAAAAATGAAGCGCTTGAATCATTTACATCAAGTCTTGTGACATTTATCCAAGCGCTCACGAAAAAATTCAAGAAGTGTACAAAAATAAAAGAAGCATATCAAAAGTTTAATATTATGTACATCCAAATAACTAATGATAACATTAAACAAAAAATGTCACAGAAACTCGTGTCAGAGTGGTACAAAGTGTTCCACCCTTATTTTGCAGACGTTCAGGAAGGCAAGTTCAGTGTAGTGGATCGAGTAAATCACCCTCTGCTCAACGAACTCGAGCTAAGAGAGAAATTTAAAGCAAGCAAAATTTCCACTCGTCAAATCATAATGCAGCATATATTAACTATCACAAACAATGCAGAAATGTATTTCTGCAGCAGAACGGTCGAGGACACTATTAATCCAAGTCTTCTGAATAAAATAAAAGACATGACACTTAACATTCAAGCATCTTCAGGCGGTAACATAAACTATAGTAATATAATTCAGATGTCACAAGAACTTGTAAAAACGTTAAGTCCAAACGAAGTTCAAAATTTGCAAAGCCTAGGAAAAAATGGAAATATTCTATCTTTACTAAATAACATCATGCTGAAGAATCAATAGTACTACAGCTGTAGTAGTCTAATACAGTTCTACAGTTGTAGATACAGTTGTAGAGGTGTAGAGTTCTACAGTTGTAGAGTTGTAAAGTTCTTTTTAATAAATCTAATTATAATCTAATTATAATCTAATTATAATCTAATTATAATCTAAAATTATAAAATTATCAATTATTGTTTTATCAATTATTGTATTATCAATTATTGTATTATCTTGTATTATTGTATTTTTTTTTATTAGTATTTTACAAACAAATTTTTTGAATATACTAAAAACCTATACCTAAAAAAATAACAAGAAGATCAAATACAATAATGAAGGTTTAATAAAAAGAATTAAAAGAATTTAAAAAAATCAAAAAATCAAACGTAAACAAACAAAAATTAAAAATGGTGTCTTTTCATACAATTTTTAAAATCATTCTGATATGCCTTATACTATCTTGCATCGTTACTCAAAACATTTCTTTATTAATATTATCAGGCGTGGTTTTTATTTTATATGGCCTTCTAATGATTTCTTTTTCAAAAAAAACCTTACAAACTGAAAATATTGAATACCTCACCAACAAAAAAAATAAAAAGAAGAAAAACAAAAAACAATTATTACACCATACAAATTACGATACAAAATCATATAAATATGATAAAAATAAGTCAAAGACAAAGCGAGAAACAAAGAAGAGTAAAAAACAGTTAACAGAAACTACTTCGACAAGCTCATCGACAAGCTCAGCAACAAGCTCTACGGATTTTGTCCCACTTACTGAAGCCGTCCAACAAACTATCAATAATCGTATTAAATCAGTAGATTATAAGACAAGCATTGAAAACGTGCCATCAACAGAATTGGCAGCGATGAAACGTGTGTACAGTAAGTTTGGAGCCGCTGGCCTTGGCATGCGACCTGTGACAAGCCTTTCAAACATTAGTGTTAATGAATAATCTATAATCTGAGTAGCAACCATGCACAAGCATGCACAACAAAGGGTATCAAGTTCCAAAGCATTTTCACTTAAACTTATCGTAAATAATCATTCCACTAGAGCCAAGGATGATCAGCACAACAAGAATAACAACAAATATTGACCAGCCATTAGACCCTTCCAGCTGAAGCAGCGCCGTCTGAAGCGTTGGGACATCTGACGCTGTCAAGCTATCAAGGTTAACATCACTCAAATCTTGCTCCGAGCTATCTTGCACTGACAGCAGTGCATTATAGTCGGAAATTGCTATGCTTGACGATACAAGCAGCAAAACGAGCAACGCAGTGACTACTCCAAATAATAATTTATCTTTAGCATTACTAAGATCTAGGGGAAACATTTGAGAATATTAAAATAGTAGAATAGTAGAATAGTAGAATAGTAGAATAGTAGAAAACGAGTAATGTTTTTTTTTTAATACATTCACAAAAAGTAGGTTAGAAAAAAATAAACATGTGTCATCTTGATAAATTAAGAATATCGTCGAAAGGTACAAGGAAAGTTTTGAAACAGTTACGAAGTTTTCATAGAAATGGTAAGTTTTTTGGTGATTCTTTAATAGAGGTCGAATGCGTTAATTGTAATAAATGTGTGGCACTCAACGTTGACGCATTACTTTTGAAAATTCTTTTAAAAGAACACAAACCAAATCACGCAGCTCGGTTGTCTAATCAATAGAGTAACAATGGACCTAACACAGGAAACTATTCATAATGGTATCATTGCTGAAGTAACAATAAATAATGTTATACGTTATATTTATCTTCATTCATCGCTTCCAATCTATCTAGAAATAAAAAATTCACAACATTATTTTCAGCCTAACAGTGACTTAAAGGTAACATACTATCGAGTTATCAATCCTCAGAAGCAATCAGATCAATCCCTACCATGTGCATGCATTGATACAAGTATTGTCAACACTACAATATTAAATTATATCCAAGGGTATTGTAATTTAAAAAATATTTCAACGTATAGCAGCTACAATGACCTTTTGGCAATTCAATTATGTTTCGCAAAAGCAGGGTTCAAAGGCTTGAAATAAGATGCAATGCTTTTTGTCTTTGGTTTACTACTGCTGCTTTTATGTGCTGATGATTTTGATTTTTTTGCAAATGGTAAGTCTGCGATTGGTTTCAGCAACATTGGTCTAAGCTTTGTAAGTCGAGTACGTGGTGACATTGTTCCAGTGACCATTACATACCCTGTAATATTATTCATATTTTCTTGTGATCTCATTACTTCACCGGCCACTGCGTCAAAAAGTAACTCGTAGTTGGGTATATGAAAGCATATAAGCTTGCCTAAAGCATTTCGAACTGCTTTGAAATAGTGACACCGATCAATGATGATGGCCTTTCCCGTTTGTCTGATGTATGCTGGATCTTCCACCTTATCAGAGACTTTACTTGCATTCGGGTTGTGATAGATAATATATTCAACTCGATCTCCCACGTTGTACTTGTCTACTTTCAGCTCTCCACTCGAGACCCGTTTATTTCTGAGATTGTATATCTTCATATGTTCGGGTAAGGACTTCCCTTTGTAATTCGCTTTAGCTGTCTTACTCAAAATATAGTGGTCCATTGAAAATTTGTCTTCTATCAAATCCACACACAAATTTATTAAAACTGACAACAGATCATGCCTAGTTACTTCCAGCGAAACGTCTTTGGTAACATCATCTGGCATTATTGTTGCAAGTACTAACTGCATCCATAATTTAAGTAGCAATGTGCAATCTCTCCGTTTCATTTCAACCCCTTTTGTGTCAATCGTAAAGTCTAAAGTCTTTGAATTTTCAAACATCCGACCCACATATCGTTTCTTGACGTTACATAAAAGGTAAGGCCAGTAAACTTTTTCCGCTTCAAGTATGATGTTTTCATCGAGAAAAACATGGGTTCCGAAATATGTCTCGAGTTTCAAACAGCAGTTCCATGCTTCTGCGACTGTCATATTTGGAAGCTTTATCATCACACTATCTATATTCAAATCATACATAAGCATACACATCATACATAAGCATACACATCATACATAAGCATACATATATAGTGTCATAAAGTCATAGTGTTTTAGTGTTTGAGTGTCATGATATTATGACTTACCTGTATCTCCGTAAATAACTTCGTATCCTCTTTGTTTACAGACCTTGCGTGTTGTCATAATCATCTCACGGCCTTTCGCAGTAACGCTTGCAGCAAGCTTCCGCAGGCTTAAAGGACCAGTTTTTGTTCCAACAAAACCATACACGCTGTTAGCAAGCACTTTGATGGATAATTGCCGTTTGTTCAATACGCTCTTACGATAACCTGATGCTTGCTTCATTTCTTTTTTGACTTTTTTTCTTGCTTGTAACAACTCTTTGGAAAGCATTGGAACAAGACCAGCAAATCCTCTTGATTTTTTTATGAATTGGCAGTCTCCAAGATCACTTGAAATTTTATTAGTTTGTAAATGAAGTTTTTTGACTCGATTGTAATCTTTGTCCCACACAAACGTTGAAAAGCCTATGTTGTTTGCAATCATTATTGAGGGATATAACGAAGCAAAATCTAGCGTACCAACACAAGCCTGATGATACCCACTCTTTGGCGGCACGACAATAGCGCCTTTGTATTTCCCTTTGTTGTCCTGACTTTTAGGATAATTGTTTAGGACCCACCCATCAAGATGTATCCTTTCTTTGAGTTTGGAGATGATTTTCTTTTGCTGCCCACAGGTCATCAACAACGAAAAGGGAACTCTCACCAACGAGCTGAACATTTGAGTTTCCAAGACGCACTGTAATTGTTGAATGAGTAAAAGCGGTGCAAAGGCGTCCATTGCACAATAGACAGCTACTTCACCAAGCTTGATAGGATCATTTGATTCCAAGTACGAAAACATAACATCATAAGGCAAATCGACTTTTGTTCTAGCTTCGTTTGGACAAAAATGTTGCATGCAATTCTTCAAAGAATAAGACTTCAGTTTGTGCAATGACTTTTTCAGATACAGCCATGGATCTAGTACAGACCAATACGAATGAAGAAACATTTTCTGCACCAAACTTCCAGTAGCATTTGCTTCAAAATTGGTCTCTTCATAAACACATTTTGTGGTTAAAACATTAGAGATGAAAAAAAAATTCTCTGTATCAATACCTCTGGCTGCTGTCCGGAAGAACTGGTAATCGTCATAAGTGAAATGTGACGCTTTGCTCAAGGCGTAAAACACGGCTGGGGGTCTTTTCATAACATCAAAATCGGTGGAACGAATGTTAAAGAGTTTTGCTGTTTCTTGAGCCTTTTCAATGAACGTGATATCTTTTTTTGAATTTTTTTTGTGTTCTGCCATCTTCTTACGAGCTACTTTGACAATTTTGGACAACTGATGATAGCTGAATGTTTGACACGCATAATACATATAGGATCTGCACCAAATACAAGACAGGTCGAACCCAACAATATTAAAACCACTAACAATGTCGACGTCCTGTTGTCGCAGAAATTTCCAAAAGGCTTCTAGCATTTGGCACTCGTTTGAAAAATTTTTGATCTGTAAATTCTCACAAATATTAATATTTTCTTGAGTAAGTTGAGCGTTTCCCACGCAAAAGCAGTAGTTCACTTTCTCTCCATCATCGACATTAAGTTCAGATTGAATAGCAACACCAATATTAGTGAGTCCGTCTGTTGCATTCCCAGGCATTGGAAAGGGTCTAAAGCCTTTGCTGTTCTTAGGTGCAAATTGCTCTAAATCAAACGATAATATGCGAAAGGGCATTATCGTATCATTGTTCTCAACTTTAAGAACAAAATTATAATTTTTTGCTCGGTAATGCGTATCTGCCGTGGTGAAAGGATTTATACATGGCACTAATTGGTTTATATCTATTGTAAACCACGAATTAAAAGTGCAAAGGTGGGGTTGCTTCAGATCAAGCAAGCTATTGATGGTGTTGAAGAATGCTTCCTTTGGATTGGTAAGGTGATGGGCTGAAAACGCATCTCTTTCGAGATATCTGACTTTTGCGTGAGGCACTCGCCAATCTGATAATAACTCTTTCACGTACTCTGTCATATAAATCCTTCTTGTACCATCACGAGTAGCGTGTTTTCTGTACTGTTTATTTGCAAGGTCAAGATCATTGAAGTATAGTCTGCAGTAAGGAAGTTTTTGTGGTGTGGTGAAATCTGCATCATCTGAGTCATGGACTGTATAACCAACAAGCGGTGTGCGATATTCAATTTCAGCACGAAGAGCGTGTTGACCAAAATCACTGTTTAAAATAGACTCTGCATGTTTTGCAGTATATGATAAACCCATCCATCGCGGAAGCCGATAGACAAAAGAAACCTGTTGCGGTAGACATACTGCTGTTGTTTCATAAGATGGCTTGTTTTCAGATTTTATGTTTTCATGACGCAATCGTTTGAACCTGAGAATAACATGGCTACGAGGCGATTGTTTTGCCGATTGCAGAGCAGCTTTTTTTTCGATACTCGATGCTTGTCGCCGCACAGTAGGAGGTAAAAAGTTTTTGGACATGACATTAATCAATTGATAATTAAGTTCGGTTGTCAAAATTGATTCATCGTTGACAATATTGCCTTTCAACTGGCTTGTTGGTGGACGATTCTGAGCAGTCTCTGAAGCTTCACCTTTGTAACTCATTGTAAAACTCACCACACCAAATCCAGTCGCTAGCTTATGAGATGCGTGTGAAGATTCGTTCCATTTTTTTTATTTTGATATGATTTGAAATAACAAACGAAAATAAAGCAATGATAAGTAACAAACAAAGCAAATGGTGAAACTTCACGTCTTTAAGATTTGATTTAGTGTTGGTAAAAACATGATTGAAGGCCTTTTTTATCGTGTAAGATAGCTTAGAGGGCTTTTGGCTTAGCTCATTACGTCGACGTAGACGTAGAGAGGATCGTTGCTTTTTCGGTCGAACCCCTCCTGTTCTTCTCCTTTGGCGGGTACTATGATTACCATGATTTGAATGTGTACCTCTCATAAGCATTGTTTGAGAAGGCGCTGTTAACTTACCATTTTTAATAAAATTTGTTGTTTTCAGTGGTTGTATCATTTTTTTTTAATTTTATTTTTTTTTTATTTGTTTTTTTTATAATCAGATAATAATTAACAAATATACTGCACCTGTATTTACAAATTTCCTTTTTTTTTTTAATTTTACAATATTTGAATCTTGAAAATGGATTTGTGATCATCTGATCATCGAAAATAATTTCGATACTTTTCATATTTAAAAAAATAATTGATAATTAAAAAAATATTAAAAAAAACAAAACTATTAATTAATTTGTTTATTATTAAGTCATTCAATACCTACATTCAAAAACTAAAATAAAACACACACACACACACAGATGTTAAAAGAGCAAAAGGAAACACTAATAGTATGTAGTGTTATAGGGTTTGCTATTTTAATTTCATATGTGTTTGTTATTCAAAAACATAGAAATGGAAGTTTTGATTTTTGGTTGGGCATCAATGAACCAACAACTAGAATATTATATATATTTATGTTGTTAGCCGTCATTGGATTTTTCATGATGGTTGTGGACTACTGTACAAAGGATACTCTACCCATCGATGGCCTTCTCAGTCACAAATATGCATTCGTAAGCTTAGTTGGTGTGGCACTCATTTGTGCATTGTTGTGGTCTATTTTTGTTATTCAGTTGTCTCAAGCACAGTCTTCGACAATGCAAAAGGTGTGGGGTGGATTGACAAGTACATCGCTAATTGGCACAGCAGTGGCATCATTACTCATACTAGCTGGTCAATTTGAAAGGAGCGATGGATCGGTGATTGCTATAGTAGGAGCGTTATTGTTTTGTATTGTGACAGTGCTTGTTGACGGGATTGCATGGAATTCAAAACTTATTTATAAACTTGTTCATTCGTAAGCATTCGTAAGATTATGTGTTGAAATTCATTTTGATGGAATTATGGAAAAAAAGAAACGAAAGATCAAAGGAGGCAACAATCCATTGTTCAAGATACGACATACAAAACATGGCATTGTATTTATTAAACGTAAAAACAAAACAAAAAAACAACAGGGTGGTAGACGTAAACCTTTCACTCAACAACAACAACACATTCGTCGTCAACAGCAACACATTCGTCGTCAACAGCAACACATTGGTCAACAACGGTACAAGCAAACCAAACACCCTATCAAACACATTGACTCACCATCGTTTCCACCAAAAAAATGCCAAGCTATAGCAAAGTGGAACTCATCATCTGCAGGTATCGCATTAAAAAAAACAAACATAGCGTCAGCCTTGTTTGCAACAGGCCCACAAAAAAAAAGAAACTGTCAAACTTGTGGTTGTGTACCAAAACCATTCTTTGTCGGAAGTGAAAAGCAAAAACAATTTTTGTACACAACAATGACGTCAATGACATCTTCTCACCAAAAACATGGGCTTTTGCATGTCATTCAAGGTGGCCACGGATTTGGTAAAACATATCTTGCAGAATTGGTGTCCAACCATTATGCACGTGTGTTAAATCAAGAAGATATTACTTTTTTATATAAGCAATCCTTAGACATACCATCTTTTAAGAACTCACTTGTTCTTCTGGATGATATTGAAGGCATTATGGATGTGAATCTGATCAAGTACATCCAAAATCAATTTAACATGAAGGAAGTCAATCACAACCACAAAAAAAAGAGTCAAAGTAGAGCACCCAAATTTGTTCAAAAGACATCGTTGTTACTGACAACAAAAAATATTTATGACTTACCAAGTTCATGGCGATGGATTAGAAAGCTCAAAATAACTACCTTATATGCGTGTCGATCTGAAAAGATAATTAGAAAATGGCTCCAAAAAACTATGAAAGAACACGTTGTGTCCGTGAACTATAAACGTTTGAAAAATGCTATTTCTATATGTAATGGGAACTTAAACATGCTAAAGTCTCTTTTACTTAATAAAGGTATTGGTGGTGAAGTTGATGTGACTCTCAATTTTTTTGAACATACAAAGCATCTCATGAATAGAGGTACTTTCAAATCAGAAACCGACGGTTGTGACACAAGTCGATTGGCATTATTCACAAATCTTTATGATAGTGACAATAACCTGAGTTCAATTTCGAAACGCTTGGAAAGTATGAGCATCGGTGATGTTTTTGAGAACCCTGATGTGAATGGTGATTTTCAGAGCTCAATGCAATTAAGCAAGTACAGCAACATTATTATGAACAATGCATATACAACCGGAGGAATAGATAGGGATTTTAAACATGATTTTAGATACCAGAGTCAAAGCAAGATTAAATTTCCATTAGAAATTTATCAATACACAAAGCAAAAACGACAACATCAACAGATTTTAGACTACGCAAAGTTACTTTCAAAATCTGAACTGACAATGTGGCCAGAAATTGAATCATTGAACGATGTCCTTGATTTGTATACTATAAATGAACAAAGCCCCAAGCTCGATGTCCTTGATGTTGAATTGGCATTGCAGATATATCAAGAAATCATACCACGCTCATTTATCAATGATTTAGAGGACTGGATATTTGCTGCTTATCCAACGTTCCAAAATGAATCAAACATAGCGGAAGAACAAGCCCATAACCTACAAAACTATGCTACGAGACAGAAGTTTTTGATTCAACAACACTATGAGCGAGGTGTCATCAAAAAGCATCATGCAGAGGAAGCTAGAAAAAAACTTGAAGCAAAGTTAAAAGTTTGGCGACAGAGAGATTAGAATAAGTAAAATAACTAAAATAACTAAAATAAATTAAAATAACTCACATTTTGCAACAAGTTATGAAAATGTGTTATAAAAAGGTGTTATGAAAAGGTGTTTTTGTCGTGGTTCGTAATTGTTTTTATGTAGTCTTGGTACTTTTCAAGAGCAGGTAATACTTTTAAAAACCTCAACCGACAGTTATGTAGAAAAGCAAGTCTGGTCGCAACTCTATTGTATTGAGCTTTATGGGTGCATGAGTACATGACCAAATCAAGAGAAAAATATGACAAATCTTCCATCTCATTATAACACGTTTTTAGTTTTACTCTGTTTGTTTTTGAGTCTACATACAGGCCAGGTTGTTCATTTATCCATTTCAGCTGTTTTGAATGTAGGGTCTTAACTTTCTTATCTATAAAAGACAGTAATTTATTTCTTTTTGTTTTAAATTTTACAGACAAACCTTCATCAAATTCAGCTTCACATAAGTAGGTAGTCACAGAAATTTTTTTATTATTTTTCACATCTTTAGTTGTTACGACTTTGGCAAAATAGTGTTTGTCATCGAGAAAGCGGATGACCTTGTCAACGGTACGAGGTGAATGATCGTGAAATGATGAACCAGGTGAACGTGATGAAGAGTTATGAGGTTTCAATTTTATAAGTCCTAAGCCTTCTTCCAGGAACTCACGAGAGGCAGTATGGCGAACAGACCTATCCGTTGGATTTTTTCGTCCACCAAGGTCGGAATAAAGATGATCACTGGCGGTCCACTTAAATTGGTGATTTATTTTGCCCAAACATAAGGCAATCGTTCCATTTTCAAGAACTACAAATGGTAAAATTGATGCTTTTATGTTGATGGTGGTGGTGGTGTTTTGTATGTCTTCTTTTTTTTGGGTGCAAGGTTGAGAAGGGGACATGGATTTTGATGTGATTACTTCATTGGAAGTCATTAAAGTTAAACTATTCAGCTGGTGGGTCTAGTGTGTCTGGTGTGTCTGGTGTGTCTTGCAGATGTATAGATATTATAGATGTATAGATATAGATGTATAATTTATAATACAGATTTATTGAAAAATAATGAATCTTGGTCTTCACTTCTTTTTCTACATCGTTGAAAAAATTGCTCGAGTGATGCATATTCAATTTGACCAAATGTATGGTTTATCTTGTGATAGACCATAAGATGTTGATACTGCAAGAAGAGGCGTTCACTTTGTAAAAATAAAGCTAATTCGAGCGCCAAAGAGTGATAGTTTTGTTGTTGTTGTTTTGACTTGGTTTTGATTGTATCCAATATATAATTATAGTCCGACATCAACAACGCAGCACAAAAACGAAATGTGTCATTTGCAATCGATGATGATTGTTTGCGATATGTATGAATATTCATTGAGGCGCTAAGCAATTGTGACAAGTCATTTGATGGTCTACAGTAACTATAGTATCGTTTATTGTGTGCAGTTGTTGTTACTGTACCAAACAGATAATCATTTTTTTTGATATTGTGAAGATTTGTGTTTTCTCCAACCACAAGTGGACCGAAATAGATCTTACATTTGATTGAGTATGAATTGAAATCAATCAAACCTATATATTTGTTCATTGCCTTTCCAGTAATAAATCCATTCTTATAGCTTATTTTCACAATTCTGGATATAGCTCGAGTTTCCAGCGATGATGAAGATGTAATTTCCTTCATCAGATTATCACAGGCTTTAGACTGTTTTTTCAACATGATGTCTTGATGATGTGCAAAAAAAAAAAGTGAGTTGATTAACAATCAAATTGTGCGGTGTATTTTTAACACGTGACATCTTCACTTCTCTTTCTTTATATGTATATGTAATAAAAACATATTAAAGTATCATTCGCACCCCTTGCACCTCCTGAGTCTACAGAAGGACGTCTAGTGTTTGCATTTTACTCTCTCTGTTTACCAAAAATTGTAATGTCGCGATTATTATCGACACATCATGATCATGCGCAAGCGTCTGCCTCCACCACTTCTTCCAATGAGCAAACAATTACTGATGACAATACAGGGCCTCATGACGAATCCCGACAGTTGTCAGGAAAAGCACCACCGTTTCATCCAACTACATTTCACCAAACTGATTTTGAAAATGAAGATATAGAATATGTAAAGTCAATTTTAAATAATATCTTAAAATATAACGGTAGCGTGTTTTCGATTTTTGTATTTTACATTATTAAATATGGAGTTCATAACGGTATCAAACACTATTTAAAAAACAATTTAAATCAAATTCTATGCACAATACCACTGCATTTGCAATCGGTGTGGGAGCGAGACGTATATGATAATTGTGTTGAAACCATTGACTACACAGAAGACAATACAACTCTTTACACCTTGATGACCCCTTATGGCACAGAACTAAGAATTATTGTAAAAGATAGTCAATATTCGATGCGTAACGCATGTTTCACAAACCTTGATTGTATTATGATGACGCGCAGTGGATTCAAAATTCATTGTGGAGGACCAAATAAAATACTTTTCAAACCGGCCCCATTCACTGAACTTCTTGATGAGCTGGTTTATAGAAAAGAATTTACATGGAACATGAAACTCTTGAATATTCTTGAGACAAGTGATTTAGGAATACATGTTGTGTACGATCATTGGAAAGACCTCATGAAATTAGGACTGACAAACAAACACAAAATCTGGCACCATCCAGTACCGCGAGAGATGAGAGAGCATCTAAGTAGTGAAAAGTATATCTGCAGCATTTGTTTGGATGAGTGTCAAGAACAAGAACACCACCACCACCAACAACAACAACAAAAAAATGAACACAAACACCAAGAAAAGAAATCAACGCGGCCTGTGTGTCGTCGTTCAAACTTGAACGATTTTATTGTCTTACCATGCAGACACATTTTTCATAAACACTGTTTTGGTCAAATTAAATTAAATAAGTCCTCAAAACGGATTGCTTGTCCGTTGTGTCGAGTCGAGTATGATGTGAGTGAATTATAATAATATTTAATTTACGTATAAAACATTTACCTATACCTATAACTATACTTTATAACCTAAACATGTAACTAAACATATAACCTAAACATATAACCTAAACATATAACCTAAACATA
>MDTC01086849.1_pt1 | contig 21829 bp, 8 predicted proteins | sample 811181 | NCBI WGS metagenome assembly MDTC01 (sample SAMN05326644, study PRJNA326480) | marine metagenome | isolation source: seawater | place: Pacific Ocean: North | collected 2011 | reverse complement strand
GGTGTCGCTGGCGGCGATGGCGGTCCCGCCGATAAGGAACTCATCGAAGTCGATGGCGCGCGCCAATGGAGCGACAATACCTTCGCGGCAAGTTGCCGCGAATATTTACAAGATGAAGCCTATATCGGCGGCGGCGATGGCCGATACCGACTGAGTAATGACGGGGGTCAGCCCTACGTCGTGTACTGTGACATGACCACCAATGGCGGTGGCTGGACGGTCGTGGGTCATTATCGTTCGGGGACGGCAGGCTCACCACCAGGCCATGACAACCGGGACTACTCACTGTTTATGAGAGCCCGACTAAACGCCCCATTCGGCTTAGGCGAACACTATGCAAATCCCAACAGCGACGGGACTTGGACGGATTGGCGCGTCTTGAATAACATCGGCTGGCCAGCAGAGTTTGCCGTGGTTATCGACCAAGGCAATGAGTTTCAAACCGGCTGGGAGAACTACGGCCGGAAGGTCATCTACCGGGTCAAAAACCGAAATCAAATGCCCAATTATGGCACGACTCAAAACATCGCGGCAAACGACAACCTGATGTTTAAATTTCATCCGGCGGAGAACTGGACCGATGTCGGTGATGGGTCTCGGTCGGGGACCTATTATTGGTTCCCACGCAACCCTCAAGATCAATACCTCGGGATGTTTCACGTCAGTAATTACCGCTATATTGGTGATGGGCAAGCAGCCAGTAATTATGAGTATGGAACGTACTTTGGTGTCGGTGTGCCCGGAGGGAACGACACCTGGCAGCACAATTCGCGCTTGCTCATTCGCGAAATGGTCGACCCCCCGGCAGACGATCAAACACGCCTTGAAACCGATGACGATGGGGTTCGAAGTTGGTCCGATGGAACCACGGCAAAGACGTGCCAAGACTACCGAAACCCACCGGAAGAGTTCTATCAGGGTAACATCGACTCGGGTAAGTACGAGATCGCCACAACATCGGGCCCGATTACCGTTTTCTGCGATATGGAAACAGACGGCGGTGGCTGGACCATGCTGGGACATTATCGCCAGCCAACGACAGAAAATGCACCTCCGGGCTTACAGAATCGTGATTACGCCTACTTCATGAAAGCCCGCAGCAATGAGTCATTCGGCCGGTCTACCTATCTTGCCGATCCCGACAGCCCGGGTGCTTGGACGGACTGGCGGTCATTGGAAAATGCGGGGTGGCCCATCGAATTCGCCGTCGTACTCGATCAAGGGGCACAATACAGCTCGGGTTGGGAAGACTATAACGCTAAAGCGATTTATCAGGTCAAACACAGAAACGTCATGCCCAATTACGGGACGACACAAAACATCGCTGCGGGCGACAATGTGCTCTACAAGTTCTCGCCGAGTGGTGGCTGGACCGACATCCATAACAACTCTAAATCCGGTCATTACTACTGGTATCCACGGGCGGCCAATAACGATTACCTAACCCTGTTTCATGTCAGTAACTACCGCTTCCTCGATGGGCGTGCTGATACCAACTATCAGTATGCCAACTACTACGGACGCGGTGTTCCGGGAGGCGACAATAGCTGGCGCCATGGGTCTCGAATGCTATTTCGCTCTCTGGGCGAGCCACCTGAGGAAGGGCAAGTGCGCCTGACGCCAGGGGATGATGGCGCCTTGTCTTGGTCAGACGGCAGTGTTCCTAACTCGTGTAAGGGCTATCTTGATGCCCCTGAGAATGCGTATCTGGGCGACCGCCTGTCCGGAAAGTATAGAATTCGCAACTCGATTGGCGAGCAGACAGTGTACTGCGATATGGACACGGATGGTGGTGGGTGGACCATGCTTGGTCACTATCGACATCCTGGGCGAGATAATGCCCCTGGAGATATCGCGAGCCGCGATTACTCCTATTTCATGAAAGCCAGAGAAGACCGAACTTTTGGTCGACAAGAGTACTTGGCCAACCCCAATAGTGATGGGGCATGGACTGATTTCAGGCCTCTAAAAGACATGGGTTTCCCAGTCGAATTCGCCATCGTCTTGAACGAAACAGGCTTCTATTCACCGAGTTGGGAGAACTACAATCGTAAGGTCGTCTATCGAGTCAAAAACCGAAATGTCATGCCAAACTACGGGACCCAACAAAATCTCGCGGCAGGCGATAACTTACTCTACAAGCTCAATACAGGAGACAACTGGGTCGATGTGGGCAGTAATTCAAAATCGGGTCATTACTATTGGTATCCGCGAAATCAAGGAAATGCCTATCTGACCCTTTTCCATGTCAGTAATTATAGTTACATCGATGGTCGAGCCGCGACCGACTATCATTACTCAAATTACTATGGAACCGGTGTGCCAGGTGGGAACAATTCCTGGCACTATGGCTCCCGGATGTTAGTCCGCGAATTAGGCGATGGCCCGGCCGAAGATCAAGAACGGATTGTGGCGGGGGACGATGGCGCCCGTCGATGGGCTGACGGAGACTTACGGCGTTCGTGTAAGGAATATCTGAACGATGTGCCTGAAGGCGCATACACCGGCGACTTACTGTCTGGAATGTATCGACTCAATACGCCTGCAGGGGAAATTAACACCTACTGCGATATGGACACCGATGGCGGTGGCTGGACAATGGTGGGCCACTACCGGCATCCCGGGCGGAGTAACGCACCGGCCGATATCAACAGCCGAGACTACGCCTACTTTATGAAAGCTCGAACCGACGAAGCCTATGGGCGGCCCGAGTATTACGGGGATCCAAACAGTGAAGGCGCATGGACTGATTGGCGATTGCTATCGGGTATGAGCTGGCCATTGGAATTTGCCGTTATCCTAGACCAGGGGCGCGCCTACCAGACCAACTGGGAAGACTATAATGCAAAGGCCATCTACCGAGTCAAAAACCGAAATATCATGCCCAATTATGGCACCCAACAAAACCTGACATCTGGCGACAACTTACTCTACAAGTTGAGTCCCAATAACAACTGGACCGACGTGGGAGGCAACTCAAAGTCGGGCCACTACTATTGGTATCCGCGGCATTCCAATAATAATTACCTGACTCTATTTCACGTCAGTAATTACAACTACATCGATGGCCGAGCCGGGACCGACTACCACTATTCGAATTATTACGGAGTGGGGATCCCTGGCGGCAATAACTCTTGGCACCATGGCTCTCGCATGCTGGTTCGTGAATCAGCCCCCCTACCCGATCCAGACCGACTGCGCATCGTCGCTGATCAAAACGACGTGCGTTCATGGTCGAACGGCCAAGTACGAAGGACGTGTAAAGAATACCTACAACAAGTCCCCAATGGCGGGGATGAGACCACCTTGCTGAGTGGTCGGTATTACATAGAAACGCCAAGCGGTCGAATTCCAGTCTACTGTGATATGGCCACCGATGGGGGTGGTTGGACTATGCTCGGACATTACCGACATCCTGGCCGAAGTAATGCACCGGCCGATGTCAACAGCCGAGACTATGCCTACTTTATGAAAGCACGGAGTAACCAAACCTATGGGCGGCCTCAATACATAGCCAATCCTGACAGTGAAGGTGCCTGGACTGACTTCCGTGTCCTAGAGCACATCAGCTGGCCTATCGAAATGGCCATTGTACTGGACCAAGGACGCTCATTTCTCACCAATTGGGAAGACCACAGCGCAAAGGCAATTTATCGCGTCAAACACCGTAATATTATGCCCAACTATGGCACCCAGCAAAATCTCACTGCGTCGGACAACCTCTTGTATAAGCTGAGTCCAAATAACAACTGGACAGACGTCGGTGGTAACTCAAAGTCGGGCCATTACTATTGGTATCCTCGGCATTCCAACAACAATTACCTGACTCTATTTCACGTCAGTAATTACAATTACATCGACGGTCGTGCAGGCACCGACTATCACTATTCGAATTATTATGGCGTCGGAATCCCTGGCGGTGACAATTCTTGGCATCATGGCTCTCGCATCCTGATGCGCGAAATTGAGCCGCTTCCCGCGGCTGATGTTCTCCGCATCATAGACGGTGAAAACGGCGCCAAACGCTGGTCCGACGAGCGCCTGTCCGCGAGCTGCCTCGAATACAGAGCAAGTCGGAATGGCGCATACGAGCCGTCGATTGTCTCGGGCCTCTATCGTCTGGACACAGCGCAGGGTGAAATCGATGCATACTGCGACATGGAGACCGATGGCGGTGGGTGGACCTTGGTTGGACATTACAGACATCCAGGTCGTAGCAATGCGCCCGCTGATGTCAACAGCCGAGATTACGCCTACTTCATGAAGGCTCGGAATAACGAGACCTACGGGCGTCCCGAGTACATTGGTAATCCAGACAGCGACGGGGCCTGGACCGACTGGCGTCACTTAGCTGGTATGAATTTTCCCATCGAGTTTGCAGTCGTGTTGGATCAAGGACAGTCGGCACTGATTCCATGGGATACATGGAATGCGAAAGCCATTTACCGGGTCGCCAATCGAAATATCATGCCCAACTATGGAACAGAGCAAGACCTGACATCTGGTAACAACTTGCTCTATAAACTCTCACCGGCTCAAAACTGGACGGATGTAGGTGGCGACTCAAGGTCAGGTATCTACTATTGGTATCCACGCCATTCCAATAATAATTACCTGACGCTGTTTCACGTCAGTAATTACAACTACATCGATGGTCGAGCAGGTACGGATTACCATTATTCCAATTACTACGGAGTGGGCGTTCCAGGTGGCAATAACAGTTGGCACCATGGCTCACGTCTGTGGGTGAGACCGATTCAGTAAAAAGTTTAATTAAATTAGGTCTCTAAATCCTGAGGCATTCATTGAAAGACGACATTCAGTCGTATTCCTGGAGGGTAAGGTGCGCAGTTACATGCAGTTTCGCTTAAATCGAAGCGGTCATAATCCGTTCAAACACCTGGTTCTACCTATTCTTTTCGCTGTACTTGCCTTAACGGGGTGCGCCTCAGATGACGGGTCCGGCGGACGGATGGGTCAAGCGGATTCAGGCAGCAATTTGGACGACGGAGGCGTGTCTAGCGATGCCTCGACTGTAATGGACAGCGGTCTGCTTGTGGACGCTACACGGGACGCCAGTCTCCGTGACACATCTGTACAAGATACCAGCGTAGACGCACAAATCCCCATGGACATGGGTCAAGAAGACGATATGTGGATCGAACCCGACACTGGGACCGCAGACGCGGCCTGTAATTGCGTTGGGAACCAAATTTGCGACCGCGGCACCTGCCTTGAGCCGGATGTTTGCGAAGCACATCGTGACTGTCTCGGTGCGAGACTTTGCGAAAATGGAATGTGTCGAGATGCATGCCTAGACAATAACGACTGTCCGGATGGAGAGACCTGCGATTTGGTCACGCAAACGTGTACGGACTCGGGTCCATGTATGAGCGATGACCAGTGCGGTGGCAATATCTGTGTTGACGGCCAATGCAACCCGCGCTGCCGAGTGGATGATAATTGTCCGGGCCTGCAAGTCTGTGAACTCAACAGTGGGCGGTGTCTCGAACCGGCCAATTGCGTGGCGGACCAAGACTGTAACGAAGGCCGTCGATGCGTTGACCGTGCCTGCGTGGACCCCTGTATTGAGAGCGCACAGTGTGCGGGTGCACAACGGTGTAATGACGGCATCTGTGCGGAGCCCAATATTTGCACAGACAATACCGATTGCTTGGGAGACCGAGTCTGTGTTGGACAAGCCGGTATGGCCGCTTGCCAGGATCCATGCAGCGTTGTCCCCTGCATGGGTGGCTTGACCTGCGACCGAATTACCGGCCAATGCCAAGAGGCAAGCCCTTGCGCCGATGCAGACGGCTGCTTTGCCAATCGAGTCTGTACTGATGGTGCATGTAATGACCCGTGCTTGGAGCCCGCAGATTGCCCCGGTGCGCAGGATTGTATCGACGGTCAATGTACGGAGCCTGATTTCTGCAATGGGGCATTCGATTGCAATCCTGGGCGGGTCTGCGTTGAAGGTCAGTGCCAAGACAATTGTGAGCGAGTCCCCTGTGATGGCGCATTACTGTGCCAACGGGAGACGGGGGAATGCGTCGAAGCATCGCCCTGCAACGACAATAGCGGCTGCTTCGAAGACCGTGTGTGCGAAGCCAACGTCTGCAGCGATCCGTGCCTGGAGCCTGCGGATTGTCCGGGCGGAATGAGTTGCGTCAATGGGCGCTGTGAAGAACCTGAGTTCTGTCGTGGCGCATTCGATTGTTTTGTCGGTCGGCGATGCATCGATGGCAGCTGCCGGAATGAGTGTGTCGATGGTGGCTGCTTAGGGACTCGTATTTGTGATCAGACAAATCTATGCGTCGAGGGACCAACCTGCGCCGGTGACCGGGACTGCGATGATGATCGCCTTTGTGACGTCCAAGCTGAGCGCTGCACGGAACCATGTATGGTCGATGTCCAATGTCCTGCCAATTTGGAATGTGGCCCTGATGGGCTGTGTCGCGAGCCACGCTATTGTGCCCCGGGTGATGAATGCCTCGACGGGCAAGAATGCCTTTTCGCCCATTGCTACACTGTGGATTGTCGGCAGGATATAGACTGCGGCGGTGATCTCTTCTGCGTCGGATTTACATGCCTCGCTGACCGACCAGGTGAATGTAACTGTCCTGAGGATTGGGCCTGTGACGACGGCCATTGCGTCCAACCCGCACCATGCGCGCAGGCACAAGGCAATGCAGGTGAACAAGGATGTCCCCAAGGCTTGCGATGCGCGCAAGACGGTCGCTGTGTCGACTGCACGGCGGACGCAGATTGTGAACGTGGAGTCTGCGATGGCGCGCGTTGTGTAAACCCAGAGCCATGTGATATCGCTGATGATTGCCTGGAGGGTCATCAATGCAATGGCGGAGTGTGTTCTCTGCCGAGAGATCATTGCGACGAAGACACGTTGAACAACGGTGACTTCGGATTTGCCGCCAACTTAGTTTACGGAACAATCCCAGACCTGATGGCCTGCGAAGGGCGAGCGGATTGGTACCGAGTCAATGACAACGTCGGCGCTCGGATCACAGTCCGGTATGATTCGGCCACAACAGCATTAGATGTCCGCGCCTACACCCGCGAGCAGCTGGGACGAGACGCTGCCGATGTCGGCGAGGCCATTGGCAACGAAAATTGGATCAATGTAGGCCGCGGAATTTACTACATCCGAGTCACTGCCCTCGAAGGAGGTAGCGGTGTCTACAGCATCACCACCGAAGGTAATGTAAGCTGTCTAGACGACCAGTTTGAGAGGCCATGGCGAAACGACATTCCAGGCAATGCAAGAGACATTGATGCGGGCGAAATTGCGGCCAATCTCTGTGACAACGACGTCGACCACTATCAATACCTCGGTAATGACGGCACCGTTGAAATCAGCGTTGAGGGCAATGTATTCGGTACATTTAACGGCGAACCACTCCCTCAAACAGCCTTTGGTCCAGGCATCATCCGAATCGACGGTGAGGGTGCCTATACTTTGAGTATTGCACCAGATGATAGGCCCGAAGCGCGCTGTGCACGCGCCCAAGTGGTTCAAATAAATTCGACATTCAATGGCTCCGCTGACCGACCCATCAACACATTTTCAGCAGACTGCCATCTCCAAGACGGTACTGATGCTGTATTTGCCTTTGACCCACCGGGAGCGGGTACGGTAACGGCCCGATTGGAAAACCTCGATCCCGACGCTCGGTTACGGGTCATGAACGACTGTACACAAGAGCCAATCGCCTGTGGTGACAACTTCGGACGCGTGACCGCTGCGGTTGGTGCAGGCCGCCACTACCTGATTGTAGACGGAAATTACCGCGGCGATATTACGCTGACGTTCGATGGTGAAAACCCCGTATGCCAGGCTGCACCAGACTTGGCTGCCGGCAACCCCGTACAGGTCGAGCTAAATCAACGGAACCCGGATGTCGATGGTGGCTGTTTGAATGAAGCGGCTGGTCAAGCCATCTATCGGTTCTCAGTGCAACAAGACTCCATGGTCAGTCTTGATATCGACAGTGCTGACCAGAATGCCATCGCAAGTATTCGAACGGTCTGCAGTGACGCCGCTGGCGAATTGAGATGCCAAGCCAATAATGGCAATACACGCACACGCTTCATGCCCGCCGGCGATTACTATGCTGTCATCAACAGCGATTCGCCCGTCACAGCACAGCTGACAATCGAACCGGGTGGCCAACCTGGGCCTCCATCACCAGCAGATGCCTGCGGAGCGGCACCAGAGTATGATCTGGCCGGTGGACCGACCAATGGTGCTGTCCTCGAAGATGACTTTGATTCATTCAACCCTGACTGCCGAGGCGGCAGTAACCCTGACCGAGTCTATCGCATTAGCATCGTGGAGCCGACGACACTCATCGGCCGGCTGTCGATACCCAACCCAACAACGGCAATCATGGTCTACGGTGCCTGTAATCAAAATCCCATCAATTGTGGTGAAGGTGGACCGAACTTACGCCAAGACTTGGACCCGGGTGACTATTATGTCGTCATCGATGGGCCCAATGACGGGGAGATGGAGCTCATTTTGGACCCACCTCCCGGAGAAGGTGGCGGTGCGACACCAGCAGAGGCCTGCGAGCGAGCGCCTGAGCTCACACATGGTGTCCCATCAGCAGCAGAAAGCATCGGTCGCTCCGATAATTTCAGCCCAGACTGTGCGCCACCCGGCAGCATAGATCGTGCATTCCGGATCAATTTGGATCGCCGGGCGACCATCAATGCACGCCTGGAACAACCCCAACCTGGCACAAGTCTGTTGCTCTATCGTGATTGCGAAGGCGAGGTTGTGGCATGTGGAGATGAGGACGGTGCGTTGAGTCAGAGAGTTCCCGCGGGAGAGTACTTCATTATCATCGATGGATTTAACGAGGGCGATCTCTTAGTCGAACTCGACCCTCCACCAGGCGCACCGGTCATCGAGACACCAGCAGAGGCCTGTCAGCAGGCCCCAGTTTTGCCAACCGGTGCCAGCAACATCAATGTGGGCGGTGGGGCTGATAACCTATTTGTCGGCGCGTGCGGATTAGGTGATACGCCAGAACAAGCCTATAGAATCGATATTGCGGACCCCGCAACGCTGAGAGTGACTTTGACGGAGCCTGCGGCCGCGGCACAACCGGTTCTCTATCAAGATTGCTCGCAAGCCGCCGTGGCTTGTCCGTCAAATGATGGGATCATGGAGCATGATGTAGACCCCGGAACCTATTACGTCGTGATTGAAGGTCAATATGGTGGCGGAGTTGATGTTGCATTAGCCGAGCGAGCCGAAGCATGCGCCGATGCTACCCCGATCGCTGATGGGCAGAATGTCGAAAGCCCACTCAATCTCACACCGCCACCTTACGGTGGAAACTGTCTGGGTGTAGGGAATCAGCAAGCACTGCATCGATTCGAGCTGGCAGAGGCATCACGGGTCAGAGTTACGACCAGTGCAGCCAACCCTGTTGCCTTGTCATTGCGAACAAATTGCGACGACGGCAACAGTGAGTTGAGCTGTCAATCGGGTGCTCAGCCAACCCTAGAGGCCGATCTTGATGCCGGTGTCCATTTCGTCATCGTCGAGAGCGATGGTGACGTGGAGTTAAGACTCGAAGTCAACCCCGATGACAACGCCGGGCCCCGCTTAGACGATACCTGTGAGCCTGCGGAAGAGGGCGAGATCATCCTTCGCGGCACTCAAGTTCAATTACAAGACACCACGGCGACCGCAACAGATGCATCCAATGCAGCAACCTGTGACAATGGGGCCGGCCCTGGCGGAAAAGACCGGGTCTTTTTGTTTGGCCTCGCCGAGCGAGCCCAAGTCACAGCGTCTGTTCAGGGGGCCGAATTTACCCCCGTAATCAAGTTGCTTGATGGCGGGTGCTTTGGCCAGGAGAGCTGCAGCCCCATCGATGATGCCAACATTACGAGAGAGCTTGAAGCCGGTCAACATGCCATTATCATCGATTCAACCGGCGCGCTTGAAGATGGGGCATTTACCCTCACAATCTCGGTTGATTAGGTGAAAGAGTGGAGACTTTAAAGCAAATGAGGCTAGAACATTACTGCCTGTTATTCGTCGTCGCTACCGGGTTGTACAGCTGCCAAAAACGGACGCCTAAGGTCTGTTCAACCAATCAAGATTGTGCAGCCGGGTTGACGTGTTATCACTCAAGCTGCATGGACCCGTGTGCGACCCAAAGTGCCTGTGAGCGAGACGGGAAATGTACGACCAAAGCAGGCAAGTGTGTCGTCGCCTCCAATACGGATTGCGAACGATCAGAACTGTGCAATGGAGCGATTGGGTTTTGCCACGCAGTTGATGGTCGATGCGCACCGAAGACCGATGCAGATTGTAAGGCCAGCAAAGGGTGCCGAATTCTTGGCCAGTGCAGCGTATCTGATTTGGCATGTGTTGCCCAAAATGAGCAAGATTGTATCGACTCCGCTTCATGTGGAGATGCCAAGCTATCTGCATCAAACCGACTGTGCATGCTGTCGGACCCCCTCAAGCGATGCGTGAGCTGCGAAGAGACAGACGCCTGTCTCAAAGACGGTCTGTGTGGCGTGCAGCTCAGAGGCAGCATAGCCAAGTGCGTGAGCTGTGACGTATCCGATGTTTGCCTTGGCGGCTACTGCAGACTCAAGAACGGGCGTTGTACCAACGATCTCGGTCGGCCGTATGCAGGGCAGCGTTCTTTAGCGGACGTTCGCGACCCACGAAAATTGAATGACCGAAGCCGGAAGACACTCGATGAAGTCCGAGGACCGAGCGAGCCGGTCAAGCCAAGGCCCGAGGGCCATTCAATACCTCAAAACTCATTGATGCCACCGGGGACAGCCACCGTTGATACCTCACTGAACAAAGTCGAATCTGACCGGGAACATGCTCGAAATATCCCGACTGCCCATGCCCATGCTGAAGGCCAGAAAACGCCAGATGGCTTTTGGAGCCATGGTGGAAAACCGGGTACCGGTGCTAAACAAGCCGATTCGAAAAAGAGCCAACCTCTCGATGAGCCCATTATGAAGGATGGAAGAGCGGACGCCATGAGTTTTGGGGAGAGCGCGGGTGGCACAAAGCAACCTGCTCAAAAGAGCGGTCCGGCGAATGGCGATAAGTTAATGCCACCTGGAACCGAAGCCTACTAGGTGAAAACGGGATGGGTGTAAATCATCTGTGGGGAACGGGTCAGACCGTCGCGTCAACTAAGACAGGCTGAGTGAGCACAAAATACACCACCAAATAATGCAGGACGGCGGCCACGATCACGAGAAAATGAAAGATTTCATGGTAGCCGAAATAGCGCGGGTACGGATTAGGCCAGCGCTTCGCGTAGATGATCGCACCCACCGTATAGGGTATGCCGCCCGCACACATCAACCAGAACACAGCGGCCCCATATTGCGCCCACAGGGCAGGTAGGACCATGACAGCGCCCCATCCCAATACGACATACGGGGTCGCCGTGACATAACGGGGCCAATTCTGACCAAGAAGCGTGAACGCAATTCCAATTCCAGCCGCTGTCCAAACCGTCGGTAGAAGCCCCACCCAGATGGAGTCCGCCAGGCTGATACATATGGGCGTGTACGTGCCCGCAATGAAAATATAGATCATCGACCGATCGACCCGACGCAGCAAAGCACGAGGGCGTGGACGCCACATGGGGACGTGATAAACAGCGCTGACAGCGAAAAGCGAGATGAGACATGACCCATAAATTGAGGCGGCAAAAGCCCCGTCTTCTGTCAGGGCCCCTCTCATCAGCAAGACCGCGGCAGGAATGGCCATTAAGGCAGCAAGCAGATGGGATATCCCCCGGCCTTTTGGCTTTGGCCCTTTTTCGCTTGTCTTAGTCTCGATGGACAAAAATCAACTCTTGGGTCAGATTCGGGACCCATACACAAAGACGCTAGGTCACCCTCGGATGTGTATGGGTTTACACATAAGCAAGAGGACGAGCAAGTATATCGACCACAGGGGCCACCGATTGTCTTCACCAGCCGCTTGGCTACACCCACTGCCCTTGGCTGTCGATGCATGTGTCGCATCTAGGTTCGAGGTTGCATCTGCCTCGGGAGGGGGTCTTAGACCAGCGTCATCTTGCGGCGTCTCGCCGCCGTCACTCTCAAGCGCTGGCATGGTCGCATCGAGACCGATGCCTGCATCTGAGCGCGTCATGGACAGACCAGCATCCGAAATTGGCGTTTCAGCCTCGTCGTAACAAACGTCAGGCCACATCACAAAGTTGGGCTGGCCACAACTCATTTGGTTACCGGGACAGCGTCCTCTACAGCAGAGGTAGGTGCGATCCTCGTCACCGCAATCTTTCCGATGGCTGGCGTCCTCAACTTGAGCGAGAAGCGGCGTCCAAGTTTGGCCAAAATCAGTGGACCGACCCAGCGCCCAGGGGCCGCCGGCGTAGGGATTGCCACACGCGTAAATCGTATCTGATGCATCGCGGCGATAGAGGCAGCCGATGGTGGGCTCTCCAGACTCATCAATGCGCCAAGTTGAGCCAAAATCATCGCTGGACCAGCGACCACCAAGTCGTCCAATGCCAATGACTCTGCCATCGGATCCGTTGAACATAATCTGGACATCGGGCTCGTCAAATAGACCCACAGTCTGCCAAATTCGCCCGCCGTCCGCTGTCCTCAAAATTCGGCTGCGCTCCGCCACTTGAACGACGGCGAGCATTACATCTACATTGACCGGCGAGATATCGACGTGTCGTATGGAGTCAAAGGGAATCTCTAACTGAGCATCCGTGATGGTCAACTCTCTGAGTATTTGACCCTCAACATCCCGAACGGATAAGCCACCAGAATGATGGACCAACATGGTCTCGCTATCGCCTGTGACCCATCTGATGGACAGCACTCGACCAGACGCATGGACCGGAAACGCCTGCCACGTTCGACCCATATCATCGCTCCAAAAAAGCGTCGATTCACCCTCGTCATTTTCCGCTGCAACAACCGTTCGCTGGCCATTTGGCCTCGGCCATAGACCGACTGCACGCATGTGTGCCAGTGGGTGGTCCACAGCACTGAAATCACAACCACCATCTATAGAACGATGAACGCCGTAATTGGTCGCGACCAGCCACTGTGATGGATCTTGATCATCAATGACCAAAGCATTGGTTCTGGCGAAGGGATGAATCGCGTCTTCGCAAACCCATTTATATTCAAAATTAAGATAGACGAGAATGCCTTGATTGGTGGTCAAGGCATGAATACCGTCGCCAGGCCCTGTAGATGAAGAGAGCGCTATGACCTTGGGGTCCGGTCCGTGTCCGTAGGCCGATATAGATAAGAATGCAAGCAGAAGCAGGCTGTAGACCGCTCGCGCAAAAACGGTGCGAGCGTGCCTAAGACCCATCGACCTTACAGCTCCGTAATGGTCAACCGGTAGGGGGCAGTCGCGCCGTCATACCCGTAAATGTAGACCATTTGGGGGCCATCCCATTCGAAGACTTCGTTGTCGTCACTGGATTGCGGTCCGAGGGGGGCACCATCTCGACCAACCATGGGTTGGCCATCTCGGAATAAGACAACGTCGAGGTCGCCCGTCGCATGGCTGAATTCGAGCTGAAATTGCCACGGCCCTTGCACATCGATGAAATAGAAATCACCTCGACGTCCGCAGACGCCCCCTCTAATGCGCTCAGCACCGATCTGACTCGCTTGTTGAGGTGTGTCGTTCGGCTCCAGGTCTTCGTCGGCACCATCGGGACAGTTTGATGGCAGGGTTGGGCGAATCGTAGCAGGGCCTGGGTTACTCCAATCAGCTTGGGGGTCTTGAGCGATCTCCACATAGGGAAGATGGTCTCCACCGCGCGTCCTCTGAGTCGCGATGACCCGCATGTCCGAGCGCCTTACGACAAACGCAGATGGTAGGTGGTCGATCAATGACGTGTCCATGAGACGAAAATCAAATTGGCTATTTAATTCACCAACGCGAACACCACTTTGTTGAGGCGTCGCCTCTCTGAGCAAGGTCTGAGTGTCTGCTAATCCAATGGGTGCACCGACAGCCGATTGCGCTCCGACAAAAACGATACGCCCACCAGCCGCCTCAATTTGAGGGGACAGAGCGTCAACATAGGCCACGTATTCATAGAGCCAAGGAATCCATTCTGGTACGACCACAAAAACGACTGTCTCGACATCCTGCCAATCATCACCGCAAAAAATATCAAGGGCGCCGAAGCTGTTCATCTGTTGACCCGCTTCACTGGCATTGGACCAGCTGAAGGGGGGTAAGACCTGGCCAACCCCGATCTGGCTTGTCCACTGGGGATATGTGCAGGCGCCCATTTGAGGCATGGTCGGATCGATGACGCTCGCCATGGTATCGCCGACAGGGTCGATATAATTGGCCGTGCCTTCAAAGGCATTCACGTACCAGAGTTGTCCTTGGGGACTGATAGTCAGGCCCATGACACCTGGTTTCCCGGTGACCAGTCGATCGATTTCTTGACCGTTAAAATCATAGGCAACGATGTCGCCCGTTTGGGGAAATGAGACGAAAATGTGCTCGTCGGTGACTGCGAAGCCTGATGGTGTGTCCAGTCCATCGATAAGAACCCGATGGGAAACGCCCGTGATTTGGTTAAACAGCTCCAACGGTTCATTGATAGCAATTAAGTTACCGGCCGGCGCGCCTGTCGTAAGGTCGGCCACTCGTATCGCACCCGCCCCTGTGTCCACGTAATACAGGTCTGTGCCAATCAATTCCAAATGAGAGGGTACATCAGGGACGCGGGTGAATGTGAGCTCTGGATAGCGTGATACGCGTCCATCGGAGTGATCGTCACCACCCGGGACGTGAGGTTGCTGAAAGTCATAGCGAACAATATGTCCATTGGCCCCATCGGCCACGAAAAATGCGTTCCCGTCTTCATGTGCAATGCCCATACACATCGGACTCTGATGCAGCATATCTAAATGGCTTCCGTTCAAGCCGCCTGGTCTTTGGGTCTGGTTGACGCTGCAGTGGATCATCAGGTCCGTTGACCAGAGAACCGGGCCCATAAAATCATTTGGAAAGGCAAAACCATCCATCCCGTTCCGACTTTCCTGACAGGTCCCAAAACTCCTCTGGTTGCCAAAGGCAATGCTCGATACTTCTTCCATAAAGTGGCTGGCTGCCATGTCTCGCATTCGGTCGATCCGCTGGTCTGGCGTGCCCGCACCAAATAGAACCACGTTGCCATCCCAATCCCGGTCAACAATCCAGAGCTGATCCGGTCCATCTGGATTGAACTCGAGATCGCGCGGATGGGAGAGTCCATCACTGCGGCGGGCTGCGGTAATGAGCTGCCGCTCAGCCGAACGGCCAAACTGGGCAACTTTGGCCGGCTCCTGTGGACTGGAGGCATCGGGCGTTTGTGGCTCATTTGTCTGCGGTCCGGAGCCACCATCGGTCTGAGGCGGGTCAAAGCCGTCCTCGCCGAGGACAACAACCACAGTGCTTTGAGAATCAGATTCGTCACAGCCGGCTAAGGCGATGAGCGCAAAAAGAACGCCTGAAATAATTTTTTTCATATTTGTAAGTCCAATCAATGGCGACCGTGAGACGAGGCAGCCCAGTAGTCAATGATACGTACGTATGATGTACACGTCTGTGTTGATCAAAATTATTAAACTGTAGCCGGGACACACTTACCCGAAATCAGCCAGCTTAGCGAGTGATAAGCATCGGGCAAACGCACTTTGCTTTGCGCCCTGCAAACCCGATAGGAGCGAGCCCATAAGGGGCAAAATATGGTCAAAGCGAGAAACGACAAAAAAAGAATTCAGCAAATGTCCGCAACAACATTCGAAAATCGCCGAGTGCCCTGAGTGAAGCAGATCCAAAATGGTTATTTTAAGGAGTGATTTCAGATGACTTTACACGTGTCGTATACCACCAGTGCGCAACACGGTCTCAAGAGAACACCGTCGCATCGACCACAGATACGAGCACTCGACTCAGATCGAACGCTTAAGGAGACGACCTTCGGCTTACGGCAACTTGAGCCCCTGACTGCCAAGCAGCTAAAAGATGTCGAGTTTGCCTGCACCGGTCCTGAAAAACGCTGGTATCTAGCTCATCAGTGGTGGCGACTTTTCTGGCACAGCCAAGAACGGCTCGATGGGGAAACGATGCTCGCGAAGATCTATCGGAGGGGACATCCTCGCTACGCGACATATAAGCGATTTTCTGGTGCAGAAATACTCCTGTCATGGCTTTGCACCTCAGGCATTAATCCGGACCGAGTTCAACTCTCAGAATTAGAATTTTTTATCACTCGGATCTACCCTTCGCATCCAGATTTTTTCGAATCAAATACGGTTGCCGACTTAGTCGAGTTTAGCTGCGTATGCGAGTTCCTCAAGGGGACCGGTGCTGTCTACGGCCACCACTTCGAAGGTCTCTTTGGAGAAGTGACCGTCACTAAAGTGCTTGAACGCCGTGCAGCAATCCGTGCCGTCTCTACGGCGAAAAATCATCAGGGGTCGACCGACACAGCGACTCAGACGAAGGATAGATCGCAGTCTACAGCCATACCCGAAGACTGATCGCCCATCAGCCGTTTGCCACAAGACGGTTGAATTGAAAATCCACCGCCGAGGTTTGTGGCGAAAACTGGCCCTGGATCCAGGGCCATGTCACATCGTTCTGCCATGGGATTCTCAGCCCTTGGTGATGACCCCGTCGATCTAACATTTGTTGAGATGCAGGACGACTCAACCGCCACGCATCTGTCAAAGATCCCGTCTATCAAGCGTCTTCTGTCTAAATTTTGTTCGAAATCCAGCGACAAAGCTTGACAAAACCTTCCGAATGGTAGATATGCGCTACGGAGTTGATCCAAACTGGGATAATCAGACCAAACGCAAGGTCATTTTGGACGATTCAATTTGACACTGAGAACGCGTCAGGTAACCGATAACTTTAAAAAGGAGACAAGTATGCAAAGGTCCAGCGTACTTTTACTGATCATTTGCTGTGCATTCATCGGCTGTGGAGAAGATGATAAGGAGTCAAACGTCGTCAACTTCCCAGGTGATCCAACAACGATCACCGACGCGGGTGCAGGCACAGACATCGGATTCATCGCCGAGCCGACACCTGGTTCAGCGGGGCGCTTTACTCGGCAGACCATCGACGCAAACGCCAATGGCCCCGCATTCGCAGAAGTGGCTGATGTCAACGGCGATGGCAAACTTGATCTGATTATTTCGGAGTTCGGCCAGGTCGGTGGAAACACCGTGGAGCCGGGTGGGATTGCCATTTACCTCCAGGGTGATTCAATCGACGAGTGGCAGCGACAAATGGTCACGAGCGACAACGAGCCCCTGTATTGGCCAAACTCCGTGCATGTAGACGATATTGATGGTGATGGTGATATGGATTTGACGGTCGGAACGGGCTTTCTCATCTGTGAAATTCTCAGTCGAGTTGATGAGACAGGACAGATGCTCCCGCCCGCCCCTTGCGGAGGCCTTTTCTGGTTTGAGCAAACACCAAACGGCTGGGTCAAACATGACATCGTCAGCGAGGGCAGTGAACTCTTCTATCACCATGGGTTGTTGGCCGACATCGACAATGACGGCATCCTCGATATGGTCACCGTCGGCGAACGCCGCTATCTCGGTGCAGACGGGCGCCCAGTCGATGACGCGCAGGCAAAATGGTTCAAAGGTGTGCCCACTGCCGAGCGATTTGAGACAACACCACGTGCCATTGGACCAGGTATGGGCAGTCTTGCTGAACTCAATGATATCGATGGCGATGGTGATCTAGACCTGATCAGTGCCGAATACTTTGCCTCTTTCGACCAAAAATCTTTCGCATGGTACGAAAATGTTGCGGCCCCCGATGCAAATAACGCAACGGGAACATGGGTCCGTCATGTCATCGACGATTCTGTTGGCCCAGCCATTCAAATGACTATGGTTCCCAACTTCTATGGTGATGGTCGCACAATTGCAATCGGCTCAAATCACACGCAGACCACAGGAGACAACCCGCAACCTTGGGAATCTGCGATCTTCGCCTATGAGCCGGCAGCTGATCCCCGCCAGCCTTGGACACGCACACAGCTCTCTGAAAACATCGTGTCTGTACCCAGGGCAAACCAAGCTGCCCCCGGTATCTTTGATGCCGGCGATGTCGACGGAGACGGAGACATGGATCTGCTGGTCTCTGGCGACGGAGACAGCCGAGTGTTTTTACTCGCCCAAGACGAAAACCAAGGTTTCACCACCTGGGTCTTAGATGAGAACTTGCCTCAAGCAGGCGCGATGAAGATCGTCGACTTAGACAACGACGGCACCAACGAACTCATTGTCACCAGCTTCGATAACAACGTTTTGTACATGTACCGAAATAACGTTGAAGGTCCACATCCTCTGGGTGTCGCAACTCAACCGTCATGGGGCACGTCTGAGGGCGGTTCAATTCGGGTCAATTACGATGGAAGTGCGACTGGCCAATTGGTGGTTGCACTGTTCACCTCATGGCCTCCAGCGGGCCCTCCGAGCGGCTTCAAAATGATTCAAGATCCGAGCTATCCGGTAGTGGCCGAATTCCCATCTGTGGAACCAGGTGATTACGTGGCCCTTGCTTTCATAGATGTCGATGGGTCTGGACCCATGGGTCCAAATGAAGGTGACGTACAAGTCCAGGCAGATGTCAGTTTCCCGACATCCGGTCCAATTGACTTATACTTACGCGGAGACGGCGGCGATGGCCCACAGCCCAATCCCGGAAATCGGTTGCGCGTCACCTACGGCGGTAATGAGGTTGGCCCCTTGGTCGTCGCCATGTTCAGCTCATGGCCTCCAATGGGTCCACCAAGCGCATTCGAACAATTCCCTGCACCCACCTACCCAGTTGATGTTGAGTTTCCGACGCTTGCGCCTGGCGAGTACACAGCAATGGTGTTCATCGATGTCGACGGATCAGGAATCATGGCGGCAAATGCCGAGGATGTTCAAGCTCGAGAAACTGTGAATTTTCCCGCCGATCAAACGATTACCATCGACCTCGGTGGCTCAGCTGAAGGACAAGGATTTGAAACCGTTCGCACCGAAATCATGAGAAACGGTCGCCTCACACCGCTGGTCGCCTATGTACCAAACGACGGAAACAACTTACCAATGGTCGTCTTTACACCCGGCTTTCAACTTGAATCGGCCGGCTATGCACCGCTCTGTGAAGCGTTCGCTCAAAACGGATATGTCGTCGCTCGACTGGACCCGCCAGGCACGATTTTCGACGTGAACCACATCGAGATGGGTGCTGACGTCCGCATGGGCATCAACTGGCTGCTCAACCAGAGTCCGTTCGCCGATCGAATCGACGGGACACGCGTCGGCACGATGGGACACAGTCTTGGTGGTAAGCTTGCCATTATGAACGCCATCGAGGATCCACGAGTACAGGCTGTTTTCGCAATCGACCCGGTCGACGGTGACCCAAGTCCATTTCCCGATCCGGCGACGCGCCCAGATCTGGTTCCTGGACCCATCGACGGTCTCACAGCTCCACTGGGTTTGATCGGTGAGACGACAAATGCAACCAGCAGCAATGCCTTCGCACCGGCATGTGCGCCGGCAGAAGAAAACTTTCAGACATTCTTCGAGAGTGCAACGGCCAGTGATTGGGTTGTCGAATGGAACATCGTCGGTGCAGACCACATGGACTTTGTGTACAACTGCCCAGAGGGACTCTTCTCACCATGCGAATTATGCGACGACGGTCCATTGGATGCCGCTCGTGTTCGAGAGATCACTCTCGATTTGGCACTGGCCTTCTTCGGTCTGCATTTCAACGGTGAAGCCGACATGAACTCTCAGCTGACAGGTAACAATGTGCCTCCAGAGGTCGAGGTTCGACAACGCTAGGCTGGGGCAGACCATCCATTAGTGCCACTTCGGGCTGAATCGGCTCTGTCTCTCGGGACAGGGCCGGTTTCATATTGCCAGCCAACGCTCCGCAGGCTCCGCAGGCTCCGCAAAAGCCCCCAAGCCCCACCCCCTCTGACGCGGATTTTCAGCGTTCATAGCTCCATCAACACTGAAACCTGCTCAAGTTTGTACGCATCTGCCTGCCTATTGGACATTGCAAGGTACGACCGCTTGCACCATTGTGTATACGGCATCTTCATCAAGCAGATTGAGTAAAGGGCAGCAACGTGGGTCGACTGACACAGAAATCGCCAACTTTTGGCTGGTTTTATCTATTACTCTTGTTGGTATGCCTGCCACGATTCGTCCAAGCGCAAGACGATGAAAAGGTCGCTGCTAACGCCCCACCCAAACTGACAAAAGCTCCGAGCGTCACTGAGTTCATAGACGCGACGTACCCATTAGACGCAAAGGCTCAGGGCATCGAAGCGAAAGTCACGGTCGCCTTTACGGTCACCACGAATGGGACAGCAGAAGACATCGAGGTCATAGAGAGTGCCGGCGATGCTTTTGACCAGGCTGCAATCGCCGCAGTGAAACGCTTTAAATTCTCTCCGGCGGAGGTTGACGGAGAGATTGCCCCTGTTCGAATACAGTACACGTATAATTTCACGCTTCGACAGGCAGCTGAGCCGATGCCGAATCCAAGTACCAATTCGGATTCTGACCCACCAAACGGCAAAGCCGCTGGCGGCGGTCGTTTGATAGGCCGTTTGATCTTAAAAGGATACCGAACACCATTGGTTGGCTTTGAAGTCAAGCTGTCGACAGGTGTCCAGAGCTTTACGGATGAAGAAGGCCGCTTTCGTTTCGAGACGGTGCCGACTGGCACCGTCATTGTGAGCGTGGATCAGGCCGACTTTTTTCCCATCGAGTCCGAAGAGACCATCAGCGAAGGCAAAGAGACCGATGTGACCTATTTTATTGAACGTAAATCCTTTGATGACTCAGTCGTCGTCGTCGGTAAGCGCGTCAAGAAAGACGTCGTTAAACGGACCATTCGAATAGAAGAAATCCGGCTGATTCCCGGGACCAATGGCGATGCACTGAGCGTCATACAAAACTTGCCCGGCGCAGCACGTACGCCATTTGGAAATACCGATTTAATCTTGCGCGGTGGGGGTCGGACACAGGCCTATTTAAATCAGCAGCTCATTCCACTCCCATTCCATTTCGGTGGCCTACGCAGCACTGTTTCAAGCGCTTTAATCAGCGATATTCAAATCTATCCCAGCAATTTTGGCGTTGAATATGGCCGGATAAACGGCGGTGTCGTCGATATTCAACTGCGGGAGCCAAGACGGGACGCCGTCCATGGGTTTGTCGAAGCTGATGTCTTTGATGCGGGTCTCTTAATCGAGATGCCCATCGGTGATTCGGGCGGACTGGCCATCGCTTTTAGACGAAGCTATTTCGATGCCATTCTCGCCGTTGCTCTGCCAGCGGACTCCGCCGTTTCCTTGCCGACAGCACCTCGTTATTACGATGCTCAGATTTTGTACACGAACTCCCATGGGCCACATGCCTACAAACTCCTGGCCTATGGCTCAAGCGACCGAGTGGTGGCTCTTCTGTCAGAAGCCAATGAGAATAACCCCCAAGCGAGAGGCAGCGCTCGCCTGGCTTTAGAATGGATCGGCGGACAAGCCGAATGGAGTTATCGATTCAAACCAGGGATGAAAAATACACTTAATCTCAGCTATCTCACCACATCGACTGAGGCCAGTTTTGGCTCGACTGTCGACTTAGATTTTTTGTTTCACCAAGTGCTTATTCGAGACACTCTGGATCTGACCCTGTCCGACTCATTCAAACTTCGTATGGGTCTAGATGCCGATATTCTATGGAGTCGTATCGACGC
>MDTC01160702.1_pt1 | contig 21842 bp, 14 predicted proteins | sample 811181 | NCBI WGS metagenome assembly MDTC01 (sample SAMN05326644, study PRJNA326480) | marine metagenome | isolation source: seawater | place: Pacific Ocean: North | collected 2011 | reverse complement strand
AATATTGGAGCGGGAAACGAGATTCGAACTCGCGACCCCGACCTTGGCAAGGTCGTGCTCTACCAACTGAGCTATTCCCGCACACAAAAATGGCATCCCCAAGGGGATTCGAACCCCTGTTACCGCCGTGAAAGGGCGGTGTCCTAGGCCTCTAGACGATGGGGACGTCTCAATCAAGAGGCGCGAATTCTATTGAGGCTTTGATGGGTCGTCAACCCCTGCATGAAAATTTTTTACGACTACACTTAAGCGATGTTATGGAAATCGCGGTCACACAGGGCCTGAACCTCTATGTCTACATTCCTGCTGGTCATTCTTGCTGTGTTTACAGCGCTGAGCGCTGTCGGCGCGCTGTGGTTTATGCGCTGGCAGGAACAGAAGCGCCTTGAACGCGCCCGTCAGGCTGTCGAGCACGCTGACCGCATGGGTGAACTCAGCATGATTGGCGAAACCCTTGCCCCGTGGCTCAGCCAGGGCTGTAAGCAGTTTCTCGCTCACAAGATTCAACATCACGCCGGCCAGCTGCAACAACTGGGCATCAAAGCCGATCAGCGTTGCAACCGCGCTATCGAAAACGCTAACCAATGGATGGACGCAGCCAAAGGCGGCAAGACTCCCCTTCCCGCTCAAAGCAGTAAAGCGCAGGAACTGCGCAACCTGATTACCCTGCTGATCGAATACATCCGCAATGAATACAAGAAAAACCTGGTCGCTGCCGCCGAGGCCCGCCCCCTGCTGGCAGAGCTGAAGATTCTGAATGTGCGCATCGCAGCTGCGGTATTCGAAAGCAAAGCCATCGCCGCAGAGAACATGAATAACCACAGCCAGGCCGTGCATTATCTGAAGAAAGCCATGGCAGCCTTACAGGTGGTCGAGAAGCCTACCCCTGACATTGTTGATATGCTGGCCGATATCAAGCAGCGTCACGAACTGCAGCTCGCTCAGCTGCAAAGCAATAATACCGGCAATCGTCTGGAAGCAGCGGCAGAAAAGTTGGCGGAAGATGATGACGCCTGGAAGAAAAAGAACTTCTGAGCAGCCTGAACAGATTCCCCCGCTAATCCCGGGCCGACGCCAAATCAGCTGCCCGGCGCTGCTAACTGCCTGATTAATCCCTTCAGCTCGTCACGCAATGCTTTTCCCTGCTCTACGTCCACACCGGTCTGACACAGAATATCCGCCGGTATGTGTTTCGCCTGCTCCCTGAGCGTCTTACCGCTATCCGTCAGATCCACTTCGACCACCCGCTCATCTTTTGCCGAACGCCGGCGCACCAGCAAGCCATTGCTTTCCATGCGTTTGAGCAGAGGCGTAACCGTCCCGGTATCCAGCTGCAGTTGTTCACAGAGAAATTTAACCGTGACCGGCAGTGCCCCCTGCGTGGCAGGACGCCCTTTTTCCAGCGCCTGCCACAGAACCAGCATCACCAGATATTGCGGATACGTCAGCCCGAGCGCCTGCAGCATTGGCTGATAGGCCTGAGTAATCAGCCGAGACAGCGTATAAACGCTGAAACACAGCTGATTATCCAGATGCAGTTGCGGGTACTGATCCTCTGCCATCAGGCGCTGCCCAGCTGAGCTTCAATATCGGCTTTAAGCTTTTCCGGTTTAGTCGTTGGCGCATAACGCTTCACAACCTTACCCTGGCGATTAATCAGGAATTTGGTGAAATTCCATTTAATGCCCTTACTGCCAAGCAGGCCCGGCGCTTCGCTTTTCAGCTGCTGATACAGCGGTGCAGCACCGTCGCCGTTCACTTCGATTTTGGCGAACATGGGAAAGCTGACGCCATAGTTCTTCTGGCAGAAAGCGCCGATGGTGGCGTTATCGCCTTTTTCCTGATGGCCAAACTGATTACACGGGAACCCCAGAATCACCAGCCCCTGATCTTTGTATTGTTGATACAAAGCTTCCAGCCCTTCGTACTGGTAGGTAAAGCCGCATTCACTGGCGGTATTAACAATAAGCACCACGCTGCCCTGATACTCACTCAGATCCTGCTCTGTGCCACTCAGCAGCGGCATACGATATTCAAGTACTGACATTCTGACCTCTGATTCCGCTCAAACGGATTGTATTGTTATCAATTAGATTGCACACAATATAATTACCCCAAAAGAAAAACAACCATGCACGAGCACGGCAATCAGGCTCACACCTGAGTGCTGCTCCGCGTGGCGCTGGCAGGTAACGGCCGGGTTAACTGGCCTTCGCTGAGTCAGTCGTCTGTTTTCAGATCGAGAGAGGCAGAGTTGATGCAGTAACGCAGGCCGGTTTCATCCTGCGGACCATCGGTAAAGACATGGCCAAGATGCGCGTCGCATTTGTGACAGCGGACTTCGGTGCGCACCATAAAATGACTGGTATCTGTGTATTCGTCGATCACTTCATCACTGACCGGCTTAAAAAAGCTGGGCCAGCCGCAGCCGGAATCGAACTTGGTATCAGACAGGAACAATGGCTCACCACAGCACACGCAGTGATATACGCCCTTATCTTTGGTGTTCCAGTAACGCCCGGTAAAAGCCCGTTCAGTACCGGCTTCGCGGGTGATGTGATATGTTTCCGGATCGAGTTCGGCGGCCCACTCTTCGTTGGTCTTTTCGACTTTTTTCACCTGATTTCTCCTCAACGATTGTCTGTAAACCAAATCTGTGAAACAGCACGGCGCATACAGACTTTCAGAGCTAAGCTTCGAAGAGTATCATGCCCACTTTTCCTTTCAATACAGGCAGTAAGGTCCCATGCAGGAAATTCTTAAATCCAACAAACTGGCGAATGTGTTTTACGATCTGCGTGGGCCGGTACTGCAGGCGGCGAAGCGAATGGAAGATGAAGGTCACCGTATTCTGAAACTGAATATCGGTAACCCGAAACCATTTGGCCTGGACGCGCCGGATGAAATCATCCAGGACGTTATTTATAACCTGCCGGATTCTGAAGGCTATCAGGATTCCAAGGGCCTGTTTTCTGCGCGTAAAGCCATCATGCAATACGCCCAGCAGAAGAACATCGCCAACGTCACCATCGACGACATCATTCTCGGTAACGGCGTCAGTGAGCTGATCGTTGCCAGCATGCAAGGTCTGCTCAATAACGGTGACGAAGTACTGCTGCCAGCACCGGATTACCCGCTGTGGACCGGTGCCGTGGCTCTGTCCGGCGGTCGCCCGGTGCATTACATCTGTGATGAAGGCGCTGGCTGGATGCCGGATCTGGACGACATGCGCAGCAAAATCACCGATAAAACCCGCGCCATGGTGTTGATCAACCCGAACAACCCGACCGGCGCCGTGTACCCGGATGAAATCCTGCTGCAAATGCTGGAAATTGCCCGTCAGCACAACCTGATCGTATTTTCCGATGAAATTTACGACAAAATTCTGTTCGACGGTGTTACCCACACTTCCACTGCGTCACTGGCCGATGACCTGCTGATCATCACCTTTAACGGGTTATCTAAAAACTATCGTCTGGCCGGTTTCCGTTCCGGCTGGATGATTATCAGCGGCGCTAAACACCTGGCCCGCGATTACATCGAAGGTCTGGAAATGCTGGCGCAGATGCGTCTGTGTGCCAACGTACCGGCTATGTACGCTATTCAGACAGCCCTGGGTGGTTATCAGAGTATTAATGATCTGGTGGCGCCGGAAGGCCGTATCTGTCAGCAGCGCAATATCGCCTACGAAATGCTGAATGAAATGCCAGGGGTCAGCTGCACCAAACCACAGGGCGCACTGTACTGCTTCCCGAAAGTGGATCAGAAGAAATTCAATATCCGCAACGACGAACGCATGGTGCTCGACCTGCTGGAACAGCAACGCATTCTGGTGGTTCATGGCACAGCATTTAACTGGCCTTACCCGGATCATTTCCGCGTGGTTTTCCTGCCGCGTCCGGAAGATCTGGATCTGGCCATGGATAAAATGCACAAGTTCTTCTCTGGCTATAAGCAGGCCTGACGGACGCTTATGCTTGATGTCCATATTGATGATTTTTACATGGATGTGGCGGCCACTCTGCTGAGTGGCTTCCGCTACTTTCCGCGTACGCAGACGCTGTTTATCGAAGATATCAGCGGCCCTGACAATATGGATGAATTTGGTCTGCACAGTCCCCGCCATCTGGCTGCCTTAGGCACACTGCAATGGCTGCAGGAAGAAGGTTATATCCGCTTCAGTAATCTCAGCCGCCAGGAATCGGTGGATGATTTTGTGCTGACCAGTAAAGCCTTTACCCGCATGATTGCCATGGCCGATCCGCAATCACTGAAAGGCAACCGCATTGGCGAAACCGACGCCGATAATACCCCGGTATTTCAGCTGCTGGAGTTTGCCCGTCTGCAGGAAGATTCCACCTGGACCGGTGAGCTGGTTAAGCAATATTTTCTGGATTTATAACGACGTCTGTTAAAGCGCATTAAAAAGCAGGCAATAAAAGCCAGACATAAAAAAAGGCCGCTGTTCAGCGGCCTCTTCGTTTCTGCAGCAATCCGGTTTATTTCACCCGCACATCAAACCCGGCGGCTTCCAGTGTCGCATGCAGGTCGTGGCATTTGGCTGGCACACCGACTTTCAGTGTCGGAATATCACGGCGCAGCGGATATTCTTTACGCAGTTTATCGAAGGTTTCGCGCAGGTCCGCATCACTGACATGACGCATCGCGGTGCGCATAACACCATCGTCCACACGGATTTCATAAGCCGCGCGAATCGCGGTTCTCAGCGCCTGATACATAGGCACCTGATCAGAGAAATTCACCCGTTTAACACCCGGCTCAGGTAAAAACTGCGCCAGTTTACGGCGGATCGGCAGACCGAAATGTTCACACAAACCCTGATACACATATTCGGTACCGCGCATTTTGCCATCCAGTGAATAGCCGGCAATGTGCGGTGTGGCCAGCAGGCAGCGACGCAACAGCGGCAGACTGAGCTGGGGTTCGTTTTCCCAGACGTCGAGCATGGCCTCAAAATCGAGGTTGTCATTCATATGGGCCAGCAGTGCCGCGTTATCCACCACCGGGCCACGACTGCTGTTAATCAGACAGGCATCCGGTTTCATCTGCTTGAGACGCGCTTCATCAATCAGATGGTAGGTTGCGTGTTCGCCGTCACGGGTCAGCGGTGTATGCAGAGTCACCACATCCGCCTGCAGGGCTTCGTCCAGCGAGACCAGCTCGCCGACTTCTTCTTCATCTTTGAACGGATCAACCGCCAGCACTTTAGTACCCAGCGCTTCAAGGCGGGTACGCAGCAGCGAGCCGACATTACCGATACCAACAATACCGACGCTCAGATCAGTAAAGCCAATACCGCGCTGGTCGAGCAACACACTGACCGCACTGAGCACGTAATCGACCACGGCCTGAGCATTGCAGCCCGGCGCACTCTTGAAGCCGATATCATTTTCTTTCAGGTAATCCAGATCGATATGATCTGTGCCAATGGTGGCGGTACCGACAAAGCGGATGGAGGAGCCGTCGAGCAGCGCCTTATTAACCCGGGTGACAGAACGCACCAGCAGGATGTCAGCGCCGGCCAGATCAGAGGCCTTCATGGTGCGCCCTTCGATGCGGTGAATATCACCGATCTCAGCAAAGAATTCGTTAACTAGGGGAATATTTTCGTCGGCAACAATGCGCACTGGCGTGTACCTGATGATGAACAAGGGGCCATTTTGGCAATTGTCACCGCTAATGACAATTGCCTGATGACGTTTATATTACTCCGGGCTGACCGGGATCACGCCAGCGCCAGAGTTACCGCCACACCATTAAGCGCAGCATTGCCGCTCAGGGTGTCGATCTGCTGATCATCGGTGAGCTCATTGCAGTTCACCCCGGCGACCCGCGCGGCGACCTGCAGACGGGTTTCCGGCTGATGGTGACCCCAGCCGTGTGGCAGGCTGACCACGCCAGGCATCAGCGCATCGGTCAGCTCAGCGGTGGCGACTACTTCCCCGACCCGGGAAGTCACCTTCACCTGAGCGCCCTCTTCTACACCACGCTGCGCGGCATCTTCTGTGTTCATCAACAGCGTACAGCGGCTTTTGCCCTTGGTCAGACGCTGACTGTTGTGCAGCCAGGAATTGTTGCAGCGGATATGACGGCGGCCGATCAGCGTAAACTCATCGGCCTGCGGCTGCGGCAAAAACTGCGGCAGCGTCAGTGACTGCAATGCCTGCAGATACGTCTCTGGCGTCAGTTGCAGACGCTTGTCTTTGTGGAACAAACGTTGTGGCAGGCAAGGCTGTAATTCGCCCAGATCGATGCCATGAGGCGACTTTTTCAGCTTATCCAGCGTCATGCGATACGGGCCGGATTTGAGCAGCGTATTCAGAATACCCGACGGCTTCAGCAGCCCCATCATGCCGTACATGATGCGGTTTTCCAGACGCTTACCAAAACTGCCGCGGTTGAGTTTTTTCGCCAGCGAAAGCAGGATCTGCCAGTCCTCGCGCACACTGTCTTTGCCCCAGCGACTGCGCTTGTATAACGGTGGCGAATATTTGGCCACGTTGCGCACTGCCAGCACATTAAAAATCAGATCGTAATGATCGCGCTCCAGCGGGCTGCACGGCGGCAGAATAAGATCGGCGTGGCGGCTGGTTTCATTCAGGAACATATCCACCGACACCATAAAATCCAGTGACTCAAAGGCTTTGGTCAGCTGGCCGCTGTTAGGCGTCGACACCAGAGGATTACCAGCCACCGTCAGCATGGCTTTAATCTGCCCTTCTCCGGGCGTGAGTATTTCTTCTGCAAGGGCAGACACCGGCAACTCACCGCCAAATTCCGGCAGACCGCGTACCCGGCTCTGGAATTTATTGTAATGGCCGCGCCCCCCCTGGGCAGCGGTGACTTTTAACAGGTCCACAGCCGGGCGGGTAAACATGGCGCCACCGGCGCGGTCGAAATTCCCGCTGACAATATTCAGCACATTAATCAGCCACTGACACAAGGCTCCCTGTGCCTGCACTGACACCCCCATACGACCGTAACAAACGGCGGATTCTGCACTCAGCCAACGCTTTGCCAGCTCGCGTACATTGTCAGCGCTGACGCCGGTGACAGGAGCGGTATTTTCGGGTTTAAAATCCACGCATAAAGGCGCCAGCGACTGGCTGTCGACGTAGTCAGGCAGCGGCGGTAACTGCGCCTGCAGCTCATGGGTAAAGACATACAACAGCGACAGCAGCAAATACACATCCTGCCCCGGGCGCACGAACCAGTGTTCATCAGCAACGTCGGCGGTTTCGGTTTTACGCGGATCGATGACCAGAATCCGGCCGCCGCGCTCGCGGATACTTTTTAAGCGGTTTTTGATATCCGGTGCCGTCATCAGGCTGCCGTTGGAAGCCAGAGGATTGCCGCCCATAACAATCAGAAAATCGGTACGGTCGATATCCGGCACCGGCACCATTAACTGATGGCCAAACATAAAATAGCTGGCCATATGGTGCGGCAGCTGATCGACCGAGGTTGCCGAAAATTTATTACGGCTGCCAATCGCTCTGAGCATCAGCGGACCAAACAATAAATTGCCGTAATTATGCACATTGGGGTTACCGAGATAGCTGCCAACCGCGTTGCGGCCATGTGCTTTCTGAATACGGTCAAAGCCCTCAGCCGCTTCGTTCAGAGCCTGCCCCCAACTGATTTCCTGCCAGCCGGATGCGGTCTTTTTCAATGGCTGGCGCAAACGGTCCGGATCGTTATGCAGATCCTGCAATGCCGTCGCCTTAGGACAGATATAACCACGGCTGAACGGATCGCTTTTATCACCTTTAATGGAAACAATGTCACCGCTGGCAGACTGCTCAATGCGGATACCGCAGGTGGCTTCACACAGGCTGCAGGTACGTAAGTGTGTTCTGTTGGTCATCGTGTGCTTTCCGGCTGGCCGGTTTTACCGGACTTATTTTTGTGACTTGCTTATTTTTTCACTGACTATACCGGTAACTGAATGGCAACGGACACGCCTTATGTGCCAAAAAAACTCCGGATCGGTCACATTGCCCGTCTATTTCGCCCGGCCAGCACAAAACCAGCACAAAACCCGCACAAAAGCGCATCCGTCAGAGAAATTTATTAGTCAGAGCAGCTCATTAATCCGCAAAATGCACAAATCTGACAGGCATAAAGGACTACAACCTTAGTTGTAATGGGGCAAATTTACTCTTGATAAATTGAAAAAATATCATACACCTCAGCCATTAATCTTATGAATGCTGCACATTATGGGGACTAATGATCATCAAGACGATAAATCCGGTATACTCCGGCCTCCACAGGTGGGTAAAGCGGTTTTAAAGAGGCTGATCGTCTATTTAATAACCTACCTGCCGAAGAAATGAACAATTGGTGCTTAATCACAACGAAACCTACCCCCTCGTTGCTGAACCAAAGTGCTAATACATCGCTAACAAGGCTTTGAGAGGGTCGCTAATGAGTCTGTATTCAGAATACCTGGAAGAAATTGAGGTTCGTAAAAAGGATCTGGGTTTACACCCAAAACCAATCGACAGTGCCGAACTGCTGTCTGAAATCATTGCCCAGATCAAAGATACCGGCAATGCCGAGCGCGAAGCCTCTCTGAACTTCTTTATCTACAACACTCTTCCAGGCACCACTCCTGCTGCAGGCGTTAAAGCTAAGTTCCTGAAAGACATCGTAACCGGTGCAGAAACCGTTGCTGAGATCTCTCCGGAATTCGCTTTAGAGCAACTGTCTCACATGAAAGGCGGCCCTTCTGTTGAAGCCCTGCTGGACATCGCTCTGTCTGACGATGCAAACAACGCCGCTGCCGGTGAAGTTCTGAAGTCTCAGGTATTCCTGTACGACGCAGACACCAAACGTCTGGCTGATGCTTTCAAAGCTGGCAACGCCATTGCTAAAGAGATTCTGGAAAGCTACGCAAAAGCAGAATTCTTCACCAAACTGGACGACATCCCAGAGAAAATCAAAGTCATCACCTACATCGCTGCTGAAGGTGACATCTCTACTGACTTACTGTCTCCAGGTAACCAGTCTCACTCCCGTGCTGACCGTGAACTGCACGGCCTGTGCATGATTTCCCCTGAAGCTCAGCAGGAAATCAAAAAAATGGGCGAAGAAAACCCAGACGCCAAAGTGATGCTGATCGCTGAGAAAGGCACCATGGGTGTTGGTTCTTCCCGTATGTCCGGTGTGAACAACGTGGCACTGTGGGCCGGTGAAAAAACCTCCCCATACATCCCGTTCATCAACAACCGTCCTGTAGTTGCCGGTACTAACGGTATCGCTCCTATCTTCCTGACTACTGTAGGCGTAACCGGTGGTATCGGTCTGGACCTGAAAAACTGGGTACAGAAAAAAGACGCGAACGGCGAAATCGTACGTGACGCAAACGGCGACGCAGTACTGGAAGAAAAATTCTCTGTAGCTACCGGTACCGTTCTGACCATCGACACCAAAGCCAAGAAGCTGCTCGACAGCGAAGGCAACGTGCTGGTTGACGTATCTTCCGCTTTCACTCCACAAAAAGTGGAATTCATGAAAGCCGGCGGTTCTTACGCGGTAACCTTCGGTAAGAAAATCCAGACTTTCGCTGCTGAAACTCTGGGCATCGAAGCACCAGCTGTTTACGCGCCTTCCAAAGAAATCTCCATCGAAGGCCAGGGCCTGACCGCTGTTGAAAAAATCTTCAACCGCAACGCGGTAGGTGTTAAGTCCAAGACTCCTCTGCACACCGGTTCTGACGTTCGCGTTAAAGTGAACATCGTAGGTTCTCAGGACACCACTGGTCCTATGACCACTCAGGAACTGGAATCCATGGCGGCTGCCACCATCTCTCCTGACGTTGATGGTGCTTTCCAGTCCGGCTGTCACACAGCCTCTGTATGGGACAACAAAGCCAAGGCTAACACGCCTAAGCTGATGGCGTTCATGAACGCGTTCGGCGTGATCACTGCCCGTGATCCTAAGGGTGTTTACCCTCCAATGACCGACGTAATCCACAAAGTACTGAACGACATTACTGTGGACGACCGCGCTATCATCATCGGTGGTGACTCTCACACCCGTATGTCTAAAGGTGTCGCGTTCGGTGCGGACTCCGGTACCGTTGCCATCGCACTGGCCACTGGTGAAGCAGCAATGCCAATCCCAGAGTCTGTGAAAGTAACCTTCAAAGGCAACATGAAGCCATACATGGACTTCCGTGACATCGTACACGCTACTCAAGCGCAGATGCTGAAGCAGTTCAACGGCGAAAACGTGTTCCAGGGCCGTGTAATCGAAGTACAGATCGGTACTCTGCTGGCTGACCAGGCCTTCACCTTCACCGACTGGACTGCAGAAATGAAAGCGAAAGCTTCTATCTGTATCTCTACCGATGAAACCCTGATCGCATCTCTGGAACTGGCTAAGTCCCGTATCCAGATCATGATCAACAAAGGCATGGACAACGAAGCCAAGATGCTGGAAGGCCTGATTGCACTGGCTGACAAGCGTATTGCTGAAGTTAAATCTGGCGAAGCACCTGCTCTGGCTCCGGATGACAACGCTAAATACTACGCAGAAGTTGTGGTTGATCTGGACGCAATCGACGAACCAATGATTGCTGACCCGGACGTAAACAACGAAGACGTATCCAAGCGTTACACCCACGACGTGATCCGTCCGACTTCTTACTACGATGGCCGTCAGGTTGACCTGGGCTTCGTTGGCTCCTGTATGGTTCACAAAGGTGACATGCAGATCATCGCTGCCATGCTGCGTAACCTGGAGAAGAGCGGTCCTATCACGTTCAAGGCTCCACTGGTTGTAGCGCCACCAACGTACAACATCGTTGACGAGCTGAAAGCTGAAGGCGACTGGGACATTCTGGCGAAATACGCTGGCTTCATCTTCGATGATGCACATCCAAAAGAAGCAGCACGTACCAAGTACGAAAACCAGCTGTACCTGGAGCGTCCTGGATGTAACCTGTGTATGGGTAACCAGGAAAAAGCAGAACCAGGTGACACCGTACTGGCGACCTCTACCCGTCTGTTCCAGGGCCGTGTTGTAGAAGACAGCGCTGAGAAGAAAGGTGAATCTCTGCTGGGTTCTACCCCAATGGTTGTTCTGTCTACTATCCTGGGTCGCTTCCCGACTCTGGAAGAGTACAAAGCAGCGGTTGACGGTATCAACCTGACTTCTTTCGCTCCACCGTCTGCAGACCTGGCTCGTCCAGCCATCCCTCTGAAAGCTATCTAAGACGTACAGGATGTACTAATGCCGCGAAGGACAAGGATGTCCAAGAGCGGCGGCTTTTGAGGCGGTTAGCCCACTGCCCTGCTGTTTACTACAAACACGCAGAAAGTGGGCTAAGCTCAGAATAAAAGATTGGGTTTTGAGGTTCTGAAAAGAACTGTTTCTAAGCACAAAAGATCAATGACGATAGAGTGGATTTAGGCTTCAGCCTATGTAGCTCACTGAAATGATCGGCTTCTACTGAAAACAAAACGTGATCGAATAAAAAAACCGGCACTCGAAAGAGGAGCCGGTTTTTTATTTCTATTGACAATTCTACGATTACTATCCAATAATAATATGACTTTACGCGAATAAAGCCAGTTGGCTTAGTCAGGCGAATCGCTAGACTCTATTTTATTGCGATGTTTTATCCCGCAGATATCACCTGCGGCTATCCGTTCGCAAGCTCACTACTATCCACAGGCAATATCTGCGGTTGGTACAAGGTAAAGTACATCTAACTGTCTAGCCAAGGGAAGATTGTGGCAACATTTGAGACTTATAGAGCTTTGCTCGGGAATGTAGATGAGTCTCAACTCAAAGTATCCTATTCCAGAAAGCCATTCATCTTGCTATGCGGAGGCCCCGCCCCCGAGAAGCTACACCTTCATGATAAAGAGCCTGAAACTGAATCATTAAGACACGCAGTCAACAAGCAAGCATTAAGCGAAATAAATACAAGCTTCCATCTTTTTCGTCCAGAAGAAATTCCTGAATGGGCTACAGATGCAATATTTAAGAACTTAATGGACTTTGAAAGAGAACTAGCAGCAGTATGCTCTCGTGTTTTAATAATTCTAGAAAGCGCAGGAGCGATTGCAGAGCTAGGTGCTTTTTCACAATTGGTAGAACTCAATAAAAAACTAATCGTGATTAGAAATGAGTTTCATGGTGAAGAAAACTCATTTATAGATCTAGGCATTCTGCGCTACATAAGGGCCGACCATGGTCAGAACAAGATTAAAAACTATCTCTGGACTCCAAAATCCGAAGAGTCAGAACTAAAAGTTGATGACCAGCTTGCATCAGATATCCTTCACGACTTGAAGGAAGAAGTTGAAGGTCTTAAGAAAAGTTCGAAGTTCAAAAAAACATATGATACACACATCGCAGCTCTAATCTGTGAACTCACTGAGATTTTCACCCTGATAAGAGAAACTGAAATTAGAGCTTTATTGAATTCTCTAAACATCCCCGTTGAACCGGACATGCTAAAAAGAAAGCTCTACATCCTAAAAAACTTCTCTTTAATTGATAACGTTTCATCTGGCTCATATACCTATTACTATAGAACTAGTGAGCCATTCCACACTGTGAACGGACTACACAATGAAAATGGGGCAATTGACAAACTTAGAATAGCTGCATTGATCAAAGAAAAAATCCAAGAAGACCGACATAGAACGAGAGCCTTAAATAAGCTTGGGGGAATAAAATGAAACAAGAATCTCCCATAATAGCCGCACTCTGTTCCGAGCTTGGCTTCTCAAGCAACCAATTAATGCGATTGATTGCGAGAGCCCCACACACATATAAGACCTATAAGATTCCAAAGAAAACTTCTGGTTTCAGAACAATAGCGCAACCTGCTAGAGAAACAAAGATACTTCAAAATTGGTTAATACATAACGTTTTTAAAGATCTTCCAGTAAGCGAGTCAGCTTCTGCCTACAAGAAGGGAGCAAGCATCAAAAAGAACGCTAGCCATCATAAAGACAGTAGCTACTTATTAAAAATGGATTTTAAGAATTTCTTTGAATCGATTGACATAGAGATGATCAAGAATCACTTAATTAGCTGCTTGGACGTATCACGACTAGATGCTTCAGCTATAGCAAGAATTTGCTCTATCGACACACAAAGCTCACCAAATCACCATTTAAGTATCGGAGCACCTTCTTCACCTATACTTTCGAACTCTTTCCTCTTCAATTTTGATTTAGAGGCCGAACAGTGGTGCAAGGAGAACAATTGCATCTACACACGATATGCAGATGATATATTCGTATCAACAAATGCAAAGTCCAAAACTAAAGAAGCAGAACAGCTTATAGAAAAACTCGTAAACGAACTTCTACCAGGCTTGAAATTAAACCATAAGAAAACTAAGCACTTATCCAAGAAGTTCAACAGAACAATTACTGGCTTAGTAATATCAAATGACAACGAGGTTACTCTAGGACGCGATAGAAAGAGAGAAGTTAGAAAGTCTGTTTTCTTATATACAAAAGGACTACTTGAACATGAACAAGTAGAGAAGCTTCAAGGAACCTTAAGCTTTGCAAAACATATCGACCCAGTCTTTTTAAGCTCGCTTCAAGAAAAGTTTGGTAGCGATATTATCGGTGAAATCTTCAATGCAAGGAGGAAAACTAAATAATTCAAACAGCAAGCACTTGCGAAATTTTGAGGTTCTTCAATTCCTCCTCACCCCTCTTTATTAAGCCTAAAAGGCTCCGAGCCCTCATATTCCCAAGCTAGCCATATCTATTTCAGGCTCCTACCTCAATCTATTTTGAGTCGCAAAACTTGCCTTTGCGGCTCATATAAACAACAATAATGAGCCGCAAATATGAAATTTGCGGCTCACAGCACTATAAACAAGGCATAACACAGCCACCCGGACAGCCCATGAACTACATCTGGCAACACAAGCACTGGCCCAATTTCAGCTACGACAGCAATAAACTGTCGGTTCTGGCCTACCAATACGCCAAGCAAGCCGCTCAGCTGTCCGGCAGCCTGTCACAGACCGATCAGGATGATTCCATAGCCGCCCAGCTGGATCTGATGGTGGATGAAGCTATCAACACCAGCCTGATTGAGGGTGAGAACCTGAATCCAGCCAGTGTGCGATCATCGTTACAGAATTACCTGAACCTGACCCCTACTCCCATCAACGTCGCTGACGTTAAAGCAGAAGGAATGGCGGCGCTGATTGTAGACGTACGCAAGCACTTCAGTCAGCCACTCAGCAAAGAGATGCTGTTCAACTGGCATCGCATGGTGCTTGCCGGATTTGAAGACAATATCCTGCACAGCGACCTGACCGTCGGGCAATGGCGAGACAGCCCGGAACCGATGCAGATTGTTTCCGGGCCGGTTGGTTACGAGCGTGTGCACTACGAAGCACCTGCCGCACAGGATCTCGATGCTTTAATGGCTGACTTCCTGAACTGGTTTAATCAGCAAGACACTCATCCCGAAGACCAGCAAAACAAGCAGCAAATACCCGGAGTAATCCGAGCCGGTATCGCTCACCTGTGGTTCGAAGTCATCCACCCGTTTGACGACGGTAATGGCCGGATAGGCCGTGCGATCATCGAATATGCACTGGCGCAGGATTTAGGTATGCCAGTCATGCTCAGCATGTCGACTCATATCGAAAGGAATAAGAAGGAATATTACCGCCAACTTAATGCCGCGAGTTGCTGTGACGCATCAGAATTGGATGATCCTGCTGTGCTCGATATTACCGTCTGGCTCAGCTGGTTTATCGAAACCCTGATCGCAGCACAACAGGAAGCAGCAGAAAAAGTAGCGACAATATTTGCTAAAACTGAATTCTGGCAACGGCACAAAAATACGGAGCTGTCAGAGCGTCAAAAAACGGTTTTAAACAAGATATTCAAAGCCGGGCAAGCAGGTTTCCCGAACGGCGTCAGTGCGCAAAAGTATGCTGCGCTGGGGAAATGTTCTAAGGCAACCGCAACCCGTGATTTAGCTGACTTACTCGCCAAAGATTGTGTGCGATCTGAAGGTGTTGGCCGGGGGCTGCGATATTTTATCACTGCATAAGTTTTGATTTAAAAGTCATATACCGGTGACGAGCCAGGCTTCACTACCTGGGCAGCGCAGGGAATCCGACGCCATGTAACACATTTATGAACGCCGCTCTTAAACCGGTATAACCACCGTTCTCCTGCCGTTTCTCACCGCGTTCTCGCTCTTTCTCTGCCTCCGAATCCCTTGCCCGCCCCAACCCTAAGCCCATGCACCGTCCCAACCCTAAGCCCATGCACCGTCCCAACCCTAAGCCCATGCACCGTCCCCAATATCCCCTTCAGCACAGCAATCCGCCATTCTGGCAGGACAAGTTAGCAACACAACTTAGCCGCACAAGATTGTATACAATCCGACTAAAGCAGCGCTCGAAAACCTTGATTTAGCCCTTCATGCCGTTAAAATTGGCGACAATAAAGGATTTTGCCCACCAGCTGCACTCAACAACCTGCCAGGAACCCAGCATGACATCACTCGATAACTTTGATCCATCCAGCTCGGTTAAGACGCTGCCAGGCACGTCTCATCGTTTTCACAGCCTGCCAGATACCGCAGAACGCTTAGGCATCAATCTGGATGACCTGCCGTTTTCTCTGCGTCCTATCCTTGAAGGTATTGCGCGTAATGTCGGCAAAAACGGCATCACGGTTGAGCAGCTGCAGGCGCTGGGCAACTGGCCTGAGCATCAGGGTAAAGAGCCGGTAGAAATTCCGTTCACTGCCGGTCGCGTGATCATGCACGATCTGAGTGGCACTCCCGCCATCGTCGATTTCGCGGCGATGCGCTCTGCGGTACAGCGTATGGGTCTGAATCCAGCCATTATCGAACCTCTGGTGCGCGCCGATCTGGTGATCGACCATACGGTCACCATGGATAACACCGGCAGCCCTGCCTCACTCAGAATTAACAGCGAGCTGGAGGCTGCCCGTAACAAAGAGCGTTATGCCTTCCTGAAATGGGGTGCTCAGGCGTTTAACACCATCCGCATTATTCCGCCGCAAACCGGCATCGTGCATCAGGTGAACCTGGAGTACCTGGCTCAGGGCTATCTGCAGCAAGATGACCTGATGATCCCGGATACCCTGATCGGTATGGACAGCCACACGCCAATGGCCAATGCTCTGGGTATTGTTGGCTGGGGTGTGGGCGGTATTGAAGCCGGCGCGTCTATGCTGGGTCAGCCGATGGAAATGCTGGCACCGGAAGTGATTGGTGTTGAGCTGACCGGCGCACTGCGCGAAGGCGTGACCGCCACCGATCTGGTATTAACCATCACCGAAATGCTGCGCAAATATCCACGCGGTGTTGTCGGTAAATTCGTGGAATACGTGGGTGAAGGCAGCGCGAACCTGTCTCTGCCAGACCGCGCGACCATAGCCAATATGTCGCCGGAATACGGCGCGACCATGGGCTTCTTCCCGTTTGATGAAATCGCCGCCGATTATATGAAAGCCACCGGCCGTGATGGCGACCTGCCACTGGCCTATTACCAGGCGCAGAATATGGCGTGGAAAGCGGGCCAGAAACTGCCTCGCTACACCGATCTGCTGCATCTGGATCTGTCCACTGTTGAACCGTCTGTCGCTGGCCCGAAAAAGCCACAGGATCGTCTGCCTCTGGGCGAAATCGGCAAGGTATTCCAGCAGGCTGCCGCGGCAGGCGACCGTACCCCGGAAGTAGCTACCGTTACGCCAGTTAAGGCGGATGAAGCCGGTATCTTCCAGTCTCTGCCTGAGCGCACCTTAAAAGACGGCGATATTGTGATCGCCGCAATTACCGCCTGTACCAACACCTCGAACCCAGGTCTGTTGATTGCCGCAGGTCTGCTGGCGAAGAAAGCCAACGAACTGGGCCTGAAAGTGCCGGACGGAGTGAAAACCTCAATGGCACCTGGCTCACCGGTGGCAACCGACTTTTTAACCAAAGCCGGGCTGCAGGAGCACCTGGATGCCCTCGGTTTTAATACCGCAGGTTACGGCTGTACCACTTGTGTGGGTAACTCTGGCCCACTGGCGCCAAGTATCGAAGCTGCCCTGCGTGACCACGACATTATTGTGTCTTCTGTGTTGTCGGGTAACCGTAACTTCGAAGGCCGCGTACACCCGGATGTTGATACCAACTTCCTGATGTCGCCGCCTTTAGTGGTTGCTATGGCGATTGCCGGTAATGTGAATATCGACGTAACGAAAGAGCCGCTGGGCCAAGCGCTGGGGCCAGACGCTCAGGGCAATGACGTGTTCCTGAAAGACATCTGGCCGAGCAACGCGGAAATCACACAAACCATGCACGAGTGCATGGACCCGACGGCCTTCCGCGCAACCTATGAAAACTCTCTTGATGGCCCGGAGACCTGGCAGAAGCTGGAATCACCGACTGGCCCTGTGTATCAGTGGGACGAGAAATCCAGCTACATTCAGGAGATTTCGTTCTTTGATGGCTTCGCGCTGGAAACGCCGCAGGATTCACTCAACAACATCAGCGACGCACGCATGCTGGTGATGTGTGATGACAACACCACCACCGACCATATCTCACCTGTGAGCCGTATCCGCCCGGACTCTCCTCCGGGTGAATACCTGATGTCTATCGGTGTTGATGCCAATGACCTCACCTCACTGGGCGCCCGTCGTGGTAACCACCACGTTATGCTGCGCAGTATCTTTGGCAACGTAAAAGCCAGAAACCTGATGCTGCCAGGCACCACAGGTGCGGTGACGAATTACTACAACGCCAATGGCGACGCAGAGAAGATGTCGATCTACGATGCGGCCTCACGCTATCAGCAGGAGGGCACGCCATCGGTGGTCTTTGGTGGCAAGCTGTATGGCACTGGCTCATCACGCGACTGGGCGGCCAAAGGCCCTGCTCTGCTGGGTGTGAAAGCCATTATCGCTGAAAGCTTCGAGCGCATTCACAAATCCAACCTGGTAGGCATGGGTGTATTGCCTCTGCAATTACCAGAAGGCGTAACCCTGGGTTCTCTGAACCTGGATGGTTCTGAAACCTTTGATCTGTCCGGCATTGATAGCCTGACACCACGAGGTTCTGTGACGCTGACAATTAAGCGTAAAGACGGTACAAGCGAACAGCACACACTGCTGTCCCGTGTTGATACTTCGTCAGAGCTTGAACAGATTCGCCATAAAGGCATCCTGCCAATGGTACTGCGCGATATTATCGCTGCTAACAGCTAAGAGCAGTTAAGAGCAGATAAAAAACGGCTAAACACAGCCGAAAAGAACCGGCACTCTCAAGAGGCGCCGGTTTTTTTATGCAGAATTTATTTTAATTAACTGCCTTTTTATTTACCTGATGACTATTTAATTTCCCTTTAACTACCCGCTCTTTATTTAACTTACCTTTAAGTAACTGTCCTTTAATTAAACTGTCTTATTTTTTAAACAATCATCTTTATTAAACTGCATCTGAAGAACCAGCGCCGTCCGCGGATGCGGGCAAGCGTTTCTGCACAGGCCGCCGTAAGCAACCTCAGACCATTACCAATATAGGCCAATACCAACATGGGCTAACCCCGAACAACACCGTTCAGCATGTGGCTCAAAGCGCTGCAGCCCGCATTCTGCCTGACCTTTTGCTTCTAATGGTCGACGTTCGTCGCTGAGTAATTCTACTGCCACCAGTGTTAGACTTTAATGAAGGAGCTATAATTTGCCCCGGAAAATTAAGCTAACCGTGAAGTTAACGATGAGGGAACCGCTGTGTTAGAAGCTTATCGCGCACACGTCGCTGAACGTGCAGAATTAAATATCCCACCAAAACCGCTGAATGCTGAACAGACTGCCGCTCTGGTAGAACTGCTGAAAACCCCACCAGCTGGCGAAGAAGAAACCCTGGTTTACCTGCTTGAAAACCGTATCCCACCCGGTGTGGACGAAGCGGCTTACGTTAAAGCAGCTTTCCTGACTGCCATCGTTAAAGGTGAAACGGCTTCTCCACTGATATCCAAAGAAAAAGCCGTTCAGCTGCTGGGTATGATGCAGGGTGGTTACAACATCGCAACTCTGGTTGAGCTGCTGGATGATGCCTCTCTGGCAGAACTGGCTGGTGAACAGCTGAAGCACACGCTGCTGATGTTTGATGCGTTCAACGACGTGAAAGAAAAAATGGAAGCCGGCAACGCTGTTGCTAAAGGCGTGATGGAATCCTGGGCAAATGCCGAGTGGTTCACCAAACGTAATAAAGTGGCCGACAGCATTAAAATGACTGTGTTCAAGGTGACTGGCGAAACCAACACCGACGACCTGTCCCCTGCGCCTGACGCATGGTCACGTCCTGATATCCCACTGCACGCCCGTGCAATGTACAAAATGACCCGTGATGGTCTGACGCCTGAAGAACACGGCGTTACCGGTCCAATTAAACAGATCGAAGAAATCAAAGCCAAAGGCCTGCCAGTTGCTTTCGTTGGTGACGTAGTAGGTACCGGTTCTTCCCGTAAATCCGGTACTAACTCCGTACTGTGGTACTTCGGTGAAGATATGCCAGGCGTACCAAACAAACGCTCCGGTGGTGTTTGTATCGGTAACAAAGTGGCGCCTATTTTCTTTAACACTATGGAAGATGCCGGCGCACTGGTCTTCGAAGCCCCTGTCGACAACATGAACATGGGTGACGTGATTGAGATCCGTCCTTATGAAGGCAAAATTCTGAACGAAGCCGGTGATGTTATCTCCGAATTCGGTTTTAAATCTGACGTAATCCTGGACGAAGTTCAGGCTGGCGGCCGTATTCCACTGATCATTGGTCGTGGTCTGACTACCAAGGCCCGTGAAGCTCTGGGTCTGGGTGCTACTGACCTGTTCCGTCTGCCGGTTGATCCTGAAGCCGGTAACAAAGGCTTCACTCTGGCGCAGAAAATGGTTGGTAAAGCCTGTGGTCTGGCCGAAGGTCAGGGCGTACGCCCGGGCACTTACTGTGAACCTAAAATGACCACTGTAGGCTCTCAGGACACCACTGGCCCAATGACCCGTGACGAACTGAAAGACCTGGCCTGTCTGGGCTTCCAGGCGGATCTGGTGATGCAGTCTTTCTGTCACACTGCGGCATATCCGAAACCAGTAGACGTTGAAATGCAGCACACCATGCCTGATTTTATCCAGACCCGTGGTGGTGTGGCTCTGCGTCCGGGCGACGGTATCATCCACTCCTGGCTGAACCGTATGCTGCTCCCTGACACTGTAGGTACCGGTGGTGACTCTCACACCCGTTTCCCTATGGGTATCTCCTTCCCTGCAGGTTCTGGTCTGGTTGCGTTCGCGGCTGCCACCGGTGTTATGCCGCTGGATATGCCGGAATCTGTTCTGGTTCGCTTTAAAGGCGAAATGCAGCCTGGTATCACCCTGCGCGACCTGGTGCATGCGATTCCTCTGTACGGCATCAAGCAAGGCCTGCTGACCGTTGAGAAGAAAGGTAAGATCAACGAATTCTCCGGTCGTATTCTGGAAATCGAAGGTCTGGAAAACCTGACTGTTGAACAGGCATTCGAACTGTCTGACGCTTCTGCAGAACGTTCTGCTGCCGGTTGTACCATCAACCTGTCTGAAGAGTCTGTTGCTGAATACCTGAAATCCAACATCGTGATGCTGCGCTGGATGATTGCTGAAGGCTACGGCGACCCACGTACGCTGGAGCGTCGCGCTCAGGCGATGGAAGCATGGCTGGAAAATCCAAGCCTGATGCGTGCTGACAGCGATGCGGAATACGCTCACGTGATCGAAATCGATCTGGCTGACATCAAAGAACCTGTTGTTTGCTGCCCTAACGATCCGGACGATGCCAAAACACTGTCTGACGTTGCCGGCGCCAAAGTAGATGAAGTATTCATCGGTTCCTGTATGACCAACATCGGTCACTTCCGTGCCGCCGGTAAACTGCTGGCTCAGCACAAAGGTGCGATGTCTACCCGTTTCTGGATGGCTCCGCCAACCAAAATGGATGAAGCTCAGCTGATGGAAGAAGGTTACTTCAACATTTACGGTACTGCCGGTGTTCGTACTGAAATGCCAGGATGTTCACTGTGTATGGGTAACCAGGCACGTGTTCAGCCCGGTGTGACTGTACTGTCTACCTCTACCCGTAACTTCCCTAACCGTCTGGGTGATGGTGCGAACGTATACCTGACTTCTGCTGAACTGGCTGCCGTTGGCGGCATCCTGGGCAAACTGCCTACCACAGCAGAATATATGGAATACGCGAAAAACCTCAACAGCATGTCTGCCGATATCTACAAGTACCTGAACTTCGACAAGATGGATCAGTACACTAAGAAAGCGGCGACTGCTTTAATCGCCTCTGATAAGTAAGTGCTTCAGATAAGTAAATTTTTCTGATCGCAATTTCTTATACAGATAAAAAACCCGGCTTTTGCCGCAATGCTGTTCACTTAAGACTTGAAGCCTGGTGGACAGCCACTGAAAATCCGGACAAGTTCTCTTGCCCGGATTTTTTTGTGTCTATTCAACAGCTGCATCTGGCTCCCACGCTCTGCGTGGTAGTCCATGCTGGCACCGTTGCGTTCCCACGCGGAGCGTAGGAACGAGAACAAAAACGAGTGCTGGACATTCGGGTACCCAAAACAGCTCTTGAAACGGCGAGCCCAGAGGCTTTTATGGCAACCTCATTGCCTGTTTTCAGATTTCACAACGACTCTGAATTTCATGTCTCTGCATAAATTCCAGCAATTGAGTTGCCTTGAAAAGTGGCATAACGGAGGCCTTAAATTCGCCTTTGGAGCGCCGAAATGAACGATGATTTTT